>Ga0187778_10001313_pt1 | contig 17426 bp, 17 predicted proteins | sample 1015_Q2_SP5_20_M_FD_132418 | JGI IMG/M metagenome (GOLD analysis project Ga0187778, IMG submission 132418) | Tropical peat soil microbial communities from peatlands in Department of Meta, Colombia - 1015_Q2_SP5_20_MG | ecosystem: Environmental > Terrestrial > Soil > Wetlands > Peat | place...
GGACTTGAAGACGGTCGCCCTCCACCTTGAAAGAACGTACCTGTTCAGTGCCGATCCATTCAGGATTCCATGCGACTTCTACACTAGTAATCCACTTGTCTCCTTTTAGGCGGTATGTACCGGAGTACGAAACAAGGCTGTTTAGTAGGTCGGCACGATCCTGAACGGTCCTGGCAGGTTTTCGCCCTTCTCCCGTCAGGATAAAAAATACTCTCCCTTCAACTGTAAAAATCACGTACCCTGTCGGCTTTTGTCCCATGGGGAACTCTTTCTGGCCTGTCGCTTGAATCTCAACTTCGTAGGAGACCAGTTTCCACAGGCCTTGAACCTGCGCGCAATCATCACCAAAACTAGGCTGCAGTGCGATGACAAGAAAAACCAAAACAACAAGCCACTTAAACCTAAGCATGTGTCCCCCTTGCACTATTAAGCACATAAGTCCCCCTTTCTTCTATTCCGCTAATTGTCTACCATCACAATTCATAGAAGAACACAAATAAGCACCTCCCCACAATAAAGAGGACCGAACTTAACCGAATGGTTATCCTTCGACAGGTCTGCTCTCTTACTGCTAAGACCTGCTGCTTTTTCTCTCCTCCTCAGTTTCCTTCTATCATGAGAAAATACTCATGTCAAGTTATAACTCTAGAAGTTAAATTTCAGACCGAAAAGGCTACTAGCCTTCATTACTTCATCTGAAAAGTTCAGTTACACGAAGTAAGTTGGAGGTGTCGGTTTCAGAAGGAACCTTTCTCTTGAGCGAACTCTTTCCCCTTTGCTAGATTGTCTCAAGTAGCTTGTAATACTCCGTTATTTTCCGAATGGAGTCCAGGGTTAATTGGAACAATATCCAACTTAGCGAAAGGATCACAATTGTGAGACCGATCTTCCAGCCTCGCGTCGTATTAGGACGCCACCAGATTAGCGGTAATGCCAGAGGTCCCACACAACAGACTGCGACGATAATAAAAGATTTTTTAAAATACCATTTGATGTTGTCTTTTCTATGACGCACGTGGAAGGACGCATTGAGAAGTTCGCCGCAGTGTTTACACTTTATTGCTGAATCTTGAATTTCTTCAGCACAATAAGGACACTTCTTCATAATTCATAGTTCCGGCAAAATATCGGGATCATGTCCATCACCCGTAAGTGGGTTTATTCCCTTCACCATTTTAGCAGATAGGGCGGATAAATGTTTCTGGTTATCCGCAGGCCCTTCCTTGCAGGTTGAAGAAAAACTTGAGCGCCTTCTTCACCTTGTCAGAGAATATTTTGCCAGAGAAGTATGTTCCCGCAACCTTCTTATTTATCTCCCCAAGGGTCGGGTAAGGGTGAACCGCTGCGGCAAGGGTTGAAAGCCTCATTTTCCCATTCAAGACCGCCACCCATTCATTGAGCAGTTCACCTGCTTGCGGGCCCAGGATCTGTACACCGATGGGTTTTTCGTGCTCATCGAGGACCATCTTTATCTTCCCCACCTCTTCTCCCTCTGCAAGGCTCCTGTCATTAGCCCTAAACTCCTCTGTCCAGACCGAATACGCAATCCCTTTGGTCTTTGCTGCCCTCTCATTCATTCCGATGCTGGCGAGTTCAGGATCGGTATAGGTACACCAGGGGAAGAATGTGTAGTCAGCCTTCCGAGGCAGATGAAATACGGCATTACTCAGCACAATGCCTCCCTCGTACCCTGCGGCGTGGGTGAACTGGTAAGCGCCGGTGACATCTCCGGCCGCGTAAATATGTTTGTGGTTTGTCCTCATTCGGGTGTCCACCCTTGTTCCCCTTTTATCAAATTCTATTCCTATCTTTTCAAGCCCCATGCCGTTGATATTTGCCACTCTTCCCGTTGCCACCACCAGAATGTCTGCCGTGAGACCTGTCGTCTCTTCGCCCCTGTTGATAACCACCTCTTTTTCTGTGCCAAGGTCTTTCACATTCACAACAGATGCATTCAGGTGAAACGTTACCCCCTCACTCTCTAATATGTTCATCACGCTGTCGGCCATGTCCTTATCTTCTCGGCTAAGGATGTGATTTCCACGTTCTATTATGGTCACCTTACTCCCCAGACGGCTGAATGCCTGGGCCATTTCGGTAGATACAGGACCGCCTCCCAGAAAAATCATGGAATGAGGAAGGCGACCAAGAGAGAATATCTCCCTGTTGGTGATATAGGGTGTGGTATCCAAACCTTTTATATGTGGGATTGAAGGGGAAGAACCGGTTGCAATCACCCATGTTCTTGAGGAATAGATCTTTCCGTTCAGTCTGATGGAATGTTCGTCCACAAATACCGCCTCACCGAATTCAACCTTGGCCCCGAGGCTGCAAAACTGCTCTACAGAGTCATGTCTCTGGATGGTGGCGATGACCGACTGTATCCTTGATGCCACATCCTTAAAGTCGATCGGCTTGAGCTCAAGTCCGGGAAGCCCAAATTGTTTTGTCTTGCGCGCCAGGTGCCATACGCGGGCAGCCATTATGAGTGTCTTGCTCGGGACGCACCCGAAATAGAGGCAGTCTCCGCCCAGCCTGCCTTCTTTATCAATGAGAAGGGTCCTGGCGCCCAGTTGGGCAGCCCCTGAAGCGATAGTGAGTCCTGCTGCTCCGCCTCCCAGAATGCCGATATCAAAATCATATACTGCCATGACGACCTCCCTTCTCCTATGTGTAACCGTTGTGCGGCCGGGAACTGCCTTTCCTCTTTTTGTATAAGGCAATGATTCGCTTTGCAGCCAAGGGAAAGATGCCCAGGAGCGCGAATGAGCCGAGCAGCTCCGGAGATATGATGCCTTTCAGAGAATCAAGTTGTGCAAGCTCCTTTCCCGCATTCACATACATAACTGTGGCAGGGAGCATTCCGACCTGTGAAATCCAGTAAAAGGTGAAAAGGCGCATCTTTGTGACACCCATTACAAGGTTAATAAGCCAGAAAGGAAAGACAGGGATTAAACGGAGTGTGAAGAGGTAAAAGCCGCCTTCTTGTTGGATCCCTTCATTTACTCTTCCTATTTTGTCCGCAAATTTTTTCTCAACCCAGTTGCGGAGCAAAAAACGAGAGACGACACATGCCAGTGTTGCACCTATGGTGCTCGCAAAGGATACTACGATTGTCCCTGTCGCCAGGCCGAACAGTGCCCCGCCTGCGATGGTCAATACCACTGCTCCGGGCAGCGACAGCGAGGTGGCAAGAATATACATCACCATGTACCCGGCGATTACGAGGGACTTGTGCTCTTTATACAACACCACATATTCCTGCCTTGATTCTTTTATGTGCGCGAGGGTCAGGTACTGGCCGAGGTGAAAGAACCTGAAGGCTGCGATCATAGCGAGAATGAGGATGAGGACCGCTATCTTTTTCAAAATAGTCCTTTTCATGGGGAGCCTGAATACTGATAATTCCGCATTATTACCGGGTCACCTGGTTCCCTAAAAAGGCCGCTCCCCAAAGCCCGCTCTCTTCGTCAGACATGAGCGCCACAGGTATCTGTGCCAGTATCCTGCCCATGGTCTTTGAACTCAGAAACTCGCGGGAAAAGACATCATGGGTAATGAGCTGCGGAAGCTTTGTTGCTATTCCGCCTGCGATATACATCCCTCCAAGGGAGAGGCTCTCCAGTGCAAAGTTTCTGCATGCCCTTCCGAAGAAACGGGATGCCCAGACATGGGTCTCGCAATTTAGGGTACATCTTGTCATAACATCCTTCGGCTCGATTCTTTCCCCAGTCAGAAATTGGTGGATTAAGGTCAGGCCCTTTCCGGAGACAACGCTGTTTGCAGTGATATACTCTTCTCCTAGCTCATTAATGAGGAATTCCTGAAATCTGAATTCCTCATGAGACACAAAGGCAAAGCTGGCATGGGCTCCCTCAGAAGGTATCGCGACATACCTGCCATCGCTGCAGGGGACGAGCATGGCCTTGCCAAGGCCGGTGCCTGCACCGATCACCGCAACTGTCCCCCCGGGAATTATCTGCCCTGGCAATATTTTCCGTGCAGATTGTCCTGCAACGGATCTGGTAGCATATGCCTGGGCAACAAAGTCATTGATCAAAAGAGCGTTCCGGAACCCATAATCAGTTCGGGCATTAGTCATATCAACATCCCACGGAATGAGGGGAGGGGCGCTGTAAACACCCCTTTCCACAGGGCCGGCCACAGCTATGACTACGATGTTGGCATCTTCAGGCTTTAGCTGAAATTCACTCTCCCTGAGCAAGCTGATCAGATGCCAGAATGAGGCTGCCTCTTCTGTCCTGAACCATTTTGTTTCGACCACAGAGAGGTTTTCGGCTGGGTCTGCTTCAAAGTGGCCGAATCTGCTGTTCGTGCCTCCTATATCTGCGCAAAGAATCCTTTTGATGCTCACGCGGTATATGCCCTCTCTTGGGGATTGATTTGCCCAGTCCGGTTTTTTTAGGGCTCCTGCATTCGCTAGAACGATATCTTCTCAACAGAGTTGTGTGCCTGGATCGCATGGATTAGGGAGGCCCCGCCGCGGATTGCGGAGGCCACATGCACAGCCTCCGTAATGTGTTCAAGGCTCATCCCTTCTTCAAGACAGCTTTTGGAATAGGCGTCTATGCAATAGGGGCATTGGATGGCATGGGCTATGGCGACTCCTATGAGCACCTTCTCCCGTTTGCTGAGAATCCCGGGTGCCAGGGCCGAGGTATACCATTCCATGAATTTGTTAAAAAGATCAGGCTTAGGTCTTCCCACCTCGCCGAATCTGTCAAGGTCTTCATCTTTGTAGTATTCAGTCATAAAATTCCTCCTTATATTTATTACGTGATACAGGCACACTGCCTGCTAGGTGACTGCGCCTACTCAGGTCGAACCCTGCCCGGCGGTGCATGCGTAACAGTGGTTGCCGGCCGTTATTGTTCTTCCGGAAAGGAGTGTATAGTCAAATTCCTTAATGTGCTGCGGGCATGTATCATGGACGGTAAACCCGAGCATTTGGTTGAAATCGCAGTCATACAGTCTGCCGTCCCAGCCTACGCTAATCAGGTGCCGGCACATCAAACCATTAAGAGTTGCCGGATTGAAGACGTGTACAAGTTTGTCCATGTACCTTTCGAAGCCATTAGCCCTGAGTAAGAATTCTCTGAATCTGCCTATAGGCATGTTGGTGAATGCATAGAGCCTGTCAAATGAAATCCCAAATCGTCTGTGCAACTCTTTTTTGAAATCTTCTTCCAGCGTGTTCTGTGCAGGAGAGAGAAACGGCCCTGCGGGGTTGTATACGAGGTTCAGCCTTTTTTGTGTCGCACCATTCCCATAGCCCAGGGCATTTAATTTTTTGAGGGCCTTTATACATCTCTCAAAGGTACCCTTACCTCGTACCTTGTCAACATCATCAGTATAATACGGTAATGATGCAACAACTTCCACTGAATGGTGACTGAAAAAATCAGGGAGATGCGTCATATCCTCTTCAAGGAGTATGGTAAGGTTTGTCCGGACTATGACATGGCAACCAGCCTGTCTCGCCCTCTCTATAAGATAACTAAAATGAGGGTTTAGTTCAGGTGCACCACCGGTGATATCAATCGTATGAATGGGATTGTTCTTCAATATCTCAATGACTGCATCGACTGTGTCTCCAGACATCATTTCATTCCTGCCAGGTCCTGCCTCCACATGACAATGTTTGCAGGCCATGTTGCATCTGTAGCCAAGGTTGACCTGGAGGAGCGCGATATCCACCGACATCAAGGGTGCTGACTGAACATCCATTACCCTGTCCTGAAAGTGTGTTGTAGTGATACTCACCTGCCTCGTTTCGCCCTTCTGTAAAGTCCTCTTCTGCTCTGTCTTACCGTCGCTCCACCTGCTTACAGTAGTAATAATACCCATTTCCCGTGATACATGGAAAGTAACACAGAAGAAAATGAAAAGCCAGTCCTCCCGCTAAAACAGAAGTTACTCTGCAACCTCCTTCCTCATGCCTTTATATGCATTGATCAACCCATTCGTTGACGAATCATGGGATGCCACTGCCCTGTCATCCATGAGTTCATGGAAAATCGTGCTTGCAAGCTGTTTGCCGAGTTCGACCCCCCATTGGTCAAAGCTGAAGATATTCCAGATCACCCCCTGCACAAAAATCTTATGCTCATACATTGCGATAAGACTTCCGAGCGTCCTAGGGGTGATCCTCTTGAGAAGGATAGAGGTTGTCGGCCGATTGCCTTTAAATACCTTAAAAGGGGCAAGGTCCATGATTTCCTCGTCATTCATCCCCGAAACCTTCATTTCTTCGACGACCTCTTCATAGGTCTTCCCTTTCATCAATGCCTCCGTCTGGGCAAAAAAGTTTGAAAGCAATATGGGGTGATGATCTCCCACAGGGTTCTGGCTCAGTGCAGGCGCAATGAAGTCGCAGGGGATAAGTTTTGTTCCTTGATGGATAAGCTGATAAAATGCATGCTGGCCATTTGTCCCGGGTTCTCCCCAGATCACGGGACCTGTCTGATAGTGTACTTCAAGGCTGTTTCTGTCCACATATTTTCCGTTGCTTTCCATATCCCCCTGCTGCAAATATGCGGGGAACCTGTGCAGGTACTGATCGTAGGGCAAAATCGCATGGGTTTGGGCACCAAAGAAATTGTTGTACCAGATTCCTATGAGCGCAAGGAGTACAGGAATATTCCTCTCAAGAGGGGTGTTCCGAAAGTGTCTGTCCATGGCGTGCGCCCCTTCGAGAAGTTCAACAAAGCGGTCAAATCCTATGGAACAGGCGATGGAGAGTCCTATTGCTGACCATAGAGAGTACCTGCCCCCAACCCAGTCCCAAAAGATGAACATATTCTCGGGTGCTATTCCGAACTTCTTTACCTCCACTTCATTGGTCGATATGGCCACAAAATGTTTTTTTATATGCGTGGCGTCTTCTGCCGCTTTCATAAACCATTCCTTCGCAGTATGGGCATTTGTCAAAGTCTCCTGGGTGGTGAAGGTTTTGGATGCGACCACAAAGAGTGTTGTGTCGGGTGAAAGGTCCTTCAGTGTTTCAGTAATATGGGTCCCGTCTATATTGGAGACGAAATGGGCTCTGATGTGCGGCGTGCGATATGGTTTCAGCGCCTCGGTCGCCATAACAGGGCCCAAATCAGAGCCGCCGATGCCTATGTTGACAATGTCCGCAATCCGTTTTCCGCTGTACCCTTTCCATTCTCCTGAAATAACCATGGAGGAAAACCTCTCCATTTGAGCCAGGACCACGTCTATTTCGCCCATTATATCCCTTCCATCCACATACACAGGACTGTGTGAACGGTTCCTGAGCGCCATATGGAGCACTGGCCGGTGCTCTGTTTCATTGATCCTTTCACCAGAAAACATTTTTTCGACAGCGTCTTTCACCCTGGTTTCCCGGGCCAGCTCCAGGAGAAAGAGGAGGGTCTCCTTAGTGATAATATTTTTTGAGTAGTCTATGAGAAGATCCTCAAACTGTAGGGAGAATTTGGAGAAGCGCTCAGGATCCTCCCTGAACATGTCCTTCATTTGAATAGTCTTCATGTATTCATAATGTGAACTCAGCTTTTTCCATGCATCTGTCTGTAAAGGATTTTTGTTTCCAAGCATAATGCCTCCCTTATGCGCTTATTCTTCGAATGCCTGTCATATGCCGGTAATCTGATTTTAGTCTGCCTGACCAAATTCTACCCAATGAAAGGAAGCCCTGCAAGAGAACGGTGGTAACGTATTAATGGTAAGTCTTATGGGAATTCATTGGTGGGAAGAATTCAAGGTTGCACTTCCTCAAACAAATCTCTGTCCACGGGAGCTTGCCTCGCATAGGGCGAAAATAGCTGTATGTGGCTGATTTGTCCTGCTTATTCAGCCCTTGAGTTTTTAAGAATTAGTCACTCTCCTCCGGAATCCTCTCCCTGCATTCTTCGCAAATACTCAGAATGTTGCCTGCCTGGTCCATTACCACATATTTGAGAGTCTTGATTGCATTACAGGCATCACATCGGTAACACACCTCATTCTGTAATTTTCCTATAAATGGCTTTTCCATTATGAACGTGTCCTGATGATATGCTCAGGTCCTTTATCAAATAAGTATTGCAAAAGCGTAAAGGAATTTCTACACATTTTTTGTTTTTTTTTATACATTTTTTGCACGAGGGAGACGTAAGTCCTAGGCATTAGAAAATGAAAAGTGATTAAATAGTGTTTGTAATCAACAGGATGGAAATCATACCCCGACCCTTTTGCATAACTTATCAGCTTGATTATGGAAAAGAAAGTTTTACACAAAAAGTGAAGCAAAATTGATAAAATAGGCTTCCACCTGGAGGGAGGGAGATGGCTAATCCGAGGATTAAAGACTGGCCGGAAAATGAGAGACCGAGGGAAAGACTCATAAAATATGGTGCAGAGAGCCTTTCAGATGCCCAGCTCCTTGCAATCATTATGAGGACAGGTGGAGAGGGGAAAAGCGTTCTTGCCCTTGCAATGGAACTCCTGGATACATTTGGGGGGTTGAGAGCTATTGACAGTGGTTCCATCGTTGATCTGTCCTTAACAAGGGGTCTTGGAAAGGCAAAAATTGCGCAGTTAAAGGCAGCATTTGAGCTTGGAAAGCGGCTGATGAGCGAATCCATAAGAAATAATCCTGTATTTTCTTCAAGTCATCTCGTCTACTCCTATTTTGCTCCCAGGTTCAAGAATGCAAAAAAGGAGACATTTTTTTGCGCACTCCTTGATACAAAGAACAGGCTGGTGCGGGAGGTGAAGGTTTCGGAGGGAACACTCACCAACTCACTTATCCATCCCCGTGAGGCTTTTACGGAGGCGATCAGGGAGTCGGCAGCTTCAGTCATCTTTGTCCACAATCATCCCAGCGGAGATCCTGTACCGAGCAAGGATGACATCGTAGTTACCGAAAGACTGAAGGCAACAGGAGATATTGTGGGCATCACGGTTCTAGACCATGTGATTATCGGCGATGGTATCTACGTGAGCCTTAAAGAAAAAGGGATTGTGTGATAGCACAAGAGATCATTTACGTCTGTATCAGCGTATAATTATAAAATCTGAATGGAGGAACATATGATTAAAAGGGCACTCGTGAGCGTCTCGAACAAAAAAGGCATTGTTGATTTTGCAGAGCGGCTTTCGGCTATGGGAGTGGAGATCCTGTCCACGGGTGGTACGGCAAAATCACTCCGGGAGGCGGGTATCTCAGTGGTGGAGGTGTCTGAGTATACAGGGTTCCCCGAGATGCTGGATGGAAGGTTGAAAACACTTCATCCAAAGATACACGGAGGTCTCCTTTCTAGGAGGAGCAATCCTCAGGACATGGAGGATATTAAGAAGCATGACATCAAAACCATAGATATGGTTGTGGTAAATCTTTATCCCTTTGAGGAGACCATCTCGAAGCCTGGTGTCAGCTTTGAAGAGGCCATCGAAAATATCGATATTGGCGGTCCCACCATGCTCAGGGCTGCGTCGAAGAATTTTCAGGACGTCGCCGTAGTAGTGGATCCTGGTGACTATGAAGCCATACTTCGTGAGATAAAATCATCCAAAGGGTCATTGAGCAAAGAGACGAAACTCAATCTCGCGAAAAAAGTTTTTGCCCATACTGCACGCTATGACACGCTTATTGCAGACTATCTCACCGGCATTACGGAAAAGGAACTTTCTTTCCCTGAATTTTTCACCACCACGTTTAAACGGGTCGCTACTTTGAGATATGGAGAAAACCCTGCCCAGAAGGCTGCCATCTACAGAGAGAGGACTAAGGGCCTTTCCCTCCCTGATGCAAAAGTCCTCCAGGGCAAGGAGATGTCCTTTAATAACTATCTGGACACTCACTCAGCGCTGCTCCTTGCACTGGAATTTAATCAGAAGGCCTGCGCAATAATAAAACATAACAACCCCTGCGGGGTTGCCATAGGTGCCACTGCTGCCGAAGCATATACCAAGGCGGCAAAAACAGACCCTGTCTCGGCCTTTGGAGGGGTTGTGGCATTCACCACCGAAGTGGACGAAGACGCAGCAAAAGAGATGGCAGAACTCTTTCTTGAGGTGGTCATCGCCCCTTCCTTCAGTAAAGGTAGCCTTGAGGTCTTCTCCCACAAACCCAACGTGAGACTCCTTGCACTGCCCGAAATGCTCCAGCCTGATAAAAGACGACCCGGCTCATGGGACATGAAGAGGATTGCCGGCGGCCTGCTGCTCCAGGGATGGGACTATTCCACAGAGGATATCATGGCGCTTAAGGCAATTACCAAACGTCAGCCCACAAAGGATGAGCGTGAAGCACTGTCCTTTGCGTGGAAGGTCTGCAAACATGTGAAGTCCAATGCGATTGTGTATGCATTTAAGGACAGGACTGCAGGAATAGGCATTGGTCAGACAAAAAGGGTTTTTTCTGCACAGACCGGCCTCTTGAACGCAGGGGAGCCTGTTATGGGATCTGTGGCAGCCTCCGACGGCTTTTTCCCCTTTAGGGACGGAATCGATGTGCTCCATGGGGCTGGGGTGACTGCGGTGGTACAGCCCGGGGGATCAGTAAAGGACGAGGAGGTGATAAAAGCGGCTGACGAGCATGATATGGCCATGATTATTACCGGGGCAAGGCATTTCAGGCACTGATATGCCTTTTTGGACAGGGGAAAAAAAGCGAAACGGATGCAAAGGAATCCGAAATGGTACAATGGCTGCACATTATGCTTTCATGATACCAGATGGTGGTTTTGACAAGTCTGCGGAATATTCACGCGCTAAGGAGCATGGTGTGTTGGCTATTTACCGATGCGAAAGAGAGGAACGGGTGATATGAAAGTTCTGGTGATCGGTGGCGGAGGAAGGGAACATGCGATCGTATGGAAGCTGGCTCAATCACGGCATGTGGACAAGATTTATTGCTCACCCGGGAATGCCGGCATCGCTGAACTTGCCGAATGCATAGATGTGGGAGCCGACAACTTCGATGCCCTGGTGGATTTTGTAAAGTATGAATGGATAGACCTCACCATCGTAGGACCTGAAGAGCCCCTCTCGCGGGGCATTGTGGATGCCTTTGAAAAGCAGGGGAGGAGGATACTGGGACCGAGTAAGAAAGCGGCACAGCTTGAGTCGAGCAAGGTCTTTGCCAAGGATTTCATGAAACGGTACAGCATCCCTACAGGGGAGTACAGCGTGTTTTCGTCCTATGTCCACGCAGAGAATCATGTGAGAATGAAGGGAACCCCTATCGTGATCAAGGCCGACGGTCTTGCGGCAGGCAAGGGTGTCTATGTTGCCACGGACATTGATGAGGCGATCAATGCACTCAAGCTCATAATGCGGGACCGGATATTTGGGAATTCGGGAGACAAAGTGGTAGTCGAGGAGTACCTTGAGGGAGAGGAGGCGTCTTTTATGGTATTCTGTGACGGAAAGACGATCAGACCTATGGCAAGTTCCCAGGATCATAAACGGGTATTCGATGGTGACAAAGGCCTGAATACGGGGGGGATGGGTGCATACAGCCCTGCTCCTATCATCACGCGAGAACTAGAAAGGGAGATCATCGAGAAGGTCATGTGGCCCACGTTAAGAGGACTGAAGGCTGAGGAAATACACTATAAGGGGATACTTTATGCAGGCCTTATGATAAAAAATAACTCCCCTTATGTGCTTGAATTTAACTGCCGGCTGGGCGATCCAGAAACCCAGCCTGTTCTTTCGAGAATGGATGCAGACCTTGTGGATGTCGCTTTTGCCATTACTGATGAGAAGCTCTCAGAGGTGGATATTCAATGGAGACCTGACCCTTCTGTCTGTGTGGTCATTGCATCCGGAGGATATCCGGGCACATATGAGAAGGGCAAAATCATCAAGGGGCTTGAGAGCATAAGAAATGAGAAGGATGTGTACGTATTTCACGCAGGGACCTCATTTAAAAATGACCACGTGGTCACCTCGGGGGGAAGGGTCCTGGGGGTTACCGGCCTGGGAGCTGATATAGCGGCGGCGAGGAACAAAGCATATCGCGCGATTGAGAAGATTCACTTTGAGGGAATGCATTACCGGAAGGACATTGCGGAAAGGGCGCTGAAAAGGAGGTAACAAGGGGACTATGAAGCCGAGGGTTTTGGTAATGATGGGAAGTGATTCGGACCTGTCTGTAGTGGAAGAAACAGGAAAGATGCTAAAAGAACTGGGGATTTCTTATGAGATGACCATCGCCTCTGCCCACCGGACACCTGAACTGGTCCATACACTTGCAGCAGAGGCGGAAGGGAAGGGAATAGAGGTAATCATCGCAGCTGCTGGTGCGGCAGCACACCTTGCGGGGGTTATCGCCTCACACACAATCCTTCCCGTGATCGGGGTTCCTCTCAATTCATCACCCCTCCAGGGGCTGGATTCCCTTCTCAGTACAGTCCAGATGCCGCCTGGTGTTCCTGTAGCGACCATGGCGGTAGGAAAGGCAGGCGCAAAGAACGCTGCCATATTCGCGGCGCAGATTATAGGAAGAAAAGATAAGGGAATCGTGAAAAAGTTGGTGGCGTATAGAAAGCGGACAGCCCTTGGAATCAAGAAAAAAGCAGATTCCCTGAAGGCATTGTGAGAGTTCACCTTGACTGTTTCCCTTGTTTCCTGAGGCAATCGATCATCGCCCTGCGTCTTGGAACGAGGGATGCGGCGGTTCAGGAGAAAATACTGAAGGCTGTCCTCCAGGATGTCGAACAGAGCGATACGTCGAGGCCTCCTGCCTATGTCACCACATTCATCCACAGAAAAATACGGCAGCTGCTCCAGCAGGATCCTTTTAGCCAGATAAAGTCGGAATATAACCAAATCGCCCTCTGTCTTTATCCGTTTCTAAGAAAGATGGTGCAGGAAAGCAGTGATCCCCTTTGGACTGCATCAAGGCTCGCCGTAGCAGGGAATGTGATCGACTTCGGAATATTCACCTCTGTCGATATCGAGGGCACGGTCAAAAGGGCCCTCCACAGCCCCTTTGCAGTGGACGAGTATCACGCGTTTAAGGATGCGCTCTCGGAGACAGAAGAAGTGCTCTATCTCCTGGATAATGCCGGAGAGATTGTATTTGACAGGATTCTTATAGAAACTATGGTATCCCATGGCAAGAGAGTAGTTGCAGTGGTAAAAGGATCTCCTGTGCTTAACGACTGCACAAGGGTTGATGCCATTGAGATAGGACTGCCGGAGGTCTGCGAAATAATCGACAATGGTTCGGATGGGGTGGGAACAATCATCGAATGGACTTCCGGAGATTTTCAAAAGAGATATGCGCAGATGCAGTTCATTATCAGCAAGGGGCAGGGCAATTTCGAAACAGTGTCAGACCCTATGAAGACAATGGTGTACCTCTTTCAGTCCAAATGTGAAGTGGTTTCAAGAGAACTGGGCCTGTCCCTTGGCTCTATGATTCTGAAGAGATCCTGACCTCTGTCGAGAGATCCTTATATTTATACTATCTTCTTCCCCCCCGGTCTTCTGCTTCCAAAACCGCCGCGATCTCTCGTTCCCCTCTCCCTTCGTTCCTGCGGTTTCGCTTCACTCACGATAATGTTCCTTTCCATGAAACTTGTCCCGTTCAGGGTGGAGATCGCCTTCTGGGCCTCTGCATCAGAACTCATCTCGACGAATCCGAATCCCCGTGCCCTTCCCGTTGCAGCATCAGTGATAAGCTTTGCCGAGAGCACCTCTCCCGCCTTTGAGAAGAGATCCTTCAGGTCCTCCTCCGATGCCTGGAATGAAATGTTGCCTACATAGAGTTTGTTTCCCATCCTTCCTCCTCAAAATAAAATCCCAAGACCTTTGTCCTGGGTAAAGGCACCTCAAGAATCAATGATTTTTGGGGGACCCGGTGATGCAGCGATACTCACACCATGATACGTAACTATGCCAGTTCACAATGGTTTTGTCAAGTAAATAATTTCGGGAAAAAATTCTCCGAGCGCTCCCTTCCAATTGTTGAGTTTGGCCCGTGTCCTGCGAGCACCACTGTTTCAGGGGGAAGAGCCATCAGCCTTTCGAAGGACTGCCTCAATTTCCGGACATCTCCTCCGTGGAAGTCTGTCCTTCCCACAGAGCCGGCAAAGAGCGTATCCCCGGTGATCACTATCCCTTCACCAAAAAGGCACATGCCGCCAGGGCTATGGCCGGGAGTGTGCAGTACCGTGAACGTGAGACTTCCCATTTTTATTTCATGGCCATCCTCTGCCAGGAGGTCAGGCTCCGGAAGCGGGTCAACAGCATATCCCCAGAACGCTGCCATGTCCCTCGCACCATGGTAGATCTCCTGTTCATCCCTGTGAATTACAACGGCTGCACCTGTCTGTTCCTTAATATCAGGAACTGCGCCCACGTGATCAAAATGCGCATGGGTGCATATGATGTACGCAAGGGAAAGATTCTCCGTCTTCAGGACGTCCATGATCCTGTCGGGCTCGTCCCCAGGATCTATGACCATTGCCTTTCTTGAATGCTCGTCAGCCACAATAAAACAGTTCGCTTCCAGAGGCCCCAGGGGGATTGACCTTATAATCATGCAGTGCCCCTCCTCAGACGGTCTTTTATGCGGTCGTACAGGTAATTCATTTCATCGCCTTTAAGAAGGAAATTGATGGTCAAATAGATACCCACACATACCACAATGGTGCCGGAAAGATAGAGGGCTTTTTCCGCCACCCCACCGGACGTCATCCACATCTCACCGCGAAGGACACGCCATCCCAGCACGCCCATGACCGCCGACGCAACACAAATCTTTATAAAGGATTTCAGGATCCTTCTCGTATCGATACGCCCGAGGCGGCGCCGCAGGAAATAGAAGAGGAGGACAAAGTTAATACTCGACGCAATGGCATTCGCGAATGCGAGGCCGGAATGCTTGAGGGGATTCATGAGGAGCAGGCTCACGATAATGTTGGTCACCACTGCTGCAGCAGCCACCTTCACCGGTGTCCGGGTATCGTTCAGGGAATAAAATGTGGCAGTAACAATTCTCACTCCCACAACAGCCCATATCCCGGTGGCATAAAAGAGAAGCGCATCTGCAGTCCCCACCGTAGCCCCGTAATCGAACATGCCACGCTGAAAGAGGATATTTACCACCGGCTTCCGTAATGCAATCAGTCCTATCATGGCAGGCACAGTGATGAAAAAGAGGAGCCGGAGCGCAAATGAGAAGTCTTCCCTGAGTTTGTCCATTTCTCCTCTCACCGCATGCTCGGATAATGTGGGAAGTACCGCCATGCCCATGGCCACACCGAAAATGCCTATGGGAAACTGGATCAGCCTCATGGAGTAATAGAGATAGGTGATGCTGCCCTGAGAAAGATAGGAGGCAAGTATGGTACTGACGAAGATGTTTATCTGTGCGACCGCCATTCCCATGGTCGCGGGCATAATGAGGACCGCCATCTTTTTCAGGCCGGGATGCTTGAACTGATAATCGGGGCGGAGGTCGTATCCCTTTTGAAAGAAGAGGGGAAGTTGAAACCCCCACTGGACAAAACCGCCCAGGGTAACCCCCACTGCCACCGCGACAATTGGCTGGTGCAGAAGGGGCACGAGGGTCAGCACGACGAGAATAATGGTCACATTGAGCATGGCAGGTGCGAGGGCAGGCACGAAAAATATTTTTCGTGTGTTAAGGGCGCCCATCACCAGCGCAGCAAGGCTGATAAATGGAAGAAAGGGGAACATTATCCTGGTGAGGAGGACGGTCTGGGAAAATTTTCCGGCATTGCGCAAGAACCCCGGAGCAATAAGGGCAACAAGTTCCGGTGCAAAGATGATGCCTGCTGCACAGAATAATCCCGCGCATATCAGTATGAAGGTGAAGGTGATCCTCACAAGCCGTTTTGCCTCCTCAGCGCCATAGTTCGCCTGGTATTCAGTAAGCACCGGTATGAACGCGGATGACATTGAGCCTTCGGCAAAGAGCTCTCTCAGGAGATTGGGTATTCTGAATGCAACAAAGAAGGTATCAGAGACGCCCGTAGCGCCAAAATAACGGGCGAGTATCATGTCCTTTGCATACCCCAGAACCCTGCTGATGAAGGTGGCTGAGGATATAATTCCTGCTGATTTTGCTATCGTCCCTTTTGTGTCCATCAAGGGCAATTATATCACAAAGATGGCTATCACCCTGGGAATTGTTGGGGGGGAGCACTTCAGAGGATCGATAATTAATATTGTAAAAATCTCCGTATTTGCCTTAAAATCGATAGGTGTCCATTCTCGATAGGATAACCGAGAAAAAGAGAGAAAGGCTGGTGTACACGAAAGGCGCAGCTCCCCTGCGCGATCTGAAAGCACGGATCCCTGACGCTGAAAGGCCACACGACTTTCGTACAGCCATAAAAAGAGATAAGGGGCGTATCCGGTTTATCGCAGAGATAAAAAAGGCATCTCCGTCAGAAGGTGTTATAAGAGAGGATTTCAACCCCTTAGATATCGCGCATATATACGAGAGGAAGGCTGTAGATGCAATTTCTGTCCTGACTGAAGAGGACTTTTTCTTGGGTGACATTCGGCATGTGCCTTTGGTAAAACAGGCGGTCACAAGACCTGTACTCAGAAAAGATTTCATAATTGACGAGTACCAAATCTACGAATCAAGGGTGTACGGGGCGGATGCAATCTTGCTCATCGCGTCTTTGCTCGGGAGATCCCAGGCTGAAGAGTATCTCCGTCTCTGTGCAGAGCTGGGGCTTTCGGTTCTTTTTGAGGTCCACAACTTTGAAGAACTGGAGAAGGCAATGCGCCTGAATGCGGACATCATAGGAATAAACAATAGGGACCTGAACACCCTCTCTGTGGATCTCCATACTACATCTTCCCTGAAGAGAGAGATTCCATCTGGAAGGATTGTGGTGAGCGAGAGCGGAATAAGGACAAGGAATGATATGCAGCAATTGGATAAAAATGGTGTTGACGCGGTACTCATCGGTACGTCGCTCATGAAGTCCCGGGACATCGGAAAAAAGCTCGACGAACTGAGAGGCTTAACCGAACAATAACGCTGGCCCGCTCAGCGAGGACATAGGAATTATCATTATATTAAGGAGGATGAAATGAAGGAAACAAAGATTGTGCTCCCTGACAGAGAGATCCCGAAGCAGTGGTATAACATTATGGCAGACATGCCGAATCTCCCCAAGCCACCTCTTCACCCAGGCACCCTTAAGCCGGTGGGTCCTGACGACCTTTCTCCCATATTCCCCATGGCGCTCATTGAGCAGGAGGTTTCGACCCAGCGGTGGATTGACATTCCTGAAGAGGTCCTTGACATCTACTCCCTCTGGAGACCATCACCCCTTTACAGGGCGCACAGACTGGAGAAGGCACTCGGTACCCCTGCAAAGATTTATTATAAGTACGAGGGGGTCAGTCCTGGGGGCAGCCACAAGCCAAATACCTCCATA
>Ga0187778_10001314_pt1 | contig 17424 bp, 15 predicted proteins | sample 1015_Q2_SP5_20_M_FD_132418 | JGI IMG/M metagenome (GOLD analysis project Ga0187778, IMG submission 132418) | Tropical peat soil microbial communities from peatlands in Department of Meta, Colombia - 1015_Q2_SP5_20_MG | ecosystem: Environmental > Terrestrial > Soil > Wetlands > Peat | place...
AGATCGATCCCCGAGACCGCCAGGGCAAAGAGCGTTGCAACGGCCAGCAGCAGCGCGCGCACCACGCGGCCCAGGACCGTGCGCAAATTGGGCTCCAGCGCGCTTTGCGCCGCCAGGCGATCGTCGACGAGCGCACCGAGCCACATCGCGAACAGCACGGCGCCCAGCGTCGTGGCGCTGCCCGCCAGAATCGACCACAGCGACACCGTCTGGGCATGGCCGAGCGGTATCTTCCAGGCGTCGAGCCAGGCGATGACATCGCTTAGCGCCCCGGTCGCATACAGGGCGACGCACACGATCGCCACCGCGCCGATTGCGCGCTCCAAACTCGCAAGCATCGCGCCCCTGCGCAAGACGCGGCGCAGCGCGGCAAAAAGCACCCGAACGACGAGCAAGGTGCCGATCAGCGATGCGGCCAGTCCGACGAGTCGCGCCGGCTGCACGCCCGTGAGCACGTGCAGTTGGCGCAGCAAGCCTTCGCCCAACCACAGAAACGAGAGTGCCAGCAAAGGAAAGAGCACGCGTCGCAGCCGCGCCACCTCCTCGTCGGTGGCCGCCGCGCCCTTTGGCGGCGGCCCACCGGCATCGGCGCCCGCGCCAGCACGCCTGCGGAGGTTGCGCACCAGCCGGGGTGCCCCTGCGCGCGAGAGCAGCATCGCCAGAAGCAGCGCCAGCCCAATGACAGCCGCCTCCCAGGCATGACGCGGCTGCGTCAGCCCTTCGGCAACGGCCTGCAGCAGTTCGCCTAACGGGGTCTCATTCATGGCCTCTTGCGTTCCATGACGGCCGCGAAAAAGCCGTCGCTGCCGTGCAGGTGGGGCAGCATAACGAACCAGGGTTCAAACCGCTGGGCCGCCTCCAGGCGGATGTCCTGCGCAGCCAGTATCGGCTCGGCTTCGAGGACGGTGAACTGCGGACGCTCGCCCAAAAAGCGCTCCACGAGCTGCTGGTTTTCTTGCGCAAGAATCGAGCAAGTCGAGTAGATCAAGCGCCCGCCGGGCTTGAGCAACCCCGCCGCAGCGCTGAGCAGTTGCAGCTGCACGGCCTGCAACCGCGCGAGCTGCGGCTCGTCGAAGCGCCACTTCAGATCCGGGTTGCGACGCAGCGTTCCGCTGCCCGAGCACGGCGCATCGACCAGCACCCGATCGATCTTGCCCGCGAGCCGCTTGACGCGGACGTCATTCGGGCCGCTGATGGCCGCGGGGTGCACGTTGGACAGTCCGCTGCGCGCCAGACGGGGGCCAAGCCCGGCCAGTCGCCGCACATGCGTATCGAAGGCGTAAATGCGCCCTGTCGAACGCATGAGTGCGCCCAGGGCCAGGGTCTTGCCGCCGGCCCCGGCACAAAAATCAACGACCATCTGGCCACGCCGGGGGGAAACGAGCCGCGCCACAAGCTGGCTGCCCTCATCCTGGACTTCGATCAGCCCGTCTTGGTAGATCGGCCAGCGCGTCAACGCGGGCTTGTCCGTAAGGCGGATCGCGTCGGGGCCGAATCGAGCCGCTTGCGCCTGCAGCGGTGCGTGCCAGCGCGTTGCGCTGCGCAGCTCATCGAGCACCGTCGAGCGATCGGTCTTGATCGTGTTCACACGCAGATCCAAGGGCGCGGGCTGCGCCAAAGCCCCGAGCAGCGCTTGCGCATCGGGGTATTGCTCGGTCACCAGTCGCAGCAGCCACACCGGGACCTCGGCTTGGACCGCGGCGGGCGCGTGGCGCAAGGAGATTTCGAGCGCAGCCGAGACGGCACGCTCGTTGCCGCGCAGCGCCCGGGGCGCCAGAGCCGCGATGCCGTGCTGGCGGGCCAGCACGAGGAGCGCGGCCAGGCGCGGAGCGCGCCGCGGATCGGCGGTTTGCATGACCCAACGCAGGCTTGCCAGATGTCGCAGGGCGTCGAACGCCGCCTCCGCCACCAGAGCCCGATCGCGCGGGCCCAGTTTCCGATCCGCGCGGAAATGGCGCGACATCACGGCATCGGCGGGCGCCTCAAAGAGAAGCAGTTTCGCCAGCAGCGCGGCCAGGCTCTCGACGACCTGGGAGGTGACGCGCGCGGCGCTTGGCGCAGGGGCGTTCATGCGGCAAAGATGAGCAGATCCGCAGCACCCAGCTCCTGTGTGTGCACGCTTTGACCCTCGAGGCGCACCTTGCCCGCAAGCAACCACGCGATGCAGCGCGGCAGCAAGACGTGCTCGAGAGCCAAAACACGCGTGCCCAAGTCCGATTCGGATTCCCCGGGCACGACGGGGAGCGCCGCTTGGGCGATGATCGGGCCCGCGTCGACCTGCCCGGTGACGAAATGCACCGTCGCGCCGTGCACGCGCACGCCAGCGTCCAGGGCGCGCCGGTGCGTGTGCAGTCCAGCAAACGCCGGCAGGAGCGACGGATGAATGTTGATCAGGCGCCCGCGGTAGCGTTCGACAAATTGCGCTGTGAGCACGCGCATGAAGCCGGCCAGCACGACGAGCGCGGGATCGTAGCGGTCGATCACCCCAACCAAGGCCGCGTCAAAGGCCTCGCGCGAAGCAAATTCATCGTGCGAGAGCACATGGCTGGGCACGCCATGGGCTGCCGCGATCGACAAGCCGGCGGCCTGCGCCTGATTGCTGATCACGGCCGCCACCCGCGCTCCGAGCGCGCGCTCCCATTGCTGCTCGCGCTGGGCGCGCAAAATCGCCTCCAGATTGCTGCCGCGACCCGAAATCAAGCACACGAGGTGTTTCATGGCGGCACCGATTGTACTGACGGATTGCGCTCGGGGCCGCGAAAGCGCCAGAAAATCAAGGTGTTCCGCACGCGGACGGTATACTTCTCGATTCGCATTCGGAACGATCGACCAAAGCCCCTTGCCTGCCTTCGCATCGATCCAGGTGTTTCGCGGCTTGCCGCCTGCGGCCAAGCGGGCCCCCTGCGCCCTGGCCATCGGCAACTTTGATGGCGTGCACTGTGGGCACCGCGCGCTGCTGCTGCGCGTGGTGCGCGCCGCGCAGGAGCGCGGTCTGGTGCCGGCCGCGATGACTTTTGAGCCGCACCCGCGCGAGTTCTTCGCGCCCGACGCGGCCCCGGCGCGTGTTGCCAATCTGCGCGACAAGATCGAGGGGTTGCGGGCCTGCGGCATCGAGCGCGCGTTCGTGCTGCACTTTAACCGCCGGCTGTGCGATCTCGCAGCCGAGGCCTTCATAGACCAGATTCTCGTGAAGGGCTGCGCCATGCGCTGGCTCATCGTCGGAGATGATTTTCGTTTCGGCGCGCGCCGCCGCGGCGACATCGCGATGCTGCGCGAGCACGCGCAAGCGGGCGGCTACGAGGTCGAGCAACTGGCCGCGGTGCAGCAAGACGAGGTGCGCGTGTCGAGTTCCGCGGTGCGCGCTGCGCTGGCCGCGGGGGACATGGCACGCGCCGCGCGCTTGCTCGGGCACGCCTACCATATCAGCGGACGCGTACTGCACGGCGCCAAGCTCGGCCGGCAGATCGGCTATCCGACACTGAACCTGCGCGTGGCGCACCGCCGGCCTGCCGCCCATGGGATTTTCGCGGTGCGGGTGCACGGGATCGGCGCCGTGCGGCCCGGCGTGGCCAGCGTGGGGCTGCGTCCGACGGTCGATCGGAGCGGTCGCTGGCTGCTGGAGGTGCACCTGTTCGATTTTGCCGACGAGGTCTACGGGCGGCTCGTACGCGTGGAATTTCTGCAAAAGCTCCGCGACGAGGAAAAGTTCGATTCGATCGAGGAACTCACGGCCGCCATACGCAGTGACTCGCAGCGGGCGCGCGAGGTCCTGGCGCTGCCGCAGCCGGCCCGACCCGAGCAACGCAAGCGCTAGGCGCGATCCCCGGAAACCATGGCCAACGCCGACGACTCCAAGCGCGCCTCGCGCTATCCGTTGAACCTTCCCGATACGGCCTTCCCCATGCGGGCAGATCTGCCCAAACGCGAGCCGCAGTGGGTGCAGGCCTGGGAGCGGGCGGGAGTCTACGAAGCAATTCGCGCGGCCCGGCGTGGCGCACCGCGCTTCATCCTCCACGACGGACCGCCCTACGCCAACAGCGAAATCCACCTAGGCACGGCGGCCAACAAGATCCTCAAGGACATCGTCATCAAGTCCAAGAGCCTCGCGGGCTTTGACGCCGTCTACGTGCCCGGCTGGGACTGCCACGGAATGCCAATCGAGATCCACATCGAGCGCAAGTTCGGCAAGGATCTGGCGCGAATCGAAGTGCAGCAGAAGGCGCGCGAGCATGCCAACGAGCAAATCGCGCTGCAGATGCAGGGCTTCAAGCGCCTGGGTGTGCTGGGCGACTGGGCCGATGCGTATCGGACCATGACGTTCAAGGCCGAGGCCGACGAGATTCGCACGCTCGGACGCATGATCGAGCGCGGCTTCGTGTACCGCGGGCTCAAACCCGTGAACTGGTGCTTTGACTGCGGCTCGGCGCTGGCCGAGGCCGAGGTCGAGTACCTGGATCGGCACTCGCCCGTCGTCGACGTGGCCTTCCCCTTGGCGGCAAGCTCGCAGGAGCGCGTGGCAGCGATCTTCGGGCGGCCGCGCATCGACAAGCCCTGCGCCACCGTCATCTGGACGACGACACCGTGGACTTTGCCGGCCAACCAGGCGCTGAATTTTCATCCGGATCTCGACTATGCCCTGGTGGAGTGCTCGGACCGCTACTTGATTCTGGTCGTGCCGCTCGTACAGGACTGCCTGCGACGCTACGGTCTGACGGGCCACGTCGTAGGCACCGCGCGCGGCGCGGCGCTCGAGCGCGTCGACTTCGTCCACCCGCTGGCAGCGCTGCATCCCGGTTATGCCCGCTTGGCGCCCGTGTATTTGGCCACGTACGTGAGCGCGCTCGACGGCACAGGCATTGTGCACGCGGCGCCAGCCTACGGGGTCGAGGACTTTCAGTCATGCAAGCAATACGGCATGGCCAACGACCAGATCCTCAACCCCGTGCAGGCCGACGGTTTCTACGCCGCGGACCTGCCACTGTTCGGGGGCATGCGCATCTGGGAGGCCAACGCAAAGATCGTCGACGCGCTGCGCGCCGCAGGCAACTTACTGCATGCTTCGCAGCAAAGCCACAGCTACATGCACTGCTGGCGCCACAAGAGTCCGCTCATCTACCGGGCAGCGCCCCAGTGGTTTGTGCGCATGGACGGTCCCACATCCGATACGCGCGGCGTGCTGCAGACCGAAACCGTGGGCGAGACCCTTCGTCAAAGTGCGCTGCGCGCGATCGAGGCCACCGAGTTTTACCCGTCCTGGGGCAAGGCGCGGCTGCACGCGATGATTGCCAACCGCCCCGACTGGTGCATCTCGCGCCAGCGCAACTGGGGAGTTCCCCTTCCGTTTTTCTTGCACCGCGTGACGGGCGAGCTGCATCCGCGCACGCTCGAGCTGCTCGAACTCGCGGCCCGGCGGGTCGAGAACGGGGGAATCGAAGCGTGGTCGCGCACGAGCGTCGAGGAGGTGCTGCCCCCCGACGAAGCGGCGCACTACGAAAAGATCGACGACATTTTGGATGTCTGGTTCGACTCGGGCTCCACGCACCGCACGGTGATGCGCGGCTCCCACGCGAGCAAGCTTGCGTACCCTGCCGACATGTACCTGGAGGGCTCCGACCAGCATCGCGGCTGGTTTCACTCCTCGCTTCTCATCGGCTCGGCCATTGACGGACGCGCACCCTACCGCGCGCTGCTCACCCACGGCTTCACCGTCGACGCCCAGGGGCGCAAGATGAGCAAGAGCCTGGGCAACGGGATCGATCCGCGCGAACTCGCCTCCAAGATGGGAGCGGAAATCATCCGCTTGTGGGTGGCGGCCACCGATTACTCGGGCGAGATGTCCATCGGCGATGAAATCCTCAAGCGCGTGGTCGAGTCGTACCGACGCATTCGCAACACCCTGCGCTTTTTGCTTGCCAATACCGGGGATTTCGACGTTCGCACCCAGGAGGTTGCCGTCGAGCGCCTGCTGGAGATCGACCGCTACGCCCTGGCCCTCGTGGGACAGTTCCAGGCGGAAGCCCGGGCGCATTACGAGCGCTACGAATTTCACCCGGTGGTGGCCAAGCTGCAGACGTTTTGTTCCGAGGACCTGGGCTCGTTTTATCTGGACGTCCTCAAGGACCGGCTCTACACCCATGGCGCGCAGTCGCAGACGCGGCGCTCGGCGCAAACGGCCCTGTGGCACATCACGGCCACCTTGCTGCGGATCATGGCTCCGTTTTTGTCGTTCACCGCTGATGAGGCGTTCCGGGTGTTCGTAGGCAATGACGCGGCCACGATATTCACGCAGGTCTACCACGAACCGCCCCCCGTGCCGGGGCACGAGGCGCTGCTTGCCAAATGGTCGCAGATTCGCGCATTCCGCGCCCAGGTGCTCAAGCGCATCGAGGAGGTGCGCGAACGCGGCGAAGTCGGCTCCTCGCTGCAGGCGGAAATCGACGTCTACGCGCACGATCGGCGCTACGGATTGCTCGAATCGCTGGGCACGGAGCTCAAGTTCCTCACCGTCACCAGCCGCGCGACGCTGCACCGTGCGCCAGGCGAAGCCGACGAGCGTATCGACGTGCACGCCAGCGCGGCCACGAAGTGCGAGCGCTGCTGGCACTATTGCGACGACGTGGGCGCTGAGCCCGCCCATCCGGGCATCTGCGGGCGCTGCGCCGACAATCTCTTTGGCGCCGGCGAGGCGCGGCTTTTCGTCTGATGCGGCTGCCGCACGGCGCGACGCTGACCTCGGCAGCGCCCTATTTGGCGCTGGCCGGGCTCGTCGTCGCCGCCGACCAACTGACCAAAGCGCTCATTTTGCAGGTGCTCGAGCCGGGTCGCCGCCTCGTGGTCACCGGCTTTCTGGACCTGGTGCTCGCCTACAACCGAGGCGCCGCCTTCTCGTTGCTCAGCGACGCCACGGGTTGGCAAGGACCGCTGTTCACCTTCATCGGTCTTTTTGCAAGCGTGTTTCTCGTGTGGCTGCTCACGCGCCACGCGCACCAGCGTTTGTTCGCGCTAGCGCTGGCGCTGGTTTTGGGCGGCGCACTGGGCAATGTGCTTGACCGACTGCGCTTTGGGCACGTGATCGACTTTCTGGATTTTCACTGGGGCTGGCTCGAGCCGCTGTTTGCCGGCGGTCATTTTCCGGCCTTTAATGTTGCCGACAGCGCGATTTGCTGCGGAGCGGCGCTGTGGGTCCTCGATGAATGGCTGCGGATGCGCCACAAGGCATGAAGGCGAATGTCGTTATGGAACTGGCCGACCGAAAAATCATATTGGGTGTCACAGGTGGAATCGCCGCCTACAAGTCGTGCGAACTGGTGCGACGGCTGCGCGAGCAAGGCGCGCGCGTGCAGGCGGTCATGACCCCCTCGGCGCATCGCTTCCTTGGCCCCGCGAGCCTCCAGGCGCTTACGGGCCAGCCGGTGCTCGAGGAACTTTGGGACGATCGCACGCCCGACGGCATGGCCCACATCGGTGCCTCGCGCGAGGCCGACGCCATCGTCGTTGCGCCGGCGACAGCCAATTTTCTGGCCAAGCTCGCCGCGGGCCTGTGCGACGAGTTGCTCTCGGCCATGGTCCTCGCCCGGCGCCGCACACAGTGCAAGCTGCTGCTGGCTCCGGCCATGAACGTCGAGATGTGGGATCAGCCTGCGACCCAGCGCAATGTCGAGCAGTTGCGCGCCGACGGGGCACTGCTTCTCGGACCCGCTCTGGGGGATCAGGCCTGCGGGGAGTTCGGAGCCGGGCGCATGCTCGAACCCGACGAGATCGTGGCCGAGGTGGTGGCCGCATTCCAGCCTAAGTGCCTTGCGGGACGGCGCGTATTGCTGACCGCGGGACCCACCTTCGAAGCCATCGATCCCGTGCGCGGAATCACCAATCGCTCCTCGGGCAAAATGGGCTACGCCCTGGCGCGCGCCGCCTGCGAGGCGGGCGCCGAGGTGACACTGGTCAGTGGGCCCACGGCACTGCCCACCCCCCATGGCGTGCACCGCATCGACGTGGAGAGTGCGATGCAGATGCTCGATCAGGTCCTGGCGCTGGTCGAATCCTGCGATGTGTTCATCGGCGTGGCGGCGGTGGCCGACTGGCGCGCTGCAACGGTGAGCGCGGCCAAGCTCAAGAAACGCGCCTCGGCGGCCCCGCCGATGTTGCAGCTGGCCAACAACCCCGACATCTTGGCCAGCGTCGCGGCTCTGCCCTCCCCGCCGCTGTGCGTGGGCTTTGCGGCGGAGAGCGAGCGGCTCGTGGAGCAGGCCCGCGCCAAACTCAAGGCCAAGGGCGTGGCGATGATCGTCGGCAATTCGGTGCCGCAGGCCGTCGGCAGCGATGCCGTCGAGCTCGTTGTGGTCGACGCCGCCGACGCTCGCACGTTGCCCCGCGCGTCGAAACTCGAACAGGCGCGGCGCATCGTGCAGGCAATTGCCGAACGTCTCACCACGCGCCAGGCACTATGAGCCCCGATTGCGAAGTGCAGGTCCGCATCCTCGACGAGCGGCTGCGCGCGACCCCGCCGTCGTATGCGACCGCCGGCTCCGCAGGCATTGACCTGCGGGCCTGCGTGCCCGCGCCCCTGGAGCTTGCGCCTGGTGCCAGCGTGCTGGTGCCCGCGGGTATCGCCATTCACCTCGAAGACCCCGGTCTGGCCGCGCTGGTCTTGCCGCGCTCGGGCCTGGGACACCGCAATGGCATCGTTTTAGGAAATCTCGTTGGCCTGATCGATTCGGACTACCAGGGCCAGATCATGGTGTCCTTGTGGAACCGCAGCAGCGAACCCTACCGGGTTGAGCCGCTGGAGCGCATTGCGCAGCTCGTGATCATCCCCGTGCGTCAGGCGCAGCTGCGGCAGGTGGAGAGTTTTGTCGAAAGCAGCCGCGGCGCGGGAGGTTTCGGCAGCACCGGCTCGCGCTAGCGAATCGGATCTACTCGCGCCGATCCCAGGTCTGCGTTCGACCGAAGAGAGAAAAGCCCAGAAAGCCCCGCACCTGCAGGCGCTTGCCGCCGTCGATGACGGTGAGGATGCACGAATAGAGCTTGCCGCTGTCCGGATCCAGGATCTTGCCGCCCGTGAACCGCTCGCCCTCGCGGCGCGCCCCCGTGAGGATGGTCAGACCCACGATCGGCTGATTGTGCCGTTCCCCCGGGCACAGATCGCACAGCGCGTCGCGCTTCTCCGGATTGATCACCTGCTCGATCACCCCGGTGAGTTCGCCCTGCACTTCGCGGATGCGAATGAGCGCTTTGGGTTTGCCGTCGACGTCGCTGATGGTCTGCCACAGGCCCACGGGAGTGAGCTCCTGCGCACCCAAAGGCAGCGCGAGCAGCAGCGCTGCCAGCAAAGCGCCGGCGCGCACGGCCGCGCCGCGTCCGATTCCTCTTGTCACGGACATCGCTAGCGCAGGGTCGCGCTCCGGCGCTATTCCGAGAGCACCGGTTCGCCGCGCTCGGGCTGCGGGGCATCGCCGTTATCGGCGGGCGGAAAGTCGAGCTTGACCTTTTCTTCCTCGTCGATATCGACTTCGACCTTGCCCCCGTTGACCAGGCGACCGAAGAGCAACTCGTCGGCCAGGGCCTTGCGCACCGTGTCTTGGATAAGGCGCGCCATGGGCCGTGCCCCCATGACCGGATCAAAGCCCTTGCGCGCCAGGAAGGCACGCAGCGCGTCGCTAAACACGATGTCGACCTTCTTCTCGTGGAGCTGCTCTTCGAGCTGCATGAGGAACTTGTCGACGACCCGCAAGATGATGTTCTCATCCAACGCGGCAAAGCTGATCGTCGCATCGAGCCGGTTGCGAAACTCCGGCGAGAACATGCGCCGGATCTCGGCCAGCTCGTCACCGGCCTCGCGCGTGTTGCCAAAGCCGATCGTGCGCTTTTGCAGCGTCTCGGCCCCCGCATTGGTCGTCATGATCAAGATGATGTTGCGGAAGTCGGCCTTGCGACCGTTGTTGTCGGTGAGCGTCCCGTGATCCATCACCTGCAGCAAGATGTTGAAGATGTCCGGATGGGCTTTCTCGATCTCGTCGAGCAGCAATACGGCGTGGGGCTTCTTTGCAATGGCCTCGGTGAGCAGCCCGCCCTGATCGAAGCCCACGTAGCCCGGTGGCGCGCCAATGAGGCGGCTCACCGCATGGCGCTCCATGTATTCGGACATGTCAAAGCGGATGAGCTCGATGCCCATCGTGAACGCAAGCTGCCTGGCCACCTCGGTCTTGCCGACCCCCGTTGGGCCGGAGAAAAGAAATGCGCCAATGGGCTTTTCGGGCTTGCCCAGACCGGAGCGGGCCATCTTGATGGCGGCCGAAAGCGCCTCGATGGCTGGGTCCTGTCCGAAGACCACGTTTTTGAGGTTGCGCTCCAGGTTCTTCAACTGCGCGCGATCATCGCTGGAGACCGTCTGCGGCGGAATGCGCGCGATCTTAGAAATGATGTCCTCGACTTCGTTCTTGCCGATCGTCTTCTTGCGCTTGGACACGGGCAAGATGCGCTGCGCAGCGCCCGCCTCGTCGATGACGTCAATGGCCTTGTCGGGCAGGTGCCGGTCGTTGATGAACTTGGCGGAGAGCTCGGCCGCGGCGGTGATCGCGCCCGAGGAATACTTCACGCCGTGGTGCTCCTCGAAGCGCGATTTGAGCCCCTTGAGGATTTCGATGGTCTGCTGCACCGTCGGTTCGCTCACGTCGATCTTCTGGAACCTGCGCGACAGCGCGTGGTCCTTCTCGAAGATGCCCCGGTACTCGGTATAGGTTGTTGCCCCGATGCACTTCAACTGCCCGGTCGAGAGCGCCGGCTTGAGCAGGTTGGAGGCATCGAGCGTCCCGCCGGAGGCCGAACCGGCCCCGATCAGCGTGTGGATCTCGTCGATGAACAAAACCGCTTGCTGATTGGACTTGAGCTGCTTGAGCACCGCCTTGAGGCGCTGCTCGAAGTCGCCCCGGTATTTCGTGCCCGCCAGCAAGGCCCCCATGTCGAGCGAGTACACGTTGGCCTTCTCGAGGATCTCCGGCACCTCGTTTTTCACGATGCGCCAGGCCAGGCCCTCGGCGATGGCCGTCTTGCCCACGCCCGCCTCGCCCACGAGCAGGGGATTGTTTTTGCGGCGGCGGCACAAAACCTGGATCACGCGCTCGACTTCGAGCTCGCGGCCGATGAGCGGGTCGATCTTGCCGTCTCGCGCCAGGGCATTGAGGTTTTGCGTGTATTGCTCCAGCGGCGAGACCTGTTCGCGCGCTTCGCCGGACTCCTGTTCGGGTTCACCCTGCGGTTTGACCTTGTCCTCGGACGCCGGTGTCTTGGTGATGCCATGCGAGATGTAGTTGACCACGTCCAGACGCGTGGCGCCCTGCTGGTGCAGGTAGTACACCGCGTGGGAGTCCTTCTCGCCGAATATCGCCACGAGCACGTTGGCGCCGGTGACCTCCTTCTTGCCGTTGGAGGTCGACTGCACGTGCATGATCGCGCGCTGGATCACGCGCTGAAACCCCAGCGTGGGCTGCGTATCGGCTTCAGAGTTTTGCGGCAGTACCGGGGTGTTGTCCGCAATGAAGTTTTGCAGGCTCTTGCGCAGGTCCTCGATGTTGCACGCACAGGCGCGTAACACTTCCGTGGCCGATGGGTTGTCCAGCAACGCCAGCAGCAGGTGTTCGACCGTTATGAACTCGTGCCGGGCCTGTCGGGCCTCGACAAAAGCCATGTGCAGACTAACTTCCAGTTCCTGCGCGATCATACTTCCTCCATCACGCACTGCAGCGGGTGCTGGTGCTCGCGGGAAAAACTGCAGACCTGCTCGACTTTGCTTGCCGCCACATCGCGCGGGTACACGCCGCAGATTCCACGGCCCTCATGATGCACCTTTAGCATAATTTGGGTCGCTTGTTCCCGCCCCTTGCCAAAAAATTTTTGCAATACCCCAACAACGAACTCCATGGGAGTGAAGTCGTCGTTCAGAAGCACGACCTGAAACATGGGCGGCGGTTTGGTTTCCGCTGCCTGCTTTTCTACGACAGTGCTCTCTTCGAACCGTTCGCTCATCGCAGACAAAAGAAGCACCTCGCGTCGCACTCCGGAGCCCCTTGGAATGCGAGCTGCTACGAGGCAGATGATAAGTGAAATGAGGCCCGCTTCGGAGTCGCCCCGGATTGCCGACAAGTCGCAGCGCAATGGCCCATCTTGGCCCTGCCGCGAGCTGCCCAATCGGCCTTTGGCCGCGGTCGAAGCGCCCGGTTTTTCGCGGATACCCCCACTTAAGCCCCCCTCGGGCACCCCTCCGGGCCCGTCACGTCGTCCCGACCCGCTCCCGGGGTGGGTCTTGACGGCTCATGAGATTTGCCCAAACAATGCAGTTCCTGAAGAAGTCTTAGAAAACTCGCAGGAAATCGGCGGGCTGCGGGGTGTGTGCGGCCTGCCGCAGGGATGGGGGTCCGGGGAGGAGCCGGCGATTGCCGGAGACACTGCGACGCCTTAAATGAGCAGGGCTAACGCGGAAATGAGGACGGATGCATGGCCACAGGTACCGTGAAATGGTTTAACGATGCAAAGGGATATGGCTTCATAACACCGGACGACGGTGGGGAAGATCTGTTCGCACATTTTTCTGCGATTCAGATTGGGGGCTTCAAGACGCTCAAAGAAGGTCAGAAGGTCGCCTTCGAAGTCGTGCAGGGCCCCAAGGGCAAGCAGGCGTCGAACATCACGCCGAACGCCTGAACTGCGGAGCGCACCCCGACAGCGCGCAAAGAAAAAGCCCCGCGCATCGGGGCTTTTTTCCTCGTGTGGGCGGCTCTACCGGGCGGCTGCGGCGCGCCGGGGCAGTCGCGCGCGCTCACATCTGGGCGATCATCGCCTCGCCGAAACCCGAGCACGACAGTTGCTTGGCGCCGGGCATCAGCCGCGCGAAGTCGTACGTCACCGTCTTGTTGCGAATCGCCTTTTCCATCGACGAAACGATGCGATCGGCCGCCTCCGTCCAGCCCATGTGACGCAACATCATCTCGGCCGATAGGATCTCGGAGCCCGGATTGACGTAGTCCTTGCCCGCGTACTTGGGCGCGGTGCCGTGCGTGGCCTCGAACATCGCCACGGTGTCGGAGAGATTGGCGCCCGGGGCGATCCCGATTCCTCCGACCTGGGCGGCGAGCGCGTCGGATATGTAGTCCCCGTTCAAGTTGAGCGTCGCAATGACGTCGTACTCCGCCGGGCGCAGCAGAATCTGTTGCAAAAAAGCATCAGCTATGACGTCCTTGATCACGATTTCGGCGCCGGCCGCTTTGATGACCTGCCAGGGTCCGCCATCGAGGAGCTGGGCGCCGAATTCGCGCTGGGCCAGTGCGTAGCCCCAGCGTGCAAAGGCGCCTTCCGTGTACTTCATGATGTTGCCCTTGTGTACGAAGGTCACCGATTTGCGCCGATTGTCGAGCGCGTACTGGATCGCCTTGCGCACGAGCCGCTCCGTGCCCTCGCGCGATACGGGCTTGATGCCGATGCCCGAGGTCGCGGGGAAGCGGATTTTGGTGACACCCATCTCGCGCTGAAGAAAATCGATGAGTTTGCGCGCCTTTTCCGACTCGGCCTCGTATTCGATGCCCGCGTAGATGTCCTCCGAGTTTTCGCGGAAGATCACCATGTCGGTTTTTTCCGGTTCGCGCACGGGACTCGGTACTCCCTGGAAGTAACGAACCGGCCGCAGACACACGTACAAGTCGAGTTCCTGGCGCAAAGCGACGTTGATGGAACGGATGCCGCCGCCCACGGGGGTGGTGAGCGGGCCCTTGATCGAGACCACATAGTCGCGCAAAACCGCGAGCGTCTCCTCGGGCAGCCATACATCGGGTCCGTACACCCGGGTCGATTTTTCGCCCGCGAAAATCTCCATCCAGATGATCTTGCGCTTGCCTCCATAGGCCTTGGCAACCGCCGCGTCGACCACCTTGATCATCACGGGCGTGATGTCAACGCCCGTGCCATCACCCTCGATGTACGGGATGATCGGTTGCTCGGGAACGTGCAATGTGCCGTCGGCGCGCACCGTGATCTTTTGTCCTTGTGCGGGGACCTTGATGTGTTGGCTCATGGATCTTCCAATGCTCCTGGCGCTCTGAGGGTGCGCGCAGTGTAGCGCCCCGCGCTGCCGGCATGCGTGCTGCGCGCGGTCGCACGAAAAGGCCCGCAACGGTGGGCGCCTTCTTTGCGCGGGCTGCGGTGTCGAAGACTGCGACCGCGCGCGGCGGCGGCGCAATTTGGGGCCGCGGGCACCCATGCACTACAGTCGCGGCTGCGGCCGGCCATGTTCGGCAATGACGTATCGATCCCAAGCCCATGAGTCTTCGATCGCGCCTCATGCGCATCGCCCCATCGACCTTTCGTGGCAAAGCCCTGCGGGGGCTTGGCGCCCTGGGTGCGGTGCTGGCGTGCTGGGGCACGCCGGCGCAGCAGCCCGCGGCACAGCCTCCAACCGTGCAGCTCAGCGCGGGCATCCATCTCATTCAAGCCGAACTTGCCGACGACGATTACGCGCGCATGCGGGGCCTCATGTTTCGCAGCTCCCTGGCCCCCAACCACGGCATGCTCTTTGTCTTTGACCGGGCCGATTCCCACTGCATGTGGATGCGCAACACCCTCATCGCGCTATCGGTGGCCTTTCTCGAGGACGACGGCACCATCGTGAACATCGAGGAGATGCAGCCGCAGACCGACCAGAGCCACTGCGCACGCCGTCCGGTGCGCTACGCACTGGAGATGAGCGGCCGGTGGTTTTCCCAGCACGGCGTGCTCGCCGGCAGCCGCCTGCAGGGGCTCGGCGCGCAGCGCTAGCCGAAGTTGCGGGCGGCGAACTGCCAGTTGACCAGATTGTTCAGATACGTCTCGACAAACTTGGCGCGCGCGTTGCGGTAGTCGATGTAGTAGGCGTGCTCCCACACATCGATCGTAAGCAGCGGTTTGTCGGTCGTCGTGAGCGGCGTGCCCGCGTTCGACGTATTGACGATCTCGAGCGCGCCATCGGTTTTCTTGACGAGCCAGGTCCAGCCCGAGCCGAAATTGCCCACCGCGCTTTTCGAAAACGCCTCGCGAAAGGCGGCGAACGTTCCCCACTTGGCGTTGATCGCGCGGGCCAGTGCGCCATCGGGCTCGCCTCCACCGCCGGGCTTGAGGCAGTTCCAGAAGAACGTGTGGTTCCAGACCTGGGCCGCGTTGTTGAAGATGCCCCCGCTCGACTTGCGCACGATCTCCTCGAGGCTTTGCTGCGCGAACTCGGTGCCTTTGATGAGGTTATTGAGGTTGGTCACATAGGTCTGGTGGTGCTTACCGTGGTGATACTCGATCGTCTCCTTGGACATGTACGGCGCCAGGGCGTCGGCGGCATAGGGCAGCGCGGGCAAGGTGTGTTCCATTGTCGTGTTCCTTGGTGTTGTTGCGTTCGAAAGCCCTGGCGGTTGACAACCGGAATAGCGGGCGGCCTGAGCGGTGGGAGAGAGATTGTATTGCCTGGAGGCCCGATTGCGTCATCGGTCCTCGTGGGGTCTTATCGCCTCCACGAGCAGATCCGCGCTGCCGCGCGCCAAAGTGGCGTGCACGCGCGCGCCGAGGGCAACTTGCGCGGCGTCGGTGAGCGGCCGCCCGAGCCGATCGCGCAAGATGGCAAATCCCCGATCGAGTACGCCTTGCACATTGAGGTGCTCGAGGGCCCGCGCGTGGTGCGCGAGCGCATTGCTGCGCAAGAGCATCAGGTGCTCTTGCGCTGCGCGCAGCCGACGGCGCGCTTCGGCGAGCCGATTGCCTGCGAGCGGCAGGTCCGGGCGTGCGCGGACCAGTGCCCGGCAGTGGGCAGCGGCCTGGGCGCGCGAGCGCCTGGCCAGCTCCCGGGCGGCAAACGCGCAGCGGCTGCGCAGCTGGGCAATGCGCGTCTCCAGGCCACTCAGGGGCGCGCGTGGCGCCGAGAGCACGCGCGTTGCGTAATCCAAGCGCTGGGCGCGCTCCGCGGCTGCGCGCGCGCTGGCCCGTGCCAGCAGGCGCGCGCGCGCGTGCAACTCGCGCAGCAAACCCTCGCGCTCGGGCGCCACGAGTTCGGCGGCCGCCGTCGGGGTGGGAGCGCGCACGTCAGCAGCAAAATCGGCAATCGTGAAGTCCGATTCGTGCCCTACCCCCACGATCACGGGTAGCGCGCTTGCGCGAATTGCGCGCGCTACGGCTTCCTCGTTAAAGGCCCACAAATCCTCGATCGATCCGCCGCCGCGCACGAGCAGCAGGACCTGCACTTCGCGACGGCGCGAGGCCGTGGCAAGCATGGCGGCGATGCGTGCGCCCGCCTCCGGGCCTTGCACGGGGACGGGATAGACGACGATGCCCAGGTACGGCGCACGGCGCCGCAGCGTCGTGAGGACATCGCGCAGCGCCGCGGCCTGCAGCGAGGTGACAACACCGACTTGCTGCGGCAGCCTGGGCAGTGCACGCTTGGCCGCGGCGTCAAACAGCCCCTCGGCGGCCAGGCGTTGACGCAGCCGCATGAACTGCTCCCAGAGCCGGCCCGCGCCGAAGCGCTGCATCGATTCGACCGTGAGCTGAAATTCGCCGCGTGCCTCGTACAGACCCACCGCGGCCAGCACTTCGACCTCATCGCCGTCGCGCGGGGCAAAGTCGAGCCGCGCATTGCGGCCCCGGAACATGACGCAACGCACCTGCGCGCTGACGTCCTTGAGCGAAAAGTACCAGTGACCGCTGGCCGCGCGGGTGAGTGAAGCGATCTCCCCGCGAACCCTTTGCACGCCAAAGTCGCGCTGTAGCGACCCAGATACGGCGCGGTTTAGCTGGGAAACCGTCAGGCAAACCCGCGCCGTTTCGCCATCGCTGCGCTCAAAGTCAGGATCCATGCGGGTTCCGAGCGAAAAGCTTTCCACAATTGCTGCCACGAGGGACTTGCGTCCGCAAGCGCGCGTATCGCATGAAAAGGGTCATGATAACTGCTTGAAATTTAAAGATTTCTTCTTCCGGGTCCGGTTCCTGCTCCGACTACGGGCGCCAGCGCGAGCCTTGCGCACGGGGAGCTTACGACACTTCTCCACAAACTTTTCCACAGGCTGCGCTTGGCGCCCGGTCCAAAGTCGCAATGTGCCCATCGGCTCTACACTTGCGCTTTTTTTCGGGCCCGCATCGCCGTGCGCGGCGCGCGCCCGAGTGCCCCTCTTCACCAGGATCTGCCTTGTTTGCCATTGTTCAAACTCTGGGCTGGCCGATTTGGCCGCTGATCATCGCCTCCGTTGTGGCACTGGCGCTGGTCATCGAACGCAGTTTTGCGCTGCGCCGCGGCCGCGTGCTGCCGCAAAACCTTCTGGGCGACGTGCTCACCTTGTATTCGCGTCGCCAGATCAGCCTCGATGTGATCGATAAGCTCGAAGCGAGCTCTGCGCTGGGATTCTTGTTTGCCGCTGGCTTGCGCAGCGC
>Ga0187778_10001316_pt1 | contig 17411 bp, 13 predicted proteins | sample 1015_Q2_SP5_20_M_FD_132418 | JGI IMG/M metagenome (GOLD analysis project Ga0187778, IMG submission 132418) | Tropical peat soil microbial communities from peatlands in Department of Meta, Colombia - 1015_Q2_SP5_20_MG | ecosystem: Environmental > Terrestrial > Soil > Wetlands > Peat | place...
TATACGAAGTTGCCGCCTACAGCGCCAGTAAATCCGGGGTGGCTTCTCTCACCAAATCGCTGGCCATCGAATGGGCCCCGCACGGAGTCTTGGTCAATGCCATCGCCCCCGGATACTTTCGCACGCAGATCAACGAGAAGCTGGTGATGGGTACGCCTCGCGGCCAGGAGATCCTCATGCGAACTCCCATGAAGCGCTTCGGCGAACTGGACGAGCTCGTGGGCGCGGCCATTTTTCTTGCCTCCGATGCCGCCAGCTTCATAACCGGTACTCTACTGGTGGTGGATGGAGGCTATCTAGCGAGTGGAGTCAATCAGTGAACCTTATCAACCAGTCCTCTGACTCCCGTGCGATAAGGCACCTTAACTGGCGCGCCCAGCGCTCTGAAGAGCTGATTCTCGCGCGGATAGAACCGCCCGCACAAACTCACGGGCTGTCTCGGTAATCTGGGCGAAATTTCCGTCGCGCAGGGCGGTCCGGTTGACCAGCTCCGAGCCTGCGCCCACGGCGAAGGCTCCGGCGGCAATGAAATCGCCGGCATTGGCTGCGTTGACTCCTCCCGTGGGGATCAGAGCCGCCTTAGGAAACGGTCCCCTCAGAGACTTCACGTATCTCGGCCCACCGACATTGTCGCAGGGAAAGATCTTGACCAGCTTGGCACCGTTCTCTTGCGCATGCATGAGTTCGGTCGGGGTAAGCGCCCCCGGAATCGCCAAGACCCCGCAAGCCTGCGCCACCGAAAGCACCGGGATCGAGAGCCCTGGACTGACCAGGAACTGGGCTCCCGCGTCAATCGACAATTTTGCCTGCTCGGCGGCGGTGATCGTGCCCGCTCCGACCAGAAGACTGGCTCCAAAACGGCCTGCCACCTGGTGGATCACGGAGACCGCATTAGGAACCGTCATGGTGATCTCCACGATCGGTATGCCGCCGGCGGCGATGGCTTCCACGGCTCGGGTTGCCTCGGCTACGGTTGCCGCTCTAATCACCGGCACGATACCGATCTCGCCGATTCTCGAAATCACTTCCTCCATTGTCATGTCATCCCTCCCGGAGCCTTCCTTAGCGGCTGATCCGTGCCGTCCTCGCCTCCATCGTACGTAACACCTCTTCCAACATAACCATGCTGGTGTCGCCCGGCGTGGTCATGGCCAGAGCACCGTGCGCCGCCCCGCATTCCACCGCCCACTGCGGTTCCCGTCCGGTGAGCAGTCCATAGATCAGCCCGGATGCAAAGGAGTCCCCTCCACCCACGCGGTCATAGATTTCCAGATTCTCCCGGGTCGCTGCCTCGTAGAAGCGACCATCCCAGTAGCAGAGCGCGCCCCAGTCATTGCGAGTGGCAGTGGTTGCCTGTCGCAAGGTAGTCGCTACCACGGCCAATCGAGGGAATTCCGCGACTACCTTTTCCATCATGTTCTTGAAGCTGGCCCGGTCCAACCGGGAATGGCCTTCGTCCAGGCCCGTAACCGGAAAACCCAAAGCCGCGGTGAAGTCTTCCTCGTTTCCGATCATCACATCCACCAGGGGTGCGAGCTGACGGTTGATCTGCTGAGCCCTCGATTGTCCACCCAGCGGCTTCCACAGGGACTCCCGATAGTTGAGATCGTAGGAAACAACCGTGCCCGCTTGCTTTGCCGCCTCCATGGCCTCGCGAGCCACCAGCGGTGTGGTCTCCGACAGCGCGCAGAAGATTCCTCCGGTATGAAACCAGCGAGCACCATCTTGGGAGAACACTTGCTGCCAATCGATTTCCCCAGGCTGGAGTTGTGAGATGGCCGTGTGCCCGCGGTCCGAACACCCCGCCGCGGCCCGCACGCCAAAACCTCGTTCCGTAAAATTCAACCCGTTGCGCGCCGTTCGCCCGACACCATCAAATCGCACCCAGCGCACGTATTTCTGATTCACGCCCCCCTGCAACATCAGATCTTCCACCAAGCGGCCAATCGGATTGTCGACGAGCGCGGTCACGACTGCCGTGTCCATCCGAAAACAACGCCTCAGGCCACGCGCCACGTTGTACTCACCGCCGCCTTCCCACACGCGAAACTGGCGCGTGGTCGCAATGCGCTGATCACCCGGATCCAGTCGGAGCATCACTTCTCCGAGACTTACCAAGTCCCACAGACAACCTGCTTTCGGCTTGATCTGGAGTTTGCTCATGGCCTCAATGGCTCGCCGGATTGACCACCGGATGCGCTGACCGGCGGTGCCGAAACCGCACTGCGAAACCCGGCCTCGTCTACGATCACAATCGCCGCTGGATTCACTCCCAGCCAGAGGGCCGCGCCAATCAGGCACAGCAGAGCAGCCGTAAGAAAGGAGGCAGTCCAACCGAAGTGACCTGCGATCCAAGGAGTCAGCGATGCGGTCACGGCTCCGCCGATCTGCGCCCCCATATTCATAAAGCCAGAAATCGATCCGGCAGAGCCGCCAGCAATATCGGCGCTCACCGACCAGAAGGAACTCTGGGCTAGGTAGAGCGCCCCTGCGCCTCCCGCCAGGACTCCACTGGCCATGGGTGCGCTCTCCACGAACGAACCCAGAGTCAGGAAAACAGCCGCTAGCATCATCCCGAACGCCGCCCAGCGACATCGTCCCATCTTCGGACCGAAGGCCAGGGTCAACCGATCGCTGATTTTTCCACCCAGCGGACAGCCGATCGCCATGGCCAGGAAGGGCAACGTGGCGAACCAGGCACTGGCTTTCAGGTTCATGCCTCGCACCTGGGCCAGGTAGATGTAAAACCAGCTGAAAAAGATCCACGCCACGTAGCCGAAACAGAAATAACTTAGGGTAACCCCGAGCACAGTACTATTCCGCACGACGGTTCGCCACGGTACCAGCGCCCGACCGCGCTCCACTCGAGGGAGGCTGGCATGATCTGGGCTTTCGCTCAGCCCCGAACGAATCAGGGCCAACTCACCCGCGGAAACTCTTGGGTGTTCGGCGGGGTCGTCGCGCGCGATGCCGTACCAGATGGCTCCGGCTAGGACTCCGAGGATGGCACAGACCCCAAAGGACGCTCGCCAACCGTAATGAAGCATGAGATAGGTGATCAAGGGTGGCGATAGGCTGGCCCCCGCGCCGACCCCTGCAAAGATCCAGCCGTTTGCGATTCCTCGTTCCCGCGCTGGAATCCAGCGGGCGATGAACTGATTGGAGGCGGGATAGACCACCGCTTCCCCCGCTCCGAGCAAGAAGCGAATGGCGATAAACAAGGTCAGCGCTCCACCGACGCGAGAAGGAACTGAAGCCGTAAGCGCGGTAAACACACCCCACCAGGTCACGCCGTAAGCCAGCACACGCCGAGGACCAAAACGGTCCGCCAGGCGTCCCGCGACCGTCTGAAACAGGGCATAACCCACCAGGAAGGAGCTGAAAATCCAGCCCAGTTCGAGGGTGCTGAGTCCGTACGCCGCCCGCAGAGAGCTTCCCGCGACAGAGATATTCACACGGTCGAGAAACGCGACTGCACTGAGGACAAAAATCCAAAACACGAGCAGCCAACGCACGCGAGTTGTCGGACTCTCTCTCACCGAAGCCCTCGGGAATCGGAACGCAGGAAAGCAACCATGGCCACGTGCCTATCGGCACCAAAACTGGCGGTTCGGCGATCGACGAAACCGCTCGACCCGTTCTTGTGTAACGTATCGGCCAGGGCTCGCAGGCCTGTCCTGAAACAGTACCCGGCTCATTCCCTGGTTTACGCCGAATGATCGCGCAAGATGTGTGCCAGCCGATCCGCCACCGCCTGGTCCTCATCTGGCTGTAACATAAATGAGTTCATCGTCAGGCCCGGTTTTCCTTCGCCGCCTCCAATTACGATCGCGGGTCTGGAGTTCCGCAAAGACTGTGCCACTTGCTGCGGGGTCAACGGGATCCTCGCATCCCAAGTGATGCGCATATGGGGAACGTGATTCGCGATGTCGGGGGTGAAAAAAGAGGTACTGACCCCCGGAATCCGCGTGATCTCACGCGAGATCAGATCCAGGCGGTCCTGCCACTCTTTGCGCAAGGCATCGTGGTCTTCGTTCAGATAAAGCTCGAGGGCCTTAATCATGCCGAGAATTTCTTCTTTTCCAACTTTCTGGCCGCGTCCGAGCGTGTCCTCGTGGGGACTATTGTTCAGCAAGGCATATCGGACCAGGTCCTTGCGTCCGATCAGCAGCCCGGCGCACTGGGGGCCTCGAATCGCCTTCCCGCCACTGAATGCCACCAGGTCGTATCCCATGTTGGTGTAATCCCACAGATGCGAGACCGGTGGCGTATCGGCGGCCGCATCGTTGAAGCACGGAACTTTGTACTCCTTGGCCAGCTTGGCCCATTCGTCCGCCTTAATTTGTCCCGCCTCGCTGGCAAAATTCGAGAAGTGCATCATGGCCGTCCGTTCGTTCACTGCCACCCGCAACTGATCCCGAGTTTCGATCTCGATGAGCTTGACGCCCGTAGCTCGCAATTGATGATCGAACGGATTGCGATGGGATTTCTGGAGAATGACCTCGGATTTCATTCCCGTGAGGTCCGGCAATTGCTTAATGAAAAATTCATTATCGCCGGTGAGAATGCCGGCCAACCCCGATTGCATTGCCGCCGCTGCTCCCGACGTCACGAGCGCACCATATCCGTCGGGCAACTTCAGCATCTCTGCGATTCGCCGTCCAGCCGCTTCCTCGAGGTCAGGGATGTTGACAAAATGTCGCGACGCCTGTGCCATCACCACTTCAACTTCGGGGCGGATGAGCGAACCGCCGAGCATGGTCATGGTGCCTTGGGCATTGATCACTGTGGTCACACCCAATTCTTCATAGGGACTTCCCGACTGGCCGAAGCCGGATAGGCCGGTATCTCCCGCCGTCGTTCGGTTCGTCGCGGTTGATCTTCGCGGCATGAGAAGCGCGCTCGCTGCCATTGCCACGCTGCCCAAAAAGCCTCGACGGTTCCACGATGTGAGGCCCATCTTCTACCTCCTTATTTTGCGTATGCCGTCGCAATCCTAACTACGGCAGCGCAAAGCTGAAAACGTCGCTCCCCGCCGCAATCGCGACGTATTGTTTGCCGCGGACGGCATAGCTCATCGGCGAAGCGGTCATCTCTTGCCCGGTGTTGAAGTACCATAGGGGCTTTCCACTTTGGGCATCGACCGCTTCGAGCGAGTCCGCATCGTCTCCGAAAAATACCAAGCCGCCTGCGGTGGTCATGGTCCCCCCGGACGACTGCCCTCGGCCGACTTGGGGGTATTTCCAGGCAAACGAACCGGTATCGAGGTTATACGCCAGAAGGATCTTCTGGGACGTCTCACCCGGAATGTGCTTCACCCCGGTCGAATAGAACTCCTTGCCTTCTTCGAAAGCCTGCGGCTGTGCCTTCGAAAAGAAAGTCTGACACTGTTCCAGGGCTAAGAAGTAGAACGAGTGGGTATCCTCGCTGTAGGAGGGCGAATACCAGTTCGTCGCTCCTGCGTATCCTGGACACACGCGAGTTCCGCTCGGCGTGGGCTTCACATCGGTGCGGATTGGTCTTCCCTTCCCGTCGATGCCTTTTGCCCAATTCAGCTTCTCCACGAAAGGCACAGCCGACAGGAACTTCCCATCGCTGCGGTCGAGCAAGTAGAGGTAGCCGTTGCGATTCGCCTGCACCAGCAGCTTGCGCGCTTCACCCCGATAGGTCGCATCGATCAGGACCGGCGTTTCTACGCCGTCGTAATCAAACAGGTCGTGGGGGGTGAACTGAAAATACCATTTCAGCTTGCCGGTATCGGGAGCGAGCGCCAGTAGGCAATCGGTATAAAGGTTGTCGCCCGGCCGTACGCTACCTTCAAAATCTGGCGCAGGATTGCTCGTACCCCAGAAAATAGTATTCAGCTCCGGGTCATACGTGCCTGGCATCCAGGTCGTCCCGCCGCCGTGAAGATACATCTTGCCGGGCCAGCTCTCAGAACCGGGTTCGCCGGGCTCTGGGATGGTCCAAAATCGCCATGCCAGCTTTCCGCTCATCGCATCGTAGGCGGCGAGGAACCCTCGCACACCATCGTCTCCCCCGGAAGTGCCCACCAGCACCATATCTTTTACGATCAGGGGCGCGCTCGTAGCTCCATAGTTCTTGTTCCATGGGGCATAGCCCACATCCCAGATCAGATGGCCCGAGCGCGCATCCAGACAGAGCAGGTGTGCATTGTCAGTCTCCATGTAGACACGGTTGCGCCACAGCCCCACTCCGCGATTGATGTGCCGGGAAGCATCGTCAATCAGCCCTTCGCTCACGGGGCGGGAATGGTGCCAAACCACGCGACCGGTGGCGGCATCAAGGGCAAAGACGTCGTTGGCGGCGGTCACGAACATCATTCCGCGGAACACCACAGGCGTAACTTCCAAACGGCTTGAGTTTCGTGCATGGAAGACCCATTGCGTGCGCAGCTGGCCAACGTTCATGGCGTTAACCTCCGCCAGACTACTGTACCTGCGGCCGGAATAGTCTCCGTTATACGAGATCCAGTTGACGGCTGGCGGCGCAACCAATAAATCACTGCTACCTACAAGAATCTCGGTCGACTGGCTCGGATCCGGAGCACGATCGTCCCCGAAGGAGGGGAGACAGCTGAAGGCTAAAGCCAGATAGATCAGAACCCGCACGGTTCTCAGTTCTTCTCCGCTTTCTCGATCTGGTTGCGCTGGGCGCAGCTTTAATTCCCTCGCGTCGGATTCGTCGTTCAGGACGATGCGTTGACAACTCGCCTTTCCTCCGCGATTCCGGGAGATCGCAATCCGGTTCCAGCGTGCGCACTGGCCTGGTATCCCAGTTGGAAAGAGATCCTCAATCCAGCCTCTTGTACGAGGGGCGCGAGTTGACGCAGGCGGTTCACAGACATACGCAAGACCGGCGCAGTAACACTCAGGCTGGCATGGACCTCGCCGCGATGGTCCCAGATCGGCGCCGCAATGCAACGGATATGGAGTTCGTGCTCTTCCATATCACAGGCATAGCCATTCTTGCGCACGCGATAAAGTTCGGCCACCAGCTCCTGCAGATTTCCCACGGTATTTGCCGTCAGCCGCTTTAATTCCAGCTGCTGAAGCACGCCGTCCTGCTCTTCCTTGGGCAGGTAGGCCAGCATGACCTTGCCGACCGCCGTGCAATACAAAGGGACCGCCGCGCCGATGCGGGAGTGGATACGCAACGGTTCTGACGAATCGAGCTTCTCCACATAGACGGCAGACAGCCCGTGGCGGACGGTGAGATGAACGGTTTCTCGGGTTCGATGATTCAATTCCTCGAGATGAGGCAGGCTGACCCGGCGAATATCCAGCTGACCCAAGGCCGATTGCCCGATGGCAAAGCAGGCAATCCCCAGGTGATAGACTCCGTCGCCGCCGCAGGCTAGAAAGCCGCTGCGCTCCAGGTTCACCAGGAAACGATGGACCGTGCTGACCGGCAATTTTGACAGTGTGGCAACTCGCTTGGCGGTCAGTCCGCGCGACGATTCGCTGAACAACTGCAAGAGACGCAGCCCGCGCTGCAAGGCGGTAATGTTGTAACTACGTTTGGCGGCCGTTGCTAACATGGGAGTTCCCCGACAAAAATGAAAGTGCAAATTATCTGATGAAATCCGGTTTTCCGCAATAGATCACCCCGCCTTTCCCTGCTCATAGCCTGCCGAACTTCTTGACCGCTTCTTGAATGGATTTCAGCCTCTCGATCTCGGGATACATAGAATGTTCTTTAAAATCCATCTGTTGCGCGAGCTTTAAGACCTCTTCGGTCATCTGCCTGGGAACTACAACCACGCCGTCACTGTCGCCGGCCACGATGTCGCCCGGGTTAACGGTGACGCCGTCGCAGGATACCGGAACTTGCGCGCCGGCGAAGCGGTAGTGGTGCACGGAAGTGGAGGGCACAATGCCAGTGGCAAAGACCGGAAAGCCGATCTTACGCAAGTAGGCCACGTCCCTCACTCCGCCATCGATGACGGCTCCGGCGTATCCCCGAGCCGCCATGGCGGTCCCCATCAATCCGCCCATGCCGGCGATATTCTGACCATCTTCGAGCACCATCACGTAAACCGAGTCAGGGCCGCCCTCATCGATGGCGGCGAGCATTCCGCTCAGGGCCGCCGGGTCATTGTTTCCTTCGTCCTTCTTGAGCTGGACGGTGCGGGCGAAACCGGCGAACTTAGCCGTGAAGATAGATTGCATGCGGTGACTCATATACATTCGTTTCCCCGAAAGCTGCTCCAGGGCATCGGAGAGCGAGGCAACCTCTACGCGGCGAAACTCCGCCAACAGAGAGTTGTCGGTGGTCGACGCGCTCGTTTCGGCTGTGGATTGGCCTTGCACACCCCAAATCCCGCTGGCTGCTAACCAAAGGACAGACCCAGCCAACAGGAACGAAAGTCTGCTGCGTGATTTTCGAAATCGCCTAGGTTCGTCCATTCCCGTCCTCCTTGAGACACGTGCGCGGACTCTAGCACGGTTCATCCCGTCAGGGGAAGAGTCAATCGCCGGCAACGACAGGCCGGCAGATGATCGTCCCGCTCCATCACTCAAGATCCTTGGGAACCACTCTCCGGGACAAGAGAATAAGAAAAGGTTGACAGAGCTCTCACCTTGGAGTTACATCGACGTGTCGAGGGGTTCGGCTTTTTCACAATTTGGTCGCCACTTTTATTGAATGAAAGGCGGCCGCTGCCCCATAGCGAAGTAGAACTACCGTGACGATGACCGCGGATTCTAAAGGCTTGCCAGCCTCTGACAAGCTGTGAGACCGGAGCAAGAGCCATTCGAAACCTACAGAGCCGCTTGCGGTGCGCCGTATTCGTGCTGGGAGGAGCGAGTCTCGCACTTTGGTCGCAGTCCATGGCGCAGCGGACGCCGGCAGCTGCGACCGCAACCAGCAACGACGGTGCCCGACTTTTTGCTACTACCTGCGCCAGCTGTCACGGACTGGACGGCCGAGGTGGTGAGCGAGCCCCCGATATTGCCCAGAGACAGGAAGTCCAGCGGCTCTCGGATGCTCAGTTGATGGCTATTGTTCAAGACGGCGTCCCGGGAACCGGGATGCCGGCATTCCACTCCCTTCGCTTTTCCCAGATTCAGGCGCTGGTAGCCTATCTGCGAACTCTGCAGGGAAGGAACAAGACGCCCACACTACCTGGTGATCCCGAGCGCGGCAAGCAGGCCTTTCTCAAGACCGGGTGCTCTGAGTGCCACATGGTCGCGGGCAGCGGAGGCTTCCTGGCATCGGACCTTTCGAGCTATGGCCGCACCCATTCGGAAGACGAAGTACGAAACGCCATTATCCGTCCTAACCAGGGCATGGAAGGACGGACCGTCACGGTGAAGACCCGGGATGGGCACAGCTATGCCGGCAGGATCCGCAATGAGGACAATTTCTCCCTGCAACTGCAGGGTCTCGACGGCACGTTTTATTTTCTCGCAAAATCCAATCTCGGTGAGATCAGTTACAGTCCGCAGTCACTCATGCCGTCCGATTACGGCACCCGGCTGAGTTCCAAGGAAGTGAATGACGTCATCAGTTACTTGATCAAGTCCGCGAGCGACAGCAGGTCGGACGAATCGTCGACCCATCGCGAACGTGAGGATTATTGATTGCCCTAGAAAGACCAAGGCAGGGCAGGAATCGAAGATGAAACTCAGACTGAGTGGCGTCGTGTCAGCTCTATTCGTTCTTTGGCTGGCGATGGCAAGGGCCGATGCGCCACGGCGCGCCTTTGAGCTCGTCGCGGAGTCGACCCAGTTCTGGGATGTAATGGATCGGGACGCCAAGCTCACGCTGGTGGCTTCGGGTTTCGGGTTCACCGAGGGCCCCGTCTGGGACGACCGCGGCTTTCTCTATGTAAGTGACGAGACGCTGAATAAGATTTTTCGTGTTTATCCCGACGGAAAAAAGGAAGAACTGATCGCAATGGGCGATCCCGATGGAAACACCTTACAAGGGCATCGGCTCATCGACTGCGCCAGCGTCCTGCGTGCCATGATCGAAGTGACGGCGGACGGGAAATACAAGATTCTGGCGGATCATTACGTGGGCAAGAAATTCAACAGCCCGAACGACGTAGTGGTTGGTCCCGATGGCGCTCTCTATTTCACCGATCCGACCCTCGATCTGGTCGCCGGCGAAAAGCAGGAGATTCCATTTCAGGGTGTCTATCGTCTGAGTGACAACGGCGAGGTTCGCCTCCTCACCAAGGATTTGACGCAGCCGAATGGGCTTGCTTTCTCCCCCGACGGCAAACGTTTTTACGTGGACGATAGTGCGCAGAGAAATATTCGCCTATACGACGTCGGCGTGGATGGAAACCTCGAGAACGGGCGACTCTTCGGTGAAGAACCTGGTGGAAAGGGTGATGGAGTACCCGACGGCATGAAGGTAGACACGCGGGGCAACCTGTACGTCACCGGCCCCAAGGGGATCTGGGTCTGGGATGCCCAGGGCCGCCATCTAGGTACCATCATCGTGCCGGAGCAGCCTGCGAATCTCGCCTGGGGCGACCAAGATTACGCTACGCTGTATATCACCGCGACCACTTCCGTATACCGACTGCGCACCAAAGCCAAAGGTTACGTGCCCTACCTCGAAGGGATCACGACTAAGTAGCTCGGAGACCGATTCCAACTCCCGCCTCCGGTTTTCCTGAGTGATGCCCGGAAGTCTCGAAGTGTTAACCGGCTGTTTACAGAACTGACACAAAGGTCCAACAAGAAAGCCGCCCCGATAGGGGGCTTCCTGTTGGTTCCAAGGGGCTCAGAGAATCATGGCACCGTGAAGACGCCGTTGCTCGAGGCCGATCCGCCCGTAGCCGTGATCACGATGTGCCCAGTCTTTGCACCCGTGGGAACAGTGGCCGTCACCTCCGTATCACGGATGAGCGAGAAGCTCGCCTTCACACCGCCAAAGGTAACGTTCGTCGCCTCCAGGCTGGTGCCGGTAATAGTCACAAGCATTCCTGCTGCACCGCTGGTTGGCATGAAGCTCGTGATCTGGGGCTTGACCTTGAATGTCTGGTTGCTGGTAAGCGTGCCTGCGGAGGTGGTTACAGTCACCGGACCGGTGGTCGCTCCATCTGGAACCTTGACCGTAAGCTTCGTAGCCGATTTTGTCGTGGGGGGCGTTGCCGTTCCGTTAAGTCCGCCGTCAGTGCCGCCGGTGAAGCTGTAAAGCGTGGTCAGCTTCCCGGCAGCGGTGATCGTAAAGACTGTGCCCTGGAGGTTGGCCCCGCCTTCCTGAGTTGTTCCGTAGAAATTCCCACTGGTGCCTCGCACTAGGCCGCCTTCCGGGAGTTCGTCGTCAGCGCAGTTGGTTAACCAGCAAAAGCTGTAAAGCGCCGATAATTGGTTGGCCGAGGTGAGTTCGAAGACCGTACCGAAGCCGCTTGCCCCGCCTGCCTGAGTTGTTAATAGTTCCCGTTGGTGCCCTGGACCATGGAACCATAAGAAACAGGGTTCCCGCCGTTCGTTCCGTTGAAACTCGCAAGGCTCTCGACCGTCTGTGCGGACGAGGCCATCGCCGTTAGAGTACACAACACAAAAATGACGCAGGCTGCTTTCGATGAGCTAAGGTTCCCCAATGGTGTCTCCTTTCCGTCTTCGCGCTTTGTAGGAAGGTAGCCCAGACAATTGTCGCGACTGAGAAGCCGAATGGCCACCCTTTGTCCGAAACAGGCGGTTGTCACGAAGGGACAAGAATAGCAGGGCGAGGCCTGGAATGTAACCACGGCACGTCACAGGCTGGATTTTATCGGGCTGCGGGCAGCTTGTTGGTGATCGATCTTATTGGCGGGCCCTATCGACAAGCACCTCGGCACCAAGGTTCATTCGGGCGGATGCCCACTGACAGGCACAAACCCTCGCGTCCCGCTTTGCGCTCAGCGACTTCCAGCTCTACCTCGCAACACCGTAACTGAGGCGCGCGGCAGAGTGAAACTCGCGTCTGGGCGTCCCGCAAGCGTGCGGGTCACGGGAGGATTCTCCGGTTCCGCACGACTGTTGACCCCATCCGAGTGCCACGCATATTGATCGCTACCGAAAGTGATCATGGTCACGGGTCCAGAAAAGGTTTGCCTGTTTCCGCCATCTATTTCGAATTGAACCTGCACCGTATGTGAGTTCGACTGGTCCTTGTTAATGACGAGCAAGGACCAATCTCCGTCGGGACGCAATACCGGATAGACGGTGATCAGCGCGCGCTCGGCCCCATCGGTCAGATCACTGGCAGCTCGGTACAATAAATGCTCTCCTCGACCGTGTTCTACCCATTCCAGATTGATGAGTCGGCTAGCGTAGTACTGGGCGGTATGGCCGCGAATATTAAGATTCTGATCGGCGACAAAGTTGCCGTACGTGCTCCACCCCCGGCAACCCGGGCGCAGGGCTTCCGGCTGAATCGGCGAATGATAATACACATCGCCCCCAAAGGTTAGGAAGGCACCGACGCTGTCGGCCAGCCACAGCGAGGCAAAAATGTCGGTCATCGGCTGGGTCAGTCCCCAAGAGAGATTGCTCTCCGTATTCATCAGGGGCACGTTCGCCGGCACTCCATCGGATCTCCAGACCTGAAGGATGGTCTTGGTAAGGTCCGGCTCCCGATAGAGATCCGACCAGGTAACTTCGCAAGGAGCATAAGGGTAGTGTTCAAAAGAGACGAAGGACAGGTCGGAAATTCGCCCGTGTTCCTTCAGATAATCGAGGAAGCGCCCGAGCCACGAGGCTCGTCCCTTGGCATCGGGCCAGACCTGAATGTCTTGACTTACGCCTTCAAAGACCGGTCCGCCCAGCTTCAAGTTCGGATCGACCCGGTGAATGGCTTGCGCAAACTCGAGATAAAGGGCAGCGTAGTCTTCGGGAAGCATTTTCTGGCCGTCCGGCTCCTCTCCCATTTCGATGTAGGAAATGGGATAACCCCGCTTGAGCACGTACGCAATTTCCGCGGCTGCATCGTCGGGAGTTCCGTATAACATCGCGATCGGGATCATCGCAGGGAGCTTATTCGTCATACCACTGGTATAAAACAGATCCAGGCCAGTCTGGTCTCCCGCTTCCAGTGTGAAGTCCGAGGCAGAGTGCCAGGGATCGACCGACGAGGTAAAGACGACAGTCTGGTTCTGATCGGGAACATGCTTTACCAGATCCACGAACTGGCCATCGCTGCTCCAGGTTCCGATATACAGTTCGCGAATGGCGTACCCCGCTGAACTCCGAGGATCCTGATCGTGAGCCTCGGAAGTGTTCGAGGATTTCGTCATCCAAAGACGCAGGTAGCGGACCGTCGTCAAGCGAGGGGAGAGCCTCAGGGTCTCGGTTCCGCCCTTGCCTTTGCTCACGATACCTTCCGGGAAGACGATCCAGGCGCCCTCGGTCGGGTTGGCGAGCGGGTCCTTTTCGCTGTTCCAAGATTGAACTTCATAAGCCGTCGCATAGGGGTTAGCCCAATCAATCCGTAGCGTATCAATTCTTTCGGGCGCTCCGAGATCGACGACCACCCATTGCGGATGTAAGGCATCGTCTTCCCCAGTGTACTGGCGGCTCAGATATGGATTGCTTTTCCAATATGTGTTCGGGTCGCCGTCGGTGATCCGTGAATACTTGCCCGGTGAGCGTCCGTCTCCGTGAGTGTTGCCGCGGTGCGGAAGCGGGTAACCATAGGAATGACGTATGAACTCCCCTGGCTGAGCACTGCCCGTGAAGTATCCTCTCTGGTCGACCGGGTTGCTCCAGGTACCGTTCGGATTCCAGTGCCAGGCGGCACCTTGCAGTTCTGTGTTTTGGCGATACGTAATCGGCCCCCATCCCGCCGAGAGCGATTCCTTGAGAATCGCTTCGCTGTAAACCTTGTCGATCTCGTTCGCTCGAAGAATGTCGATCGAAGTACCCAAAGCAAGGTTGGGATCAAACTTCTTGACGGCATGGGCGGCATCCACGCGGATTGCCGTGATCCTATCGCCCGCGCTGTTGCCGGGAGGGGTTTGAGCGACGGCGAGACTCAACCCGCTGGCAAGCATGACAAGCAGCCGCCATCGGGAAGAGGTCCAGGGTTTCGCTTCGTCATTACAGTTGGCTTGAGCTCTCATTCCTTGGTCATTCGCAGTCGAAGCCGACATGGGTTATTGTTTGCCTCGCAATCGCACCAAATTTCGCTTCGCGGTCATCCCACTCTATCCTACTTGCTGCCATCGATGAGGCTGTGGTTAGACTTATGGCGTGCCAGCACGGGCTTATTATCTGCTCTCAGGAAACGAATCCATCGTTTATCTCACGCCCTTCGATCCCCGCCCTGAAGAGCGCGGCTGAATGGCCCTTATCGGTCGGCCTTCCGTGCCAAGATATGGTTCGATGGACCGACTTTTGCGTCTCGGAGAAAAACCCACCCGGAGGTGGCTAGATGATGAGAAACGTTCTCAGCAGTGGTGCCCGGTTGACGGCCATTCTTGCCTTGTGCGCGCTCGTCCTGCCTGCCCTTTCTCAGGCACAACTGGTGACGTTTTCGAAACAAGAACTGATTGACTACACGGCGCAGAATCCGTTCGCCCGCCTGCCGGACGGGCGGCCTAGGGTGCCCGACGAACTCCTGGAACGCGCCCGCGGTCTCTCTTCGGAGGAGATTTGGGAGGTCCTCGAAGACAAGGGCTATCACAATCAATATGCCGACGGCTTTCAGATCTTGCATCCTGGAACAACCATGGTTGGGCGCGCCTTCACCGTACAGTTCATGCCGCTGCGCTCCGACGTGAACCACGTTGCCGAAGCCAAGGCGAAGGATCATGGGATTCCGCGGCTGACCAACCAAACCGCGATCGACAGGCTCGAGGCTGGCGACGTGCTGGTGGTGGATCTGTTCGGCAAGAAGGTCGATGGCACCATAGTCGGTGACAACCTTTTCTACTACGTCAACGTGGCCACTCACGGTGGCGGGCTGGTCGTCGACGGCAGCGTCCGCGACCTGGATGGAATCTCTGAGATCGCGATGCCGGCATATTTTCGCTCGGTTGACCCCACGCCGATTGGCAACGTAATGCTGACCGGGATCAATGTTCCGATTCGCCTCGGCGGGGTCACGGTGATGCCGGGCGATCTGGTCGTCGGAGACCGCGAAGGCGTGTATTTCATTCCACCGCAGTTTGTCCAAGAGCTGCTCGACCGTGCCGATGAGATCCATATTCACGACCAGTGGACGAAATTGAAATTTGCCCAGGGCAAGTACAAGTCCAGTGAGATTTATGACTCGCCCACGGATCCGAAGCTGCAGCAGGAATATCGGGAGTATCTAAGAAAGCGCCTGGAGGAAATTCACCGGCAGCGCACTGCGAAATAGGATCATACCCCGGGCAACGAGCTCTTGCGGTCGTGGCAGAGCACGGGCACAGGAGGCCTGACAGGTCCCCGGAGGCACAGGCGGCACGTTGTCTCTTCATTTCGTCCCGGAAGAGGGTTCCCACTAGACCTTGGGCTGCTCGGGGAACTCACAGAACACCGCGTAACAGCGAGAACCGTTCGCATCCCGTTCCACCAAGTGACTATGCGGGGCTACGTAATGCAAGCTTCCGTCTTCGTTGAACAGGGGCTGGTGACACGTAGAACCATCACAATGGTACGCAGATTCGATTCGCAGTGAGAGACTGACAGGACATGCCGTGGGAAGAGGGAATGAGCTGCTCATGTCCGCGATAGTAACGCGAATTCAGATCACATTCTACAGTTTTCCCCCCAGTCGAGTCGGGGGTTCCTGGAATGGCAAGCCTGCGCGGGCGAGACCCTTCGGCGGCCCGGCGGGTTTCGATCGGGCGATGGGTGACCGGGCTGAGACAATTGCAAACCGGAGCGAAGCTTAGAGGTGGGCGCGCTCTTCCCGTCGGATCTGCTTGTAGCGCTCGAAATCCTTGCGGCCATCCACGAACCCCAGCAAGCCGCGAAGAGTACAGCCGCGAAACGTGTGGGCCAGCATCTGAGAGGAATAACGCAGAACGAACCAGGGGTCATGGCGAAAGGCCGCCGGCATATGACGCAGCTTGATCCAGCGCTCCGCTTTCCAGCGCAGATATTCGATCTCTTCGGCTGTCAGGTACTTGCTCCGCACGACCGCGGTTGTGCCGTCGTATTCTTCGAGCTGCTGGTTGGTGATGAAGCCACGGCTGCGGAACTCGTCGGTCATCGGGGTGCCTGGATAGGGAGTCGGGTGTTGAATGTAAGGCCAATCCACATAACGCTTGGCGAAGGCCAGGTTGGCATGGATCGACTGACAGGTATCGTCAGGGTTGCCCACGATCAACCCACCCACCACTAACATCTTGTTTCGGTGTAGATACTCGATGGCGCGGATCGTGGCATTGCCCTGAACGCACCCGTTTTGCCGCGCCGTGTTCTTGGCGCTCGCCCGCAAGAACTCGAGATCGTTGTCCAGAATGTTTTCGATTCCGAGAAAGACGTAGCGGAATCCCGCGCGACGCATGAGAGGAGCCAGGGTCTCTCCGTGGCTGGCGATGGCCGAGGTCATGGCTTGCACAAAGTAATCCAGCTTATTGAGCCCGGCGGCGATGATGTGGTGGCATAACTGTTCGAAGCGGTGCACGTTCAGAGTGATATTGTCGTCCACCAGGAAGATGGTTCGAGCCCCGTGCTCGTAGGCATCGCGAATGTCCTCGAGCACTCGTTCGAGCGAGTAGGTGTGAAAGTTACGACCGCGCGCTTGAATGATCGAACAAAAGCTACAGTCGTAGGTGCAACCCCGCGACGTCTCCACTACGTCCACCTGGCGGCCCAGCAGGGTATAGCCTCGGAGCACACGAGCCGCACGGCTTGGCCGCCGGATTTCGCCGTCTTCCAGATGATGCACAGCTCGGGCCGGGTTGTCGATCCAGTGCCCACCCTCCTGGTAAGAAAGCCCGCAAATGTTTTCTCGGCCTTGCCCCCGCTCGAGGGCACGCAAAAGCTCGCGAAAGGTAACCTCCCCTTCCCCGCGTACGATGTAATCGACGCCCACCGCCCGGTAGGCCTCGGGTTCGAGACCGGGGTCGTAGCCGCCTAGAACGATCTTGACCTCGGGCTTGAGGGAACGCACCAGCTCGATCATCCGAACGGCAGTCCGGCGCTGAAAGGTCATGACCGACAGCCCTACCACCTCCGGATTCAACTCGCGGATTAGCCGGATGACAGTTTCCCGCACCTTCCCATGACTGAGAATCAGATCTGCAACCGCGACCCGGTGGTGGGAGTCTACATTGCCGGCAAGAGAAGTCAGGGCTCCGTTGGGCATGCGAACCGCAACCGGGGGCATGTGCTCGAAGTAATCCGGCATGGAAAGCAAAAGGACGTTCATCAACCTTGTCCTGTGCCTCTTGCGCACTCAAGGAAATCTGGTCTGCTGAACCTAGGCAGGATCCCGAGATCGTACTCCGATGGATA
>Ga0187778_10001317_pt1 | contig 17405 bp, 15 predicted proteins | sample 1015_Q2_SP5_20_M_FD_132418 | JGI IMG/M metagenome (GOLD analysis project Ga0187778, IMG submission 132418) | Tropical peat soil microbial communities from peatlands in Department of Meta, Colombia - 1015_Q2_SP5_20_MG | ecosystem: Environmental > Terrestrial > Soil > Wetlands > Peat | place...
AGGTGCGGCATACGAAGTTGAAGCTGAGAATCGGGCCGGAGGCCGTGACGCGCTGGAAGCGGGAAATGAGTGCTCGCGAGACTTTTGTTTCCGAGGCATTCATGGGATCACATCTGTCACGTCTGGGGTACGAGCGCCGCTACGCGAGCCCGCTATGGGCACCGGCTTTCGCCTTGACACGGCTGTATTGCCGGACCGTGCTACCCACCGTCCAGTTTCAGACCAGAGCCGTGCGTTTTCTTCGCAACCGAATCGGGACGCTACTCGGGTCGACGTGACGTAAACGTCAGGCTGGTGCGTGCCATGTCAGGCGGCACTAACACACAATTGAACCGAGCATGCCGCCCAACCAGCGAACGTCAGGACAAGTCGCGAAGGCGTATGCAAACGTCGCGGTCGAGCGCAGGCGGTGCCGGCGCCGGCGCTCGTCGTAGGCAATGCTGGCAAGGTTCTGCGCGATGCGGCGGTCGAGCTGACGCCGCGCGGCGCGCTCGTTCCAGCGGGATCTTTCCCGACGCAATACAGCGATGCAGTCCTCACTGGCCGCGCGCGTTCCGCTCGCGTTGTGTCCAGGTCCGCCCCGGCGCGAATAACCCACCTCAGCGGAATAAAGCGCGTCGCAACGATGGGCGAGTCGGAACCAGAGATCGAGATCCGCGCAGCAACCAGCCTGTTCGTTGAACGGGCCGATCTCGGTGAATAGTTGCCGACGCACCACGAGCCCGGAAGTCTCCATCAAATTCTCGTGCAGCAGCGCGCGCGCCAGGTGTACCTGCTTGATCAGGCGCCAATGACCGTCGAGCGGCTCGCCCACAAGAGTGCGGGCGCTGGGAGAGCCAGAAATGGCTCTCGAGCGGATCACCATTCCCTCCTTGCTGACCCACTCGAAGTCCGTAAAGGCAAAGCCAGCCTCGGGGTTCCCGTCCAATGCTCTCACCGCGGCGGAGAGCGTGTTAGGCTTGAGCACGTCCTCGGGGTCGAGGAAGGCGACATAAGGTGCTCGGGCTCGCGCGATGGCGACATTGCGCGCGCGCAGCACCCCCCGGCCAGAACCCAGACGTACCGCTAGCACTCGCGAATCCTGAGTGGCGGCGACGAGCGCGTCACAGCGGTCCGTTGGACCGTTCTCCACCAGTATTACCTCGAGCTCGAGCAGATCTGAGGCCAACACTGCGCGGAGGGCCGTCTCGCCGAAGCCACGCGCGGCATCCACGGGTATGATGACGCTGACACGCGCGTTGTCACTCATGCGTCGAAACCGCGCTCGGTGTCAGCAAGGCCGCTGCGACCAGCGCGGCGAGCCAGCGGCTCTCGGGTGAGATGGCGAATGCATGAAGGTATGACTTCACGGCCGACCACCGCTCTTTCTGCAGTCGCTGCTCATAGCCGATGACGCCCAGAAACTCCGCTATGCGCCGGTCCAGCTGCCGGCGTGCTGCCCGGTCACGCCAGCGGGCCTTCTCGCGCTTCCTGACCTTGATGGATGAGAGGGCATTACGGATCCGGGGTCCTCGGACCACGCTCGCCGCGCGCACGCGGTAGGAATGGCCGACGGTCGGGGAATAGAGCGCGTCGCAACAGTGAGCGAGCCGATACCAGAGGTCGATGTCGTCGGCATTCGGGAGCTCCTCGTAAAATCCGCCGAGTCTCACGGCGAGATCCTTGCGCAGCACGACGCCGGAGGTCCCAATAAAGTTCTCGTACAACAGCCCGCGGGCCAGTTCGCGTTGGGGTATCAGCCGCCAGCCTTCCCCGGCCGGCTCCGACTTGAGTGCACGAAACACCGGGTAGGCGTACGCGCACGAGGTCTCAAAAACGTTGCCGTCTTCGTCCATGCTCTCGTAGTCACCGAACGCGAAGCCCGCTGTGGGACAGCGCTGCAGAGCGGCGACGCTGGCGGCGAGTTTGCCGGGCTTCAGCACATCGTCGGAGTCCAGCATCGATACGTACGGCGCACGGGCTCGCGCCAAACCGATGTTTCTCGGCCGTGAAGGGCCCCCGCTCCGGGGTGCTTCGATGACAATGACGCGGGGGTCACCTATTCCGCGCACTGCGGCCAGGGTCCCGTCCGTCGAGCCATCATCGACCACGAGGACTTCAACTTCGGGCACGCCTGCCTCGAGTGCCGAACGCACTGCGGCCGCAATGTACGGCTCAGTGTTGTACGCCGGCATCACCACCGACACGCGTGGTGAACGGAACACACTTTGAGTCATGCGGTCCTCTGCGAACGATGGGCGGCATCGCTATAGCAGGCGCGAAAAAGATCTGCGAGTTGAGTTACAACGGTTCCCCGCTCGTACGCGCAATGTGCCTTTCGCAGCGCCGCCCGCCCAAGCTGCGCGGCGGCACTCGGGTCGCCAAGCAGGCGCACGCATGCCTCGGCCAGCTCCGCTGGAACATCGCGCAGGATTATCTCGCGTCCATCTTCAAAGTTCAGCCCTTCCGCTCCCAGGTGTGTCGATACGATCGCCTTGGCGTGCGCGGCGGCCTCGATGATTTTCACTCGTGTTCCTCCACCATGATAAATCGGACAGCACACCACGCGCGCGCGGCGATACCAATGATCCAAGTCATTGACAAAGCCAGTGAACGTCACGCTCTCGTCGGCCGAACGGTATGAAGCAGCACGCTCGGGGCGGGGCCCGATGATGGCTAGCCGTGCAGCTGGAACCCGCGCGCGCACGGCAGGCCAGATCTCCTGCACCAGTGAATCAGCGGCCTGAGCATTTGGGCGGTAGCCCATCGTTCCCACGAACAACACCAGTGGCTCGGACACGTCCGTGGCTTGCAACGGCGGAAAGCGGACGCTGTTGGGGACTGTGTATACGCGGGCACTACGGGTCAGTCGCGCAAGATGGCGGCGATCCGCCTCGGAGCAAACGAAGGTGGCAGCCGCGACACTCATCGCCCGTATTTCGGCAAAGATCAAGGCAGGCAATTGCAGGAGCAGGAGGCGCTGTGCCGGCCATGCGGGGTCGAGCAGCAAGCGCCGAAAAGAGGTCACGTGCTCGATGTCATCCATGTCGAAGAAGACCGGCACGCCCCGTAGCTTTTCCGGCGAGCGTCGGGCAATTTTCAGGAGGGGGCTCATCGAGTCCAGTCGGTGCACCAGGATGATGTCGGGTCGGGCGTCCAGCGCCGCACTGACCGCGCTGATGGCTCCTTCAGTGCTGGTGGGACGCGCAATGAGCTGCGCGTGGAAATCGAACACGCCCTGTCCTATGCGACGCCACCGACCTTGAGGCACATCGTCCAATATCGTCGGTGCGAGCCGTAATGAGATTGCAGGCGACCAGAGCCGGCGCAACCGTGCTTCGTGCTCCCGAATGACGTCCGGCGCGCAGTCCTGGTCAACGGGTACCAGAAAGAGGCATTCGACGCGATCTACCACCTTGGCCAGAGCTTCTACCTGAGTTCCCAGACGCTGGTAGATGCCATGGACCCGCTCGGCGCTGTAAGGAAACGTGCGTGACAGCACTAGGGCGGTTGTCATCGCCCGTGCCCAACCTCGTCGGTCAAGTTCTCAGTGTGTATGTCGTGCTCGTTCATGCGCTGCGCGCGTCTTTCCACGGAGGCTGCCTACAACTTGCGCACGCGATCCCTTACAGGGCGTTCGTGTAATCATGTTACGCCATCGACGCAAGCGCCAGAAGCTTGGCCACGGGACGCGCGCGAAGGCGGATTCCCATGCGATCGGTCGCGGGAAGTATTTTGTCGGGCCAATCGTTACCTCGAAATCCATGACCAGGCGAGCCAGTGCCTCGCTTTCGTCGTTCTTGACGGCGTCGGCTCACCAGGTGACATAGTTCAGACGCGGGCTGCATTTTTGAGTTTCTCGCCGACGAAGAATGGGACGCGGCGTTCTTCAGTATCGGCCGGGCCCTGGAATCGGTCGCGGCGCAGGAACACAGCCCCGTCCAAGTTATCGTTGTCGACGACGGCTCGCCGCGCGCGGCCACCTGCGTAATGCCGCTACTGCCCTTGCCAGTCCGTCTGCGCCGACATGTGATCCGGCTATCCGGTAAGCGCAGGCGATCGGAAACTGATGCGCCAGGCGATCGCGGCTCGACGCCACATGGCGCTTTATTCCGCGTAGCACTTGCTGCGCCGGAGGCGAGCCGACACTTTTCGCGGGATTCCTTATCGGCTTCGGTCCGATCCCGTGTGCGTGGCCTCCTGGTGCGTTGATTTTCCGAAGGTCTTGTACCGCTGGATTCGCGCATAGCTGTCAGGCCTCGCCAGAACTTAAGTTAGATTCAGAGGAATCTCCATGACGGTTGCAGCCGGCGGCCCCCGGGGTGAGTCCTGGGACTCTGCTATGATAAAAATATGGAAATTGCCATGAGAGAATGGGTCTCGGAAGTCTGGCGCGCACGGGAAATTCTCTATTTCCTGGCCTGGCGCGACGTGAAGGTGCGGTACAAGCAGGCGGTGCTCGGTGTCGCCTGGGCGGTGCTGCAGCCGCTCTTCACCATGATCATTTTTACGTTCTTCTTCGGCAGGTTAGCGCGCATCCCCAGCGAGGGAGTGCCCTACCCGCTATTCTCCTACTCGGCGTTGGTGCTGTGGACCTATTTCGCCGCGACGCTTTCGCTCGTGGGAAACAGTCTGACCAGTAATTCCGGCCTGATCACCAAGATCTACTTTCCGCGCGTGCTGCTGCCGGCGGCCGCTGCCTTGGGAGGTATGCTCGACCTCGTGGTGAGCTCTGTGTTTCTGATGGGGATGCTCATCTACTACCACGTTACTCCCCGCTGGACGCTGCTGCTCACACCCATTTTCGTTGCACAGACCGTGCTCTTGGTGCTTGGTGTCGGCATGCTGCTGGCTGCGGTGAACGTGCGCTACCGCGACGTCAAGTACACCATCCCGTTTCTGACACAGATCGGCCTGTTCGTTACTCCCATCATCTATCCGGTGACTTTCCTGCCGCGTGGTCTACAGAGCTGGCTGGCGTTGAACCCCATGACCGGGGTGATCAATGGGTTTCGGGCTTGCCTGTTTGGTACCCACGTCGACGGGACGGTACTGGCTTGTTCCTGGGTGCTGACGTTAGCGCTCGTGATCATCGGCGGCCTACACTTCAGGAACACCGAACGCGTGTTCGCGGATGTCGTGTGAAGGCGCGCTCTCTCGAGCTATGACGGCATCCATTATCGTCGAGGATCTCTCCAAGCGTTACGAGCTCGGGGCGCTGCAGCGCGAGACCCAACTGCGCGACCAGCTCGTGCACCTCCTGCGCGCACCTTTTCGCCGGCGCGTGCCCAAGGAAATCATTTGGGCATTGCGCAACGTTTCCTTCAGCGTGGAGGAAGGCGAAGTGGTTGGCGTCATCGGCCGCAACGGTGCCGGCAAGAGCACACTGCTCAAGATCCTCTCGAAGATCACCTATCCGACGTCGGGTCGTGTGCGGGCGCGCGGCCGTGTGGCAGCGCTTCTCGAAGTCGGAACCGGTTTTCACGAGGAACTCACCGGGCGCGAGAACATCTTCCTCAACGGCTCCATCCTCGGCATGAAGAAGCGCGAAGTCGACTCGAAGCTCGATGCCATTATCGCCTTCGCTGGTGTGGAGCGATTCATCGACACGCCAATCAAGCGTTATTCGAGCGGTATGCGGCTGCGGCTCGGTTTCGCAGTTGCGGCTCATCTGGATCCAGACGTGCTCATCGTCGATGAAGTACTGGCAGTCGGTGATGCGGGTTTTCAGAAAAAATGCATCAGCGCTATGCAGGATCTGCGCACGGGGGGCCGCACCGTGCTGTTCGTCTCCCACAACATGGCGGCGGTGGAGAATCTGTGTTCACGGGGCATCTGGATCGCAAACGGTTGCGTGCGGCTTGATGGCCCTACCCACGCGGTGATCGAGGCCTACATGGCGACCTTCTCCAGTCCGGGCAGCGCCACGAATGAGCTCACCGCGGTGCAAGGCCGCCGGGTCGGGAGCGGTGAAATCCGGTTCACCAGAGTCGAGTTCCTGTCGGCGCAGCGGCAACTGCAGACCCTTACGCGTGCCGGCAGCGGGATCGTGATCCGCCTTCACTACCATGCGAACGAGCCGATCGAGCGTCCGAGTTTCGGTCTCAAGATCTGCACGGAGCTCGGCACAGTTGTAAGCGATACGAGCACTTGGCTGCACGGCCTGGATATCCCACGGGTTCCGGCCGGCGACGGTTACGTTGAACTCGAAATCGATTCGCTCAATCTCCTCCCCGGACGCTACCAGTTTTTGCTGTGGATCAATTCGTGCCTGCAATCGCATACGTACGACTCCCTGGAAAACGCGGTACACCTCGATATCGAGGAGACTCCGATCTACGGCTCAAGCCGCCGCATCGACAATCGGTACGGAGTCGTCTTCTTTCCGCAACGCTGGCGATTGGAGGGCGTCGGCAGCGGCGCGGGGGTCGCAATCGGCTCGGCCGCTCATGGTTGAGAGCAACCTCTTTAGCGGAGCCGTGCGGAGGGACGTAACCGGGGCAGGCCGGGTTCGGATAGGGTCGAACCCGACGCTGATTACATAATGTCTCGGCCGAGCTCGGCATCCGGCGACACTTCCGTCGATAGCGCCCAACGTGATCGCGTTCACAGTGTCACGTGAGCTTGGCTTTACAGTTTGATGTAAAATTGCGCTTGCGAGCGCTGCCGGATTTCTATCCAACTCAGGTCTCCATGCGCATCCGCGTCCTCGGACAACATGTGCCGGTTTCGATCGTCGTGCTCGCGTTGGTCGAAGCAACGATCGCCTTCGCGGCACTCTATGGGGCGGTCGCCATCCGATTTAAGTCTCCGATCCGTCATTTACCCGTGCTGGAACAGGAGCTAGGACCACTCTTGCCGCGCGGTGTGGTGTTCGCCGCCATCATCGTCACGAGCCTCTTGGCCTTTGGCCTTTACAGGGGCAGACAGCCAGCTCAACTGCCAGGTGTCTTCCTGCGCCTCGGGGCTGCGCTGGTGGTGGCCTCGGGCGTCCTGGCCGCAATTCAATACGCGATTCCCAGTTTGTCCTTGTGGCGCGGAGTTTCGGCGCTCGCGATGCTGCAAACCGCATTCGGCGTCCTTGTCTCGCGGCTGGTGTTCGCGCGGGTCGTCGCTCAGGACATCTTCAAGCGCCGCGTACTGGTCTATGGCGCCGGAACCTCTGCCCGCGCGATTGCCAACCTGCGCCGCTCGACCGACCGCAGAGCATTTCTGCTCGTTGGTTATGTGCAGCCACCCGGTGAGGAGGCGAGCGTTCCGGCTGAGCGGCTGCTCGATCCGGCGGGGGACCTGTGTGGACTCTGTGACCGGCTCGGCGTTACCGAGGTGGTCGTGGCGATGGACGACCGCCGGCGCGGCTTTCCGATCCGCGATCTCCTCGAGTGCCGCCTCGCGGGTGTCGACGTCACCGAACTGCTGACATTCCTCGAGCGCGAGACCGGGCGCGTGCGCCTCGATGTGCTGAATCCAAGCTGGATGATCTTCGGTCAGGGTTTCCGCCGCGACCCGCTGCGCCTTTTCTCTTCACGCACGCTCGATGTGCTCGCCAGCATCACCGTGCTCGCACTGGCAGCGCCGTGCATGCTGCTTACAGTGATTGCCATAAAGCTGGAGGACGGCTGGCGTGCCCCGGCGCTCTACAGTCAGCGGCGCGTGGGTCTCGCCGGACGCACCTTCAACGTGATCAAGTTCCGCAGCATGCGCCAGGACGCCGAGCTCAACGGCGCCCAGTGGGCGCAACATGGCGATCCGCGCATCACTCGCGTGGGGGCGGTGATACGCAAGCTGCGTATCGACGAACTGCCGCAGGTCTTCAACGTGCTGCGTGGCCATATGAGCTTCGTCGGGCCGCGGCCCGAGCGCCCGGAGTTCGTGGCGGACCTGTCCGAGAAGATTCCCTATTACGTGCAACGCCACTGTGTAAAGCCGGGCATCACCGGATGGGCGCAGCTCTGCTACCCGTATGGCTCATCCGAGCAGGACGCGCTCGAGAAGCTGCAGTACGACCTCTACTACATCAAGAACAACAACCTGCTCTTTGACCTTGCGATCTTGGTTCAGACAGCCGAGGTGGTCCTACTCGGCAAGGGAGCGCGCTGAAATGGCCACCGCAATGCAACGCCGTAAATTGCTCATCCTGGAGAACGATCGCGCCCTGCGGCGCGAGCTGGAAGCGGTGTTCTCCGATCTCGACGTGACCGCGTGCGAAACGTCCGATCAGATCCTCGCCACCGTGCGCCGTACGGAGCCGGATGTGGTGCTGTTCGATCTGGGGCCGGCGCACGAGACCTCGGTGGCGAACCAGAGTCTCGATCTCCTGCGGCAAATCCTCAACATCTCTCCCGACACCAAGATCATCGCCATGACCGAACACGATGCGCGTGAGCTCGCGGTGGCGGCGGTTGGGCTCGGCGCTGCGGACTTTTATCATAAACCGCTCGATGCGCCGGTACTGTCGATAGTCGTGCGGCGCGCGTTGCGTATTCGCGAGCTCGAGGAAGAGAACTGGCACCTGCGCGAGCGCACCGGCGCCATGGCGCTCGAAGGCATCATCGGCGTGAGCGATGCCATGCGCAGCCTCTGTCGCGCGATCGAGAAGGTGGCGCCGACCAATGCCACCGTGCTTCTGCTCGGCGACAGCGGCACCGGCAAAGAGCTGCTGGCGCGCGCCGTGCATCGCCTCTCCGGGCGCTCGCACAAGCCGTTCGTGGCTATCAATTGCGCGGCGATTCCCGAAACCCTCCTCGAGAGCGAGCTATTCGGCTACGAGAAAGGCGCATTCACTGGCGCGACGAAGCGCACTTCGGGAAAGCTCGAGTCGGCCGACGGCGGTACGGTGTTCCTTGATGAGATCGGCGAGATGCCCGCGTCGTTGCAGGCAAAGCTGCTGCGCGTCGTGCAGGAGCGCACGGTCGAGCGCGTCGGCGGACGCGTGCCTCTGGCGCTCGACCTGCGCATCGTGTGCGCCACCAATCGCCCCCTCGATACGCTGATTGGTAACGGGGGTTTTCGCGATGACCTGTTCTACCGGATTAGCGAGGTGACCATTCGCGTGCCACCGCTGCGCGACCGTCAGGGCGACAGTCTGCTTTTGGCGCAGTTCCTGCTGCAACAGATTTCGGAGCGCTTCGGCAAACCCACGCGAGGTCTCGCTCCCGATGCCATTCGTGCGATCCAGGCGCATCGCTGGCCGGGCAACGTGCGAGAGCTCGAGAACCGCATCAAGGGTGCGGTGATCATGGCTGAGGGGGCCGTCGTTACCGCCCAAGACATGGGGCTGGAGGATCCTGGTGATGATCCGGAGTACCTGAATTTGCGCGTGGCACGTCAGCGCGCCGAAGCTCAGGCGGTAAGGCAATCGCTTGCGGTGGCGAAGGGGAACCTGTCGCGCGCTGCCGAGTTGCTTGGAGTGACGCGACCAACACTCTACGACCTGCTTGCCAAGCACAATATCGATGCTGCCCAATTCGGCCGCCATGCATCAACGGCGTCTACGGCTGGTGGATCGCCTGCAGCTTCCGCAGATCGCGCGCAAGGTACTTCCTGACCGGCGAAGCGGGATGCCCGACCTGAGCCGTTCAGGGAGTGAGCGGGCAACGGTGACTGGACCAGACTCCGTCATTTGGGGATGCCTCGGTCATGCTGTTTGACTCGCCCGTCTACATCGTCTTCCTGACCCTGGTGGTACTGCTCTTCTGGCGCCTGAACTTCCGCGCGCAGAATTATTTTCTGCTTGCCGCAAGTTATTTCTTCTACGGCTGGTGGGACTGGAGATTTGTGCTCTTGCTGGCGTTTTCGAGCACAGTGGATTTCTACGTCGCCCAGGCAATTCAGCGGGCAGGGTCCGTCAGACGTCGCAAGGCTCTGCTGATCCTTTCAGTCGCACTCAATTTCACCATCCTCGGGTTCTTCAAATACTTCAACTTCTTTGCGGATTCCTTCTTACGCCTCGCGCCCGCACTCGGACTAAGTAATATTCCGCCGGTCTTTCTGCGGATCATTCTTCCTCCGGCGATCTCCTTTTATACCTTTCAGGAGGTTGCATACATCGTCGATGTCTATCACGGTAAGTTGAGGCCGGCGAAGTCTCTCGTCGAGTACGGTTTGTTCGTCAGTCTCTTTCCGCACCTCATTGCGGGACCGATTCAGCGGCCGTCGCACCTGCTGCCGCAGGTACAGCGACCGCGCGCATGGAACGCGGACAAGGCGTTCGATGGCTTGCTGCTAATCCTCGAAGGTCTTTTTCGCAAGGTCGTCATTGCCGACAATTGTGCACTCGTTGCGAATGCGGCTTTTGCCGGAAACTTCGGTGCGCCCAACACCATGGTTGTACTGTTGGGGACGGTGGCCTTTGCGTTCCAGATTTACGGCGATTTCAGTGGCTACAGCAGCATCGCCAGGGGTAGTGCGCAACTTCTGGGCTTCCACTTCGCAGTCAATTTCCGGCAACCTTATCTGGCACAAAGCCTGCAGGACTTTTGGCGCCGCTGGCATATCAGCCTGAGCAGTTGGCTGCGTGACTACCTGTACATTCCCCTAGGCGGAAACCGCCGTGGCAAGTTCCGTACCTATGTCAACCTTCTGCTGACGATGCTGCTCGGCGGGCTTTGGCACGGAGCAAACTGGACATTCGTCATTTGGGGAGGATTGCATGGATTGGGTTTGGCGGTTGAGCGGCTGCTATTCGGCAAGCGCGACATGGTGGATTCGTCGAGTGCCGTAGGCCGATGCATTCGGCGCGCTGCCGTCTTCACATTTGTCTGCGTGAGCTGGATATTCTTCCGCAGCCCAACTTTGGGAGGCGGGTTTGCCGACCTGCGCGCGCTGCTCACATGGAGCTGGCAACCGGTCTACGGCGTCGCAGCGCTGTTTCTTGCAACCTTTGTGGCGCTGATGCTGGTTGTCGATATCTGTATTGAACGCGCGAAGACCGAGTATATGTTCGAATGTCGGACATTCCACTACCGAGTTGCCATTGGTGTGGGGTTGTGCATCTTCACTACGCTGTTGGGAGCGAATAAGGCCAGTGCCTTCATCTACTTCAGATTCTAAGGACGTCAGCGCTTCTGCGGCGATTGCGATCCTTTTGGCAGCACTGGCCGTCTACTTCTGTGTGCTCGAAGCGACTATGCGCCTGGTGGTTCCTTTGTTGAGCGCAGGCGCGCAACGGGAACTGCAAGACAACCGGGCCGCCCTGGCACTCCGCCCGACTACGTCGCAGGGCTCGCGGACCGTGCTCGTTATCGGGAACTCGCTGCTGCTGAGCGGCGTTGTCGGGCCGCAATTGCGACACAGTCTCGCACCTCGCTATGCAGTGCAGTTATACCCCGTCGAGAACACGAGATTCCTCGACTGGTATTTTGGGCTGCGGCGTTTATTCGCGCGCGGATCGCGCCCTGCGGTGGTAATTCTCTGCATGAACATCAGACAATTGGCATCCAATGCCACGGCCGGTGAGGCTTTCGCGCATCAGATGATGCAGATGAGCGATTTGATGCAAGTGCAGCGACTTGCCGGCCTGGACATGATGCGCACCAGTGACTATTTCTTCGCCAACCTCAGTAGTTGGATCGGCGGCCGAGTGTACTTCCGCAACGGAGTGCTCGAGAAATGGGTACCACACGCGTCGATGCTTGTGGCTCACTTTAATGAGGTGGACCCCACCCCGATAACTGCGAATCCTGCCATCAATGGTCGTGCGCTTGAGCACTTGCGACAAATTCGGGAGCTGTGTAGGAGCCGTGGCGCCAGTTTCATCATGTTGATTCCACCAGCACGGAGCCGAAACGATCCGGCACCCACGATCGCAGTTGCTGCGGCGAAGGAAGGCATCCCTGTTCTTGTTCCATATGGGCCCGGCGAGATGCCTGTTGAGGCTTTCTCTGACGGCTTACACCTGAATCCGCAAGGAGCTCTGCTGTTTACGGCCAGAGTTGATCAGGTACTTCCAAGCGAACTGAGTGCGGCGCTTTTCTAGGTCCGGGCAACATTCCTCTGCACCAGTAGCGCCATACTGACACGAGACGGCGGCTTACATGAGATTAAGCTTGCGGTTTGTTCACACCTTTCTTGGGCGCTGATTTGCTCTAGATTCTCAAGCCGATTTCTCAAACCCATCCGAAGATGTTGCAACTCGCCGACATGATGCACGAGACAGGCTTCGAGGTTAACATAGCCAGCCAAGGCGCATTTGCGTGTCAATGTTCCAACTTCTGTGCCAGCGCGGTGCGGGTGCCGCATCGTTCGCACGGCACCAGTGGAGAAGTCTAGTGCGTAGCACATGCTCCGCAGTCGCGGTGCTTCTAGTTGCATATCTTGTCGCGGCGCCGCCTGCAGACGCGGCTGGCCTGGTTTTTTCCGATGATTTCGAGAGCGGCAATTTGGGTAAATGGAGTAAGGAGGGCACGCATGACATGTGCACGGTCGTGCAGCGGGCCATGGATGGGGGGATGCCGCATAGCGGGCAGAACATGATGCAGTGTAATTGGAACGGAACGGTTGCGTGGAATGACCCCCAGCGTTATTCGACTGTGGAGCTGCCGCAGAGCGCATGGAGGTACCAAAGCGAATTCCTGATCCGACTGTGGCTGCGATATGACAACGACGTCACCCACAACCCGGGTAATAAGGTGCTTAGGCTCTACCCTAATGAACGCCGAGGTGGGCAAATCGTGAGCGACTTTTTCATGAACGCTCAGATGGAAGCGCCCGGGGGTCCCGCGCTGTTCGCTTGGAACGCCATCAATGGAAAGCAGGGGCCCACGTTCTGGGGAGGACGGGACACGCCTCTCGGCGATCACAATTGGCACAAGGTCGAGATCTACATGAAGGCGAGTCCGCAGGCTGACGGCGTCGCGAGAGTATGGATCGACGGCAAGCTGAGACAGGAAGTCACCAATCTAGCCACCATCGCAGAGGGATATCACAACTGGGGTCCCTTGTGTCTAATGTCGAACTGGGCGAGCAACCCTGGATGGGAGCATGGCCCGAACAACCATGTGTATTGGGACGACGTCGAGATTTATACCGACACCGGCAGCGGCGCGCTTGGGCAGATGAGCGATGCGAGCATTAAGGCAGGAGCAGCAGCCGCAGGAGCCGGAGGACCAGGAGCCGCCGTCCCGACCCCTCCTGGCGACGTGAAGGTGCATTAGAGCCAATTTATGGCAAGCCGGTAGCTCAGCAGAAGCGATCATAGAGGCTTCGAAGTTCGGCAAACGAGCGATCGGCCGAAAAGCGCTGTGCTGCCACGTCCCGGAATCGGGTTGCCGCGTGCGGGTCCGGGCGTGCGATGAAGCTCGCGAGTGCTGCACTCAGCTGTGCGGCGTCGTCCGCAGTCACTTGCACCGACGGGGACCCCGCCAGCGTCTCCCGTAGTCCAACGCAATCGCTGCCAATAATGGGAGTGCCGGCGACCATCGCTTCCATGGCGAGAAGGCCGCTCGCCTCCCACCGCGAGGGCATGACGAGGCAATGGATGCCTTTCAGTATCGGTGCAATATCGAACTGCTGGGGCCAAAACGTGAAGAACTCCTCCAGCCCAAGGGCCGCGATGCGGGCGCGCTCTTCGCGTATGTATCCACCCGAACCTACAGCCAGAACTCGGGCGCGTGCTGGGCTCATACCGTCTCTCTTGAGCAGCGCCATGGCATCGATGAGCAAGTCAAAGCCCTTCTGGGCCATGAACCTGCCAAGGAAACCAAAGATGACGGTGCTCGGGGGGCAGGCCAACTCCGCCAGTAGATCGCGCCTCGGAGCGCTATTGATCTTGACGGTGTCTACGCCGTGAGGAATAACGACCGTCTTGCGCTCTAGCGAGGTCAGCCACGGACACCAAGCGAGCAGATTTTCGCGCGAGTCATTCGTGACGCATTGAATGTAACGAGGAGAAAGAAAGCTGGCTGCGATGGGCAAGTGGGCGACTCGTCCGCCCCATCCTTTGAACTGCGCCTCGAAAAGAAGGTCGTGTACGGTCAGCAGATGCGGAAAGCGCGACACGAGATACGCAAGTCCCGACGCTACGCCCGAGGCGAAGCCGTGAGAGTGCACGAGGGTAGGTCTCAAACGGCGACTTGCGGTGGCAACAGCTTGAGCCATCTTTAAAAGGGACGCATCCGTCGCGATCCACCGACTGCAGCTGAGATTGCCTTTGGCGATATACTCGCCAAGACCATCTTCGTCGGGCGCGACAAGAACGAAGTCATACCCTCGCAACGCAGGCGCGGCGAACAGGTCCCGCAGGTGAGTACGGATGCCGCCCACCGGCCATCGCGCGACGGCCAACACAATTGGTCTGCGGCCACGCCTCTGGGCCGTGGTGCCCATTACCTTCGATTCCTGTGGCTTCTGCCAGTGCGGTAGCGTGACTCCCATCCTAGGTGTGCATGCGCTCGCAGTGATCTAGGCGCATAGTGTAACTCGGACGTCCCGTACGGTGTTCGCGCAGGGTGTCAGGTTTCTCAATCCCACACACTTTCAACACGCGCTGCAGATACACCTGATCGCACCTTCCGTGTCCCTGATGAACGGCAAGCGGCGCCACATTGTCCCCGGCCGCCGGGAGGTCACCGGCCAAGCGGGTCAGGCCGGCAATCGATCCAACATCGTGCGCAGATAGTAATCCGACAGGCTCCGCCAGTAGAGATGGTTACGATAGTAGTCCCGGCTTGCTTCCATTACCGCCTCGCGCGCCGCATCATTGTTCACGTAGCGTTCGCACAAATCGACCAGATCGGACATATCCGGTCGCGTGTAAACGATGTGAGTGCGGTCGACCAGTGGCGTCGGCATGGTGACGGCGTGCGGCGGGCTGATTACGCAGGCGCCGACCGCCAGGTAGTCCACCAGGCGAAAACAAAAAGGCCCGTTTCCGGGCAGATCGATGCAGACGCGTGAACGTGCGACTTCTCTCAGAAATTGACGGTAATTTACCTTATTTCCACCGCCGTGAAACCGCACCCGCGACTGATTCCGGAGTGCGGCGATAGCGCGCGTTCGAATGTCGGTCGCAAAGCCAAGGCCGAATCGACCATACACGTCGTAGGCAAATTGCTGACGGTTGCGCTCGCGCCGCGGGCCCATGGCTAGAAAGTCAATCAGAACGGATTCGCCGACAAAGCCACCCGGGACGATATTCTCGACACCATACCCGCCATTGCGGAACTGCATCTTGAATAGCAGGGCCAGCGGAGCCGCGTCGCCCCGGTCGTTTCCGAGGCCTATGCTCTCGGGGCGGTCTGAAAAGTTGATCCCGACCGGATAAACTCGCTTGCCGCGACAAAAATCGATCATGACTGTGTCGCGGACACGTTGTGGAACGTCTCGTACCGTAACCGGTACGCGGCCGCGAAAACCGTAGAAAAGCGGCTCCACCCATTTCCACGACGGAGGCCACCCGAGTGTTGAAGGCCAGTGAATCGCGACTCCGGCGAGTTCTGAGGAATCGACCTGCGGCCGTGCACCGCGGGGCCAGGGTTGCAGCGAAGTCAGGGTGCGTTTGGCTAGGCTTCGCAATCCGTGCGGCAGGCGAATCACTGCACGAATCGCTTGAGGTAGTCGATGGTTGGCGCTAGCCCGATGGCGAGAGCAACAGTGGGCTGCCAGTCGAGCTGCTCGCGAGCCTTGCGGATATCCGCTTGGCGCTGCCGGGGATCGTCGGCGGGCAGCGGTTGAAACTTAAGGCGCGCCTCTACGCCGCACAGCTGCGCGATGGTATCCACGAGCTTCCGCATGGTGAATTCATTCGGGTTGCCCGGGCCTTCCGCGCACCTCCTGCCCTCATCGTAGCAGGCTCGCGCAGGCGCTTGGCAAACAACCCGATGCCCAATAGGTCTGCGACGCACAACACGTCGTTGCCCTCTGCAAGTAGTGGGCGGCACAGGTGTGAGCCGATGAAGCCGAGCCCCTCCCGTAACAACGATTCTTTTGCGTAAGGCAAATCGCATGTCGGCAGTCCGTGTTCCCTTTACATCCCCAATTTGCTTGAATTCCTCGGGCGTCAGCCGATGCCGCAAGGGGAGCTTGTCGAGGTCCGTGCCTTCGCGCCGAGCAACTCGCGCTGCTCGGCCCACGTCTCCCACCGCTGATCCGCAGTATCTGCAGGAGCGAATGATCGCCTGACACAAAGCCGCAGTCCAACGGTAACCAAGATAGCGCCTTCCGAGTCTTCAGCCTGGCTCGTGTGACAACCTGATCGCATCCTGAGAGGGACAGCGTGTCCAGCCCATGGCACACGATACACCGACGGTGCTTGGCGCGTTGCAGGCCGCGGTGCGTCGTCCACTTCTATCACAACGTCCTCAGCCACGCACCGAACGGCAAAGTGGGCCGAGGTCCCACGGATGCTGAAAGCGATTTACGCCCGGGATCGCCGAGCTGCCGAGAGCAAAGCCAAGGAGATCGTCACGTGGCTGAAGGGGATGAAGCTGAGGACCGCGGCCGAGCTGATGGACCAGAGTAGACGAGACGCTCACCTACTACGCGTATCCCTCAACCCATTGACGCCCGGTCCGCACGAATAATCTGCGCAGCAGTGTCATCCGGGAGATCCGAAGACGCGAAGACGAGCACGCGTGGTCGGTGCATTCCCTGACGCACCGTAGAGCGCCCATGGATAGAGCGCTGAGTACGCCAATTACAAGTGCCGTCAGGGGCGAGATAGGCTGAATGCACGGATAAAACCCCCGCAATATTAAGGTGTTCCAGGACATCGCCGGCGACGATGCACTCGAAACGAATGCGCGGCTCCAGCAGGTCAGCAAGGGTCAAGTCCAGGCCCGGGGGGGTCGTGCGGCATATTCGTCCCGGATCATCGGCGCGACCTGCCTCCGCAGCGCCGTCCCGGCGCCAACATGGTGATCACTCACGCATATGGAGTTTTCGGCTTTGCAGCATTTCGGCGACTAGTTCCTTGGTCGATTTTGGGCAATCATTTCCCTCAGAACGGAGCTTGTCTTGTGGCCACCATGCACAGACAGCAATGATGCGGTCTCGAAGGCATCCACCCCGCGGCGAGCACTGGCAGTCGAGAGTAAATTTGGGAGGTTGCGCTAATGCGAAGCCTCATCGATCTAACAGAAAGCTATCCGACGTCATTTGACGTCGATAAACTGCGCGCGGACTTAAGGCGCATGGAGGACAAGCAGTGGGTGCGGCACTACGATGCGACTCAGCCGAGCGGCTGGACAACGCTCGTGCTGCGCTCCATCCACGGATCCCTCAGCGGTCCTGACTCGATCCGGCACGGCCCGTGGGAGCACTACAAGAACACTGCTCTATTAGACGACTGCCCGTACATGCGGGATGTCATCGAATCGTTCAAGTGTCCAATTGGGCGGGTACGCCTGAGCAAGATGGCGCCGCATTCGAAGATCAATCCGCATCGCGATATCGCAGATGAGGTCGCTTCGGTAGCATTTAAGCAAGTG
>Ga0187778_10001318_pt1 | contig 17395 bp, 18 predicted proteins | sample 1015_Q2_SP5_20_M_FD_132418 | JGI IMG/M metagenome (GOLD analysis project Ga0187778, IMG submission 132418) | Tropical peat soil microbial communities from peatlands in Department of Meta, Colombia - 1015_Q2_SP5_20_MG | ecosystem: Environmental > Terrestrial > Soil > Wetlands > Peat | place...
AGGGCTGACGCGGCGATGCCGAGCTCAAGGAACCCGTACAGGCGCAACAACTTCCTATAGGTGCCGGCCCTCTTCCCGATCGTGATGCTCCCGAGAGCAAGACCTCCCATGAAAACAGCCAGGACCGTTGTCACAGCGAGGTGGGAACCTCCAAAGACGAGACTCAGGTACCTGACCCACAGCACCTCATAGGTGAGCGCGGCCGCCCCGGACAGGAAGAAGATCAGGTAAATGATGCCCAGAACAAGTGGCTGCATACTACGTATCGCTGCTCCGCAAAGCTCTTACCTCGTGCGACGACTCGGCGATGAGCTCCCGGGGTTAGGGCTCCCCTTTCCTTCTTGATATGCCTGCCTGTGCTCAAATCGCAATGACCCTCACATAGTACCACGCATTTGCAATAAAAAAAATGATAAAAATGGCCGGTGGTTGTCCGCGGTCCTGAATTCCCCGTACAGGTCTCTTTCCTTCCCATGACCGATTCGCATACGCTTGGGACGGCATAAAACGATCCACACTGTTCGGCGCTGCTGCAGCATAAAGAAACGTGAGGGTCGATCATCCTATGCTACACATGATGATCATGCGTGCCGGGAGGAGCCGTGCATTGAAGTGTATTTGTGCGAAGAGTCGAGAAAGGGGAACAGCGCCGTGATGAGACGGCATATCTGCGGACTCTCGAGAAATCACAGATGATGCTCACCGTCTTCAAGTTGCGCTAAAGTATGCCCCACTCCTTGGCGCGGGGAAGTTTACCGATATCTTTTGAAACAACACTCACGGCTACTACTTCCTTGTTCAGTCCCTTGACCGGACTCAAAGTTCGAAGGAAGTAATGGTCATCTCTTTGGCTTCTATGTTCATGTCGTAATGATTCCCCTGTCTCAAATACTCTGTTCACTTTTTCGCTAAAGACATTTGTTTCTTCCTGCGAATGAAAATCGCCATAGGCTCTGCCCATATATTCTTCATCGAAAAGAATAAAGAGCCTGGATCGATGCTTAGCGTTCATAAATAGGTATTCGCACCTGCCGTTAACCAGATATATAGAATCATCAGTAGTCTCTACGAGGGAGCGAAACCTTGCCTCGCTCTCCTGCAGTGTCTCTTCAGACCGCTTCAGCTCTTCTATATATGATTTCAAGGGCTCAAATGCAAGATAATAAATGACAGGGAACAAGACAATTGTCAGCAACACCGCATCTAAAAGTGCGAACAGTTGTAGGGATAAAGGGGGAAAAATCGATAAGATGAGTTCGATAAGCGCCCCACATGCGAATATTGAAGCTGTTATGATGATAAGCAGCTCAATAGGCCTTATAAACATTCCTGTAGACGTTCTCCAATTTTTTTTCATATTCAAATCGTAGCAGGACTCCCAGCAAAAATCAACAAATAAAGTTTGCCGATAAGGTTCACGGAGATTTTGAGGTGCTCATAATGCTTCAGTCATGCTGAATTGATGCTAAAAATGGCGATGCGGCAATCATCGATTAATCATGTCGTCAAGATCTATACGAACGTCGGCTTGCAGAAAATTATATACACCTGAATTTCATATTAAAATTTACTCGACGATCTTATCATCGAAAATCTGATACAATTTATATCGATGAACGTGAATTCATCATGATGCAAATCATATGTTTTGTTTCAATGATATGATATGTTATACGTAAAGGAGAACGACTATGGAGCTGAATTCAAAAACCAAAGTAAATGATATCCTTAATCACTATCCCTTCCTGAAGGATTTTCTGATCGGCTTGAACCCGGAATTCAAGATTCTGGACAACCCGTTTATGCGAAAGACAGTGGGCCGGGTTGCGTCTCTGGGTAAGGCAGCAATGATCGGAGGCATGGATGTTAAGAAGCTGCTCGACGATATCGCATCGGAGATCAAAAAGGAGACCGGCGAGGCAGTCACAATAACTTACAGTGAAGAAGGCGTGGACGAGCAGGAGGTGAGGATCGAGACGCTCAAGAGGATTATCAAGGAACTCCACGAGGGGAAAGACCCTGGGGCCCAAAAGAAGAAATTCCAGGAACTGATCAAGGACGTTGCTCCCTGGGAGATCGCGCAGATGGAGCAGCGGCTCATAGCGGAGGGCATGCCAGAAACAGAGATCAAGAGCCTCTGTGAGGTGCATGTGCAGGTATTCAAAGATGCGTTGGAGCACAAGACCGTGCCTGGACTTCCTGCAGGTCACCCGGTGCATACGCTCATGCTCGAGAACCGTGCCGCAGAAGGTATATTGAACGAGGCGGAGCAAATAAAGGATTTTGTCAAGGAGAAGGGCAATCTTATGGATATTCTCGACCGCCTCGCAGAGATCGACAAGCATTTTATCCGCAAGGAGAACCAGCTCTTCCCGATCCTCGAAGGGAAGGGCATTTCTGGACCGTCAAAGGTCATGTGGGCGCATCATGACGATATTCGGGGCTTCATCAAGGACATGCGGCGACGGGTAATTGACAATAAAATGGAAAAGGTCGCCATGGAAGCTCTCGTGAAAATGATCAATGACATGATATACAAGGAAGAACACATCCTCTTCCCTATGATCCTTGAGACGCTGAGCGAAGAGGAGTGGGAGAGGGCCAGAAAGGGCGAAGAGGAGATCGGTTATGCTTGGATCAAGCCTGAGGTTCAATGGCAACCCAGAGCAGCGTCATTTCAGCAGGCGCTTCTCGATGAAAGAGTAGGTAGCCTTAACCTCGACACAGGACAGCTCACGGCCGAGCAGGTGAACCTGGTCATGACGCACCTGCCAATCGATATTTCCTACGTGAATGAGAGCGATGAGGTTGTTTACTATTCCGCATCACCTGAGCGTATATTTCCCCGGAGCCCAGGCGTCATCGGGAGGAAGGTGCAAAACTGCCACCCTCCCAAGAGTTTGGGAATGGTGGATAAAATTCTTTCTGAATTCAAAGCAGGGACGAAGAGTGAGGCCGACTTCTGGATCCAAATGAAAGGGAGATTCATCCTCATCAAATACTTTGCTGTCCGCGATGTGTCAGGTCAATACCGAGGCTGCCTTGAGGTGAGCCAGGACGTGACGGAGATCAGAAAGCTTGAAGGCCAGAAAAGGCTTCTCGACTGGAATTAGGATGTTTGAACGCGGGCGTCGCACCAAAAGGCTTGCCACAGAGGTCAAGCACTTTTGGTTCAGATAGATCGAGAGAACCAATCCGCCCGTTAAGGTTTAACCTTTCATGCAAATCTGCGCACAGCCTTTTGGTAATCAGTGGTGTCTTAATGTGTTCTTGATTTACTCCCGAAGACCCTTTCGTCCCTTTTAGTAAGAAACGTCAGTATCTGTTTGGCTTTCTCGATCAGCGGTTTTTCTTCCTTCAAGTGGATTTTTCTGTTTTTAAAAGTTGTACCGTCCAGAATGTTGACCGCGCGATAAGCATCCACATCGAGCGACATCTTGACAAACCCGTATCCTTTTGGCAGTCCGCTCAGAAAATGTGTTTTTATGGTGACGGCCTGAACATCCCCGAACTGGGTAAAAACGTCTTTCAGTCTATCCTCAGTGATATCGGATGGCAGATTTTCCACACGGACTTTCGTAGTCATAAGCTACCTCCCTAAACAATCGGCAAAATACTCAATATAGAGTTAGCCTTTATGAATTGTATGTGCAAGTTTTCACTTCGCCAAACGGGAATACAGATTGATAATAGCAGAAAAAATAGATTTTGTGAAGGGTGGCTTGAGATAGGAAATAAAACGACTTGTAATACAAATTGATGAACTTGCTTTTTGCAGGGAAAAGGTTACGCAACACATGCGCGGGCAGCGGTCATACTTACGCTAGCGGCCTTGAGGGCAGAGGGCTCGTAAGAACTTGATCAGCTCGTCTCGCAAAATTGGATTGTTTCTCCGCACAGTTACTGGCGGAAAAGCATCCGGTCCATCTCGATGTTTCTTCCACCGACGCTCTGCTGGTTGTGCAAGCCCGTCAGCTTGGTTCCATCCTCGGACATGGTAAGCAAATAGGTCTCAGTTTTCCAGTAACCCACGACAGACTTCATTTTCCATTTCATCTGAATCTTGAGACGCATGTCTTGTATTTCAAAAATATTGATTGTCGCCACGCTGTCGGCTACCCGCTTCGGCGGGGTCAGAACCAGATCGCCGTTCGCGTTTTTGCTTATCTCGAAAGCGTTAATGGTGACCTGTTCACCGCGTAGTGTGTCCTTGAAATACCAGCTCCCCACGAAATTCGGCACCTTAGTTTTCTTATCGGATGGCGGTGGGGGCATTTTTATGATTTTGAGCTGTTGCTCGGGCTCGATCTCGAGAGCTGGTGTTCCTGCCAATGCCAGCATCTTTCCCGCCCCTGCTGGTTGCGCGGGTGCGGGTATAGGCGCATTTTTGACTGCCTGCACGTCTTCGGCATCTGCTTCGAGCCCGTAAATCTTGTTTTTCACGTCGCGCGCGTTTTTGGCGTCCGGCGCGGCAAGGAGATAAAGCTTCAGGTTTTGTATCGCATCACTATAAAGGCCGGCCTTTTCCTGGACAACGCCGAGATTGTAATAGGCGATCGCGAGCCACGGCGCAGCATTCGCGGCTGACTCAAATTCGATGATGGCCCTCTTGTACCCGGTGCTGTCTGTGGCCTTCTGCGCGAACGCTGTCCCCCGTGCCATGCTTCGCTCAGCGTCCTCGGGAACCGTTGGCGCTGTCTTCATGGTCAGGACAAACTTGATGATCCTCTCACGCAGGGCGCTGTCGGTGGGGTTCTTTTTCAGGTCCTCAATATACTGTTTCAGTGTCTCCTGTGAGTTGGATGACTTTTTCCCTGCTTCTGCTGCATGGACAAGTGCGATCAGCGCGAGAAACAAAAGTAGGTGCACCACGGTACGAATCACGTGTTTCATGAAATATCTCCTTACTTGACTGCAATACCGCCAAACCGCCCTCTCCACAGGATACAAAAATCAGCTGCTGTGAAAACAGCAAATCTTTTTTTGGGCCTCAGACTTACTCATCGTCCGATTCTCAAAAAACTTTACACAGATATTAAAATTCCCGGGTTTTTCGTTTACCTTTTGTTTTCAGGATTGTCCACGGATGTAATCTTCATGCAACATCCTCTCTCTAGTGGCATATAACCATTTGATTATTAAGCAAAATTAAGGAGCGAGGCCGACGTTACCAAAAGTAGCGGAGTGCACCAGGATATGATATTACTTTTCGTCTTGTCTTGCCCGCAAAATTACGATATCATGGGTAAATTATGAAAATTTGCCACAATTGCAGGAAAAGTATCGAGATCGATACGAAAATCGGCCGTCGTGATATATGTCCCACGTGCCATGCCGACCTGCACAGCTGCCTGAACTGCGCATTTCACAAAGTTTCAGCGCCGAAACAATGTCTCGAGCCGTTGGCGGAGATGATAAAGGACAAAAGCAAGGGAAATTTTTGCGATTATTTTCTCTTTGCGGAATCTAGGGTTTCCATTCCGACGGATACAGAAGCCGAAAAAGCAAGAAAGGCGCTCGACGACTTATTTAAAAAGTAAGTCTCTTAATTTGCATTAGATGCCTTTTCTGGTCTTGTCCCGTCTGTCCCGATGGATACCGCTTACGCGGTCTTTATACCGCTTGTCGATGATAGCGCAAACCTCTTCTGGTTCATCCACGATATGCATGAGGTCGACGTCCTCGGGGCTGATGTTCCCGGCCTCGAGCACTGTTTTCTTCATCCATTCGATCATGCCATGCCAGTAATCCCTTCCCACGAGTATCACGGGGAAGCTCCGGATTTTTTTGGTCTGAATAAGCGTGAGCGCTTCGAACAGTTCGTCCATCGTGCCGAAGCCACCGGGAAATATAACGTAGCCGACCGCATACTTGACGAACATGAGCTTACGCACGAAGAAATACCGGAACTCCACCCTTATGTCCTGGAAGGAGTTTGGTGTCTGCTCCATGGGTAATTCGATGTTCAGACCCACCGAAATGCCATTCGCGTTCTGAGCCCCTTTGTTCGCAGCCTCCATGATGCCAGGGCCGCCACCCGAGATGATTGCAAAGCCGCCCTTTGCAAGATTTTCGGCGACCTTGAGGCATTTGTTGTAATAGGGTGATTCTGGATCGAGCCGGGCACTCCCGAATATGGTCACTGCGGGACCGATATTGCTGAGTGCTTCAAAGCCTTCCACGAGTTCTGCCATGATACGGAACACGCGCCAGGTATCCGACTTTGCTAAGTCCTCCATACTCTCTTTATCCTCCGATTAGCAGATATATACAACGACCCTTTTTGGGCGATCTCTTTGATGGCCGGGTGCTCCAAGAGTGCCCACGGGGCGAATGAAAGCTGTTCCAAACAGCAGTGGTCCTTAACGGTTTAAGCAAACCGGAAGTCCAGTGGTAGAGATCCGCAGCCTGGAACGCAAGCACCGTCAGTATAGCAATGGCGGCGCCGATGATCAGTGATTGCCGCATCGATAGTCATAACGCTTGCCGCCGACGCAGCTTTTCCCCGGACTAGCGACAGAAGCTTCCGGTATAGACGGTTTAGAGCGACGGCTATGATGCCTGCCCAGAGCAGAGACGACGGAAAGGGGAGCCGGAATTGAGCGGCCTTGTAAAACAGGAAAATAAACAACACAGAAAAAACGGCGGTGAAGATGTGCGATCGGTTCAAGAATAGAGGATTTTGCTTGTTGTTCAAGTGCTCTCCTTGGACGCTGATTTTTGGTGCGCAGTCATTTTGGCCGCTAGCTTGACCGCTTCGAGGAGACTCGCGGGATCCGCACAGCCCCTGCCTGCGATATCGTACGCAGTCCCGTGGTCCACTGAGGTGCGGATGATCGGAAGGCCGACAGTGACATTCACGGCATTGCCGAATGCGAGCATCTTGAGCGGCGCGAGCCCCTGGTCGTGATACATGGCCACGATGATGTCATAGTAGTTGTTTCGCGCCTTATAGAACAGGGTATCGGCCGGGATGGGGTCGCTGGCATTGATACCCTCTTCCCGCGCCATGATTACGGCCGGCAAAATTTCATCCCACTCCTCATTGCCGAAAAGTCCGCCTTCGCCTGCGTGCGGGTTCAGGGCCGCAACGCCGATGCGCGGCCTTTCGATGCCGAAGAACGTCATTGCCCTATGTGCGAGCCGCAGGGATTTCAAGACGGTCCCCCGGGTGATGGTTCGAGCCACGTCCTTGAGTGCTAGGTGAATGGTCGCAAGGATGACCCGTAGGCCGCCGCCCACGAACATCATGCCGTATTCCCTGGAACCTGTGAGATCAGCGAGAAGTTCAGTATGTCCGGCGTAATTGAATCCAGCGGCGTTCATCATCTCTTTGTTGATTGGCGCAGTGACGATTGCATCCGCATTGCGGCTTATGGCGAGTGCAGCAGCCGTCTTGATGTATTCTACGGCAGCCTTGCCCGATGAAATATTCGGTTTGCCCCACGAGTGCTTGGAGATGTCCACGTTGTGAAGGTCAAGCACGTCCGCTTTGCCCGCGCCGGGGTCGGCATCTGCGAGAGAAGCAATGCTTCGGACGGTGACCGAGAGCCGCTGATCCTCTATCAGTTTCTTCATGACACCGGAATCGCCCACAACGACTGGTCTGCAGAATGGGAATATCTCGCCGCTGTCGATGACCTTTGCAATTATCTCGGGTCCTATGCCAGCTGGGTCACCCATCGTTATGACGAGGAGGGGCTTCGATTTCATATGTTGTAATCTTTCTGCGCAAATCTCGTTTCGCGTATCACGCGATAGTGCTCGGTCATGCCGGAATTTCGCCGTACCGCAGGTATCGAGAGGATTTCAATTTCTATGCTCCGGGTGGAAAACAGAAGCGTGATGCCGTCCCCTGGCTTAACCTCTTTCGCAGGGCGCGCCACTCGACCGTTCACGAAGGCTTTGCCCGAATTGCATAGTGCCTGTGCCACGGCCCTCCGCTTTACGAGACGGCTTGTTTTAAGGAACAGATCAAGGCGCACAATTGAAGTATATCGTAAAAGAAAAGGAATGACAACATTGCTTAAAGCATAGGCTGCACGGCCTAAAGAAACAGCTTTAGGTAGCGGATCCAAATAGATTCATAGATGAGGCCGGCAAGCCTGACGCTGTAAATACTATGAAGAACAGAAAAGGACATCTCTGCTGCATGAGGGCACTTCTCCTCCGAGAGATGTTATTATGGACTATTTAGGAAAAGTTCTTGATTCATCGTAATGTCAAGTAGGCTCGGTGATCTTGCGGATTGCACGATTAATCCTTTTGAGGGTCCTTTCTACGCCCATAACCTCGATGACTTCGAAGATGCCTGGGCTGATCGTGCCGCCTGTCAAGGCTACGCGCACGGGCTGGGCGAGTTTGCCTAGCTTCAATCCCTTTTCGGTAATCAGCTCATTGAACACCTTCTCGATTTCGGTGTGTGTAAAGGGGTCGACATTCTTTAACCGTTTTGCCAGCTCGGCGAGAAGCTGCGCAGCCTCAGGCGTTAAGTGCTTTGCCTCGGCCTTCGTGTCCATCGTTATCTCGTCCACAATAAACGGAATGGCCGCGGTCTTCATCTCGACGAGAGTGTGACTCCGCTCCGTGAGGATACGAACAAGCTTTTTAAGCCAATCGCGATCGGGCTCATGTCCCGATGAAACGATGCCGTCTTTTATTAAAAGATCGAGGAGAAGCCCTGCGAGCCTGCCAAGGTCCGCTTTCTGAATGTAGTGATGGTTCAGCCAGAGAAGCTTCTCAGGGTTAAAGACCGATGGTGCCTTTCCTACGTTCTCGAGAGAGAACCTTTCGATCAGCTCTTGAGGCGAGAATATCTCCTGATCGCCGTACGACCATCCGAGACGCGCAAGATAGTTCACGAGTGCCTCTGGCAGATAGCCCAGGTCTATATACTCGGTGACCGCTGTCGCGCCGTGACGCTTCGAAAGTTTGGTCTTATCTGATCCAAGAATCATGGGCAAATGCGCGAACTCCGGCGGTTCGTACCCGAGAGCCTGGTAAAGCTGAATCTGGCGCGGCGTGTTGTTCAGGTGATCGTCGCCGCGGATTACGTGAGTGACCTTCATGGTGACATCGTCCACCACGACCGCAAAATTGTAGGTAGGAAAACCATCGGAGCGAAGGATGATCAGGTCGTCGAGTTGCTGGTTCTCAAAGATGACAGCGCCGCGAATCAGGTCGCGTACAATTGTCTGGCCCTCGTCAGACGAAAGGAACCGCACAGCGGGCGTCCTTCCCGCTATCGGGGTCTTCAATGACCGGCACTTTCTGTCGTACTTAGGAGTTCGTCCGGATGCCAGCGCCTCTTTTCTGCGCGCCTCGAGCTCATCAGGCGTGCAGTAGCAGTAGTATGCTTTACCCTGCTTAAGAAGTCGGTCAACATGCTCATGGTAAACGGCCATCCGTTCCGTTTGTCGAAATGGGCCTTCATCCCAATCAAGCCCGAGCCATTTCATTCCCTCCAGGATGATTTGGATGGACTCGTCAGTTGACCTGGTCTGGTCTGTGTCCTCGATCCTGAGGATAAATTTTCCTCCATGGTGCCGGGCGAAAAGCCAGTTGAAGAGCGCTGTCCGTACACCTCCGATGTGCAGGGCGCCAGTGGGGCTGGGAGCAAAGCGGACTCGAACATGACCGATAGTACTCATTGTGCTGTAAACTCCTTGCCTTTTACGTGGAACATCATTTTCTATGCTGCGGCGATATTATATCAAAATATACGCTTAATAAAAAGGAAATTCACGGTCGGCGCCGTCATTCAGTGATTTGACTTAAACGCGGAGGAAGTGCATAACCTGTTGTAAAACAAATATTTTTTATTGCTCCCCTGCGCCGCAAAAGCATAGTTGGCATTTTTAAACCATGTGGTTGATTTTTTGCGTAAAGAACGACAATTTGACAAAATAAAATCTGTCCGCTATTATTTAAGAAGTATAAAGTTGTAATTTTAGCTTCATGAGCCGTACGCCGTTTGATACATGATGCGATGATTTATGGGGTGAATTCTCCGCACGGACAAAATGATGACGGATCACCTAAAGTGTATGTAGATATTATCAGGAGGTGTCGATATGGATATTAAGGTTTTGTCAACGGAGGCTGTCGTGGAAATCGATGGCGTGAAATACCATCATCATCCAAACGGTGGTGGCATGGTAGCCGAGACAGCACAGGTAGCCGATAGCGTATACGTCGGCCCCTTCGCTAAGATCTGCGGCCGCTGCAAGCTCAGCGGCGAGGCAATCGTTTTCGGAAACGCTTGGATCTTTGATAAGGCCGAGGTATCGGGCAGGGCTGAAATATTCGGAAACGCCAAGGTATTCGGCAATGCCAAAGTCAATGGAGATGCCAAGGTCTATGGATTTGCTGGCGTGTTTGGCGATGCGGTTGTCAGCGGCTACGCTGAAGTATTTGAAAAGGCGGAAGTCGGCGGTATGGCCAGGATTCTCGGAAACGCCAGGATAGGCGGCAATGCGAAGATACTGGGCGAGGCAGGTACTGAAAAAAAAGTTGCATGATGCTTCATGACGGCAACCGGAAGTATATTGTGAGATGAGTTCTGCGCCGGGATTGTTATAAAGCAAAAAGGAGGGGCGGTTTAGCCGCCCCTCTTTTTTTAATGATGTGCGCAACGATTCCGTGCGTGCTTAAATGCCGAAGGGTTTCGCATAGAGAAGAATGAGCACCACAACGAGCGTATAGATTGCAAGTGACTCGATGAGGGCCAGACCCACGATCATGGTAGTCATGATCTTTCCCGATGCTTCCGGGTTGCGGGCGATACCTTCCACTGCCCGGCCAATGCCCAGACCCATGCCGATACCGGTACCGAGGGCTGCGATGCCAATGCCGATTGCCGAAGCAAGTGCAACGGTGGCAAAAAAAGAAAGTTTAGCCGATTCAGGGGCCGCTCCCGCCTCCGCCGCAAAAGACGCCGACGCTATGAGCATCAAGCTGAAAACAAGCAACATGATTGCAGCAATTTTCCTCTTCATTGATTCGCCTCCTTTCTTAAATTGTGAATTTCTGGCCGGAATAATGCCGGGTTAATACCTCCCGGTGACTCCTTCCTCAGGAAGGAACTTTGTCCCCGGGGTCAAATGCTTAGTGGTGCTCACCGCCCAAATGCGCTTCCTCGATAGAGCCGGAGAGGTACAGCATGGTCAGGAGTGTGAACACCCCCGCCTGCACAAAGGCGACCAGCAATCCGAGTCCAAGGATAGGAACAGGCGCTATGTAAGGAGCGAGTAGCGCAAGCACGAGAAGCAGCTTATGCTTCGCCACCATGTTCCCGAAAAGACGGAACGTGAGTGACATCACACGCGCCAGATGACTGATGAGTTCGATGGGGAACATGAGCGGTGCCAGTAGCGGCATGGGGCCCATGAAATGCTTGATGTAGCCAAGGCCGTGCTTTCGCAGGCCAATGTAGTGGGTTGCGCTAAATGATACGAGTGCAAGTGCCAGAGTGGTATTGATGTTCGCTGTTGGAGAATCGAATCCCGGAATAAGGCCCAGCAGGTTACATACGAGGATAAAGAGGAAGAGCGTGCCTATTAGGGTCAGGTAGTGATTCCCCTCGGGCCCCATGATCTCTTCGACGAAATTTTCGAGGCCGCTGACGATGACTTCAAAGAAGTTCTGGAACCCGGTCGGTGCGGTCTTCTTGAGCGAAAAACGCGCAGCAAGCGAAAGGCCGATGAGAATGGCCATCGCAAACCAAGCATAGGTGACATGCTCGGGTACGTTTGGTACATGTAAAAGCAGCGGACCTTCTTTCATACCTGCGCTCCTTCATAAAACAGTTGTCATACACGCAAAAATCTACAGTACCCCCGATTTTTTGTCAAGAAAAAATCGGGGAGAGTCTCATAAAATTTCCTAATAATTATATATGGTTTTGTTAATAAAACAGGGAACCGTGCTACTGGAAAATCGCGGAAGGAAGACATGCGGCGGTCATTTTCGCATTGTTTTCACTGCTGATCTTCATTGTGTGGTGCGGTATTTTTCGGCCGCTTGCTCGGCTTCTCGGGCTGCTATAATGTTTCCCTCGGCCGTGTATGCTTCTGCAAGATGGGAGTATGCTTCAACAAGGTACGCTGGGACATCTTTCGGAAGGAGTTCTATTGCGTATTTAAAAGTGGCTATGGATTCGGCCGTTTTACCGGACCTCAGGAGAATCATCCCCAGTGTGTCGAGATAATACGGCCGGTGCTCTGGCGTCAGCGACAGAGCCTTTTGAATGAGCTCTGCGGCCGTATCCAGGTTGACCGTTTGATCGATGTAGACCCAGCACAGATTGTTGTAGATGTCTCCATTTTCCGGCTGGAGCTTAATGGCCTTCTTGTATGCGGCCTCCGCCTCGGAATATTTTTTGAGCCTGTATGAGAGGTCTCCAACAAGCAGCAGGGTAGGCACAAAGTCCGGCTTCTTTTTAAGTGCCGCATCGTACTGCTGCATGGCCTGATCGAACTTTTTCTGCGATTCATAGATGCGACCAAGGTTATTATGCTCTTCGGGCGAGAGTGGATCATGAAGGATAATGATTTTTGGCAGAGAGCATCCGGCAAAAAGCATCATACCGGCGAGGCAGAATACGGCTGCTGGTAAAAGGAATGTGAATTCACCTTCTTGCTTCACGGTACGACCTTAGGAGATTGAGGGCGGACTGCAAGCATCCAAAAGCCTGCTCGACTCCACTCTTTTTTGAACGCGTCATAGCTGATGACGCGGTTTGCTTGAAGGCCATCATGGACGATGAGTAAGGCGTTAACGTCGTCAAATCCGAGAACCGTCACATAGTGCGGCTGGCGATAAAGACCGAATCCCAAATCGAGCATGCAGATGACAGGGCGCTCCGCCCGAATGTGCGTTTTAACTTCTTCAAGTGTCCCGGCGGCAGAGAACGTCTCGAAACCTGCATCACGCATGAAATTTTCCATATCCATTGGCAAGGTGCCGCGCAGCTTTGGGATGTAGACTGCTGCGGTAATCTGCTCCAGGTTTGCCGGTCTCCCCCAAAACGCAAGGACGCTGGCAAGAGCGGCCGGTCCACAGGAGTACTCCTGCTGCCGATAGAAGGGAACGCCCTCGATATAATGGCCGCGGCCTTCGATGCCGGGACGGATTTCGCTGAAGTTTCTAGTCGCACATCCGGAGATTACGATTGCGGCAACCGGAGGCAAAAGGAAAAAAAAGAGCCCCTTCGCACGGATGCTTGCGCACGGAGCTCTTTTACGATAAAACGTCATTTGATCTCAATTCGGTGTTGCAAGAGGTAAATGAGGACAACGACCAAAATCGCCAAGATCACGAGGCCGATTAATGCCTCTACGCCGTCTCCACCCGCCTGAACCGCTTCCGTGTTCGTTGCAAACTGATGGATTTGATCGTCCGAGAGCTTATTGATGCGTGCCATGGCCTCCTCGGGAGTAAGACCGTAATCCTTGAGCTTCTGCTGGACTACTTTTGATTCGAGAGCGGCCTGGATTTTGGCCAATTCAGCCGCCCTGCCAGCCGACTCCGCGGTGCTGCCCGTAAAGCCCTGTTGAGGTGCGGCCGGCACAAACATCGCCTCGGCTGGCCCGGAAAACATCGTGAGCGAGAGCAGAGAAGTAACCAAGTAGATCACGAGCGGCTTTGAATAATAAGCCCTGAGGATGGTTTTCATCAAGATGGCCTCCAGAAAAGAGGGTGATGGTCATTTGACAATGACTTTGTGGCCCGTGGCTTCAAGAACCACGACGACGATGATTGCCAACAAAACGAGGAAAATCAATGCATCTATGGCGTCGGCGCCGGCCTCGAGCGAATCAAGATTTCCGGCAAACCGATGTACCTCATTATCAGAAAGCCTGTTGATCCGTGCCATAGCCTCTTCTGGAGAAAGACCGTAATCCATGAGCCGTTGTTTGACTATGGAGGACTCTAGAGCTTTTTGAATGGCGATGATGTCAGTCTGTCTGGTTGGAGCGGCCTGAGTGGAAGGCATGAACATTGCCCAGCCCTGCGAGGGAAGGGAGAGAAACAGCATGGCCAAAATCAGATAAAGTGAAAGAATTCTTACAAGGGGGCTGTCGAGCTTCATCCATCGGCTCCTTTCGCATGTGATGCGGGAAGTCTGATGCTGCCTATATCGACATGATCTCTTTCTCCTTGTGAGCAAGCAATTCATCGATTTTCTTTATATGACTGTCGGTAATTTTTTGGATTTCGTCCTGTAGCTTTTTGATCTCATCCTCGGAGACATGAGCTGTCTTGTCCTTTCCCCTTTTTTTGATCTCGTCATTGATATCTCTGCGAACATTCCGGATGGCGACTCGAGCGTCCTCGGCGAGTTTTTTCGCATGCTTGACGATTTGCTGTCTGCGTTCCTCCGTAAGCGGCGGGATGGCGAGCCGGATGACTTTGCCGTCATTCGTAGGGGTGAGTCCAATATCTGATTTCATGATGGCTTTCTCTATCTCGCCGAGCAATTTAGGTTCCCATGGCTGTATGGTGATGAGCTTCGGGTCAGGCACGGCCAGATTGGCTACCTGATTGAGCGGCGTTGGGGTGCCGTAATAATCCATGGTAATACCGTCGAGAATGCCGAGAGATGCCCTGCCCGTCCTGATGGCTGCAAACTCCTTCCGCAGGGTCTCGTGGGCCTTATGCATTTTCTCTTCGGCCTTCTTGGTAAGTTCGTTTACCATGGTTACCTCCCGGAGACGAGCGTTCCTACCTCTTCGCCCAAAACGATGCGCTTGATATTATCAGGTTTATTAAGGTTGAATACAATGATGGGAAGGCTGTTGTCCATGCACAGGGAGATGGCTGTAGCGTCCATTACGCGGAGATTCTTCTGGAGCACATCAATATACGTGAGGCGATCGTACTTTGTTGCAGTCGGGTCCTTCACAGGGTCCGCGCTATAGACGCCATTCACCTTGGTTGCCTTCATTATCACCTCGGCGCCAATTTCCATGGCCCGAAGTGCCGCTGCCGTGTCGGTCGTGAAGTATGGATTGCCGGTGCCAGCGGCAAAAATTACGACTCGTCTCTTCTCGAGATGCCGTACCGCCCGCCTCCTGATGTAGGTCTCCGCGAGCTCGCGCATCTCGATGGCGGACTGCACCCGGGTGACGACGCCTTTATTCTCTAGGATGTTTTGAATAGCAAGAGCGTTCAGCACGGTAGCGAGCATGCCCATGTAATCAGCACTCGCCCGTTCCATGCCCTTTGCCGTGGCTGCAAGCCCCCGAAAAATATTGCCGCCGCCAATAACGATAGCGACTTCGACGCCGAGGTCGTATATTTCTTTAATCTCGGACGTTATCTTGTCTAGTACGGCGTAGTCGATGCCGTATCCCTGATCGCCCATCAGGGCCTCGCCTGAAAGTTTGAGCAGTATGCGTTTGTAGCGCGGTCGGGTCATGTTATTTGAGCTGCGCAGCCACTTCCTCGGCGAAATTCTCTTTCTTTTTCTCGATCCCCTCGCCCAGTTGGTAGCGGACAAAACGACGGATCACGATATTCTCACCGATTTTGGAGACCATTTGGTTCAGGATGTCCTTGATCTTTAGTTTCCCCTCAGGGTCCTTGATATAAACCTGCTCCAAAAGGCAGGAGTCGGTATAGAATTTTTCAAGTTTTCCCTCAACGATTTTGCCGATAACTGCCGCAGGCTTGCCTGACTCCTTGGCCTGGGCTTCGTATACTGATCGCTCGCGACCCAGTACGTCTGCAGGGACTGTATCCCTGCTTAAGAACTGCGGGTTCGCCGCGGCGATATGCATGGCGACGTCTTTGGCAAATTGCTGGAAATCCGGGTTCTTGGCCACAAAGTCGGTTTCGCTGTTTACTTCCACCATGACGCCGATCTTGCCGCCCATATGAATATAGTACGCAATGGTCCCCTCGGCTGCCACACGGGACGCCTTTTTTGCTGCCGCGGACAGACCCTTTTGCCTCAGGATATCCACTGCCTTCTCAAAGTTTCCGCCCGCTTCCTCAAGCGCCTTCTTTGCGTCCATCATGCCGGCACCTGTCTTATCCCGAAGATCTTTCACTGCATTCGCAGATATGGCTGCCATTCTGAAAATCCCCTTTCTTCAAAAAATCTTTAAATCACTCGCCGAGCTGTGCAGGTGCACTCAGATCGTGATTCCGTTTCTTGTAAAATCTCGTTCTATCCGAGGGTGTGAAATTCAACTGCACTACTCTTCAGGAACATCGATGTCGGCGTCAGTGTCCTCTGCCGCTGGCAAAGCCTCGGCTACCTGGACCTCGACGGCGGCCTTCGCCGCCTCCACTGACTCTCCTGCTTCTTTGACGATGGCCTGCCTGCCCTCAATGACGGCATCGGCAATCTTGGAGGCCATGAGCCGGATGGCGCGGATTGCGTCATCGTTGCCTGGGATGACATAATCAATGTTGTCAGGATCACAATTCGTATCAACCACGGCAACAACGGTGATGCCAAGCTTGTTCGCTTCGTGGACGGCGATTGATTCTTTGCGGGGATCGATGATGAAGATTACGGACGGCGGCTCTGCCATGGTTTTGATGCCGGAAAGGGTCTTTTCCAATTTAGTGCGTTCTTTCTCGAGGCCTGCAACTTCTTTCTTGGTGAGTTTCTCGAAGGTGCCGTCTTCCTTCATTTTTTCGATTTTCTTGAGCCGGTCAATGCTCTTTTTGATGGTGGAGTAATTGGTAAGCATACCGCCGAGCCAGCGACTGGATACATAATACATGCCGCATCGCTTTGCTTCTTCGGTGATAGCGTCCTGGGCCTGCTTCTTCGTTCCAACGAAGAGAACATCTTTTCCTTCTGAAGCGGCTGTGCGGACGAAGTCATAAGCTTCCTTGAAAAGCTTGAGCGTTTTTTGGAGATCGATGATATAGATCCCGTTCCGCTCCCCGAATATATACTTCTTCATCTTGGGGTTCCATCGCTTTGCCTGGTGGCCGAAGTGTACCCCTGCTTCCAACAACTCCTTCATGGTGATCGTGGACATAATGCCCCTCCTCCGGTTTTTACCTCCGCGCCGATCTTCCTCCGTCAGATCCCGAATAATCGAGACACCGTGCCGTAAGTCCTGACGCGTGTGGAATTAGAATATGCCTTTATTTTAAAAGGCGATCCTTAAAATAACATAGTTCTAGTTAATATTCAAGGGGAAACTTCATTTTCTTAAAGTTTTTTGCTATCGGGTCGTTCTCCCCAGCCCTAAAAAAACAAGTTTTACACTCATTATCATGGCCTCAAGTCTCATTTCTTTTTCTAGGTTTCGCATTCCTAAAAATGTTTATATCTTTTTCTCATCTGTGCAAAAGAGTTTTTGTAGTGGTTCCTCATTGAATCAATCAGTTACATTGTGGCACGCTTGATGCAATGTCTATAGGCAAG
>Ga0187778_10001320_pt1 | contig 17390 bp, 14 predicted proteins | sample 1015_Q2_SP5_20_M_FD_132418 | JGI IMG/M metagenome (GOLD analysis project Ga0187778, IMG submission 132418) | Tropical peat soil microbial communities from peatlands in Department of Meta, Colombia - 1015_Q2_SP5_20_MG | ecosystem: Environmental > Terrestrial > Soil > Wetlands > Peat | place...
CCGGCCGCGAATACCACCCGGTAGAGAAAGGTGACATCGATGCCCAGCGACTGCACCATTTCACGATTCGTACTGCCCGCGCGAATCATCATGCCCAGGCGCGTGCGCGTAAACACGAAGTACATGCCTGCGGCAATTGCCAGGCACACGACGGATATGAACAGCCGGTAGAGGGGATAGCTCATCAGCCCGCCCAGCGGGACGCTGGCCGAAAGCAGCTCGGGGACCGCCACGCCGTGGACCTCGTCGCCCACCAGCAGACTGCGCAACTCCTCGAAAACCAGGATCAACCCATAGGTCATCAGGACCTGTTGCAGGTGCTCGCGATCGTACAAGAAGCTGAAGAATGCCCATTCGAGCACGTAGCCCAGCAACAAGGAAAGCGCCAGGCCTGAGAGCAGGGTCGCGAAAAATCCCCCGCCAAAAGCTCCGCTGACGATGGGTGCGAGGGCGTAGGCCAGATAGGCGCCGATCATGTAAAAGCTGCCGTGCGCCAAATTGATGATGCCCATGATGCCGAAGATCAGCGTCAGTCCCGAGGCAACGAGGAACAGCAGCAGCCCGTACTGCAGTGCATTGAGGCACTGCACCAGGAAGGTGGCGAGATCCATCGCGAAGCCTCGTAGGTGACTTGGCTCTCAGCCGCGACCCGGAGGCTGCCGGGCGCCGCTACAGAGAGCAGCCGCGCCCCGGATCGGCCAGCGCTTTGCTGGCGATGCCAATCACCTTGTTTTCCTTGCCCGTGACCTGACGCAGGTAGATGTCCTGCACCGGGTTATGCGAGCGCGAGAGTGTGAAGGGCCCCCGCGGGCTGTCGACCTTGGTCTTCTCGATGGCCGCCTCGAATTCCGCTTTCTTCGTCAGATCGCCCTTGACCGCATTGAGTCCCGCCGCGAGCATCTGCGCCGCGTCGTAGCCCTGCATCGCGTAAACATCGGGCTGCGTTTTGTATGCTTTTGCATAAGCCTGGCGAAACGCATTGTCGCGCGCCGTGTTCAGCCCGTCGGCATAGTGCAAGGTAGTCAGCAGACCTTCGGCGTCGGCGCCCTGCGCCTCGAGCGTGCCGTCGGTCAAAAAGCCAGAGCCGTAGAGCGGGATGCTCTTTTTTAGGCCCGCGGCCGAGTAATCTTTGACGAACTTGACCGCGCCCGCGCCCGCAAAGAAGGTGTAGACGGCATCGGGCTTGGTCGCCGCAATTTCCGTGAGCAGAGCCTGGAACTCGACGTTCGGAAACGGCAGATTCAGTTCCTTGACCACCTTGCCGCCGGATTTTTCGAACGCCTCCTTGAAGCCCCGAACCGACTCGTCGCCGGCGGCGTACTTCCAAGTGATGGTGACCACGTTCTTATAGCCCTTGGCCGCCATCACTTCGCCCATCGCATACGCCGGCTGCCACATCGAAAACGAGCTGCGAAAAATATTGGGAGCGCACATCGAGCCGGTGATCGCGTCCGCCCCCGCGTTGGGCACGATCAGCGGCGTGCCGGTTTCCTTGGCGACCTTGGCCATGGCCATTGCCACGCCCGAATGCACGGTGCCGACGAGCACGTCGACGTTGTCGCGCTTGAGCAGCTTATTGACGTTGTCGATGGCCTTGGCCGGATCGGATTCGTCGTCGACCTGAGCGAACTCGATCTCCCGGCCGCCGAGCTTGCCGCCTTGTTCGGCCACGTAGAGCTTGAAGCCGTTTTCGATCGCATTACCCAACGAGGCGAAGGTCCCCGAGGCGGGCAGCATCAAACCGACCTTGATCTTGCCCGGGGTCTGCGCCGCGGCCAGCGCCGCGCACAGCACGGCGCCGGCAACAAGCGCGAATCGGATCTTGTTCACGCTGCGTCTCCTCTCAATAAGATGTGTTGTTGTAGGAACTTCGTGGCCGCCTCGATCAGTCGCTCGGGCTGGTCGCGGTGCGGCGAATGCCCGCATTGGGCGAGTTCGAGCGTCTGCGTCTGGGCAACCCGCCGTGCGATGCCGCGGATCTGCTCCAGTGTGCCATATTCGTCATCGAGACCCTGGACGGCGAGCAATGGACAGCGTATCGAGTCGAGTTCGGCCTCGATCGACCAGTGCCGAAAGGGGGGGTGCAGCCAGATGTCATTCCAGCCCCAGAACGCGGAATCCGGATCCGCGTGGTACCTGGCCAGGCGCTGGCGCAAGTCGGTCTCCAGATAGGCGGAACGCGCCTTGGCGATGCTGGCTACCGAGAGGTCTTCGACCATGATGTGCGGGGCCAGCACGATCGCGCCGGCCAGCCGCTGCGCAAAGCGCGACGCGTACAGGAGCGTGATCGAACCGCCGTCGCTGTGGCCCAACAGCCAGGGCGGATGCGCTTCGGTGTCCACGCCCAGCGCCTGCAACAGGGCGGGCAGCACCTCGTGGGCCTGGCGGTGCATGAAGTCGATGCCCCAGGCTTCCGTGGCGGCTCGGGGCGTGGAGCGTCCGTAGCCCGGACGCGAGTAAACGAGTCCACGGCAACCGGCGGCTCGGCACAGGCGCAAAGGAAAGTCGCGCCACATCGCGAGCGAACCCAGGCCTTCGTGCAAAAAGACGATGAGGGGTGCCCTCGGATTGTCGCCGGCAATCCACTGGTGCTCGACGCGCACCGCGCGACCGGACCAGGGGATTTCGACGAACTCGACGCCGGTGCTCACTTCGTCGCGGCCTCGCGCTCGCGCAGCTTAAATCGCTGGATCTTGCCGGTTGCCGTCTTGGGAAGTTCGGCCACGAACTCGATCATCCGCGGGTACTTGAAGGGAGCAAGTCGGTCCTTGACGAAATCCTTCAGTTCGGCCTCGGTTGCGCTGGCACCGGGCTTGAGTACCACGAAGGCCTTGGTCTTCGTCAGGCCCTGCGCGTCAGGCACTCCGATGACCGCCGCTTCGAGCACCGCAGCGTGCTGAATGAGGGTGGCCTCCACCTCGAAGGGCGAGACGTAGATGCCGCTGACCTTGAGCATGTCGTCGGTTCGCCCCGCGTAGGTATAGGTGCCATCGGCGTTGCGCACGTACTTGTCGCCGCTCTTGGTCCAGGCTCCTTGGAACGTTTCGCGCGATTTTTCGCGGTTGCCCCAGTACTGCTCCGCGGAACTGGGACCTTGCACATACAGATCGCCCGTTTCGCCGTCGGCGACCCGATGGCCGTCCTCGCCGCGCAGTTCAATTTGGTAGCCGGGCACCGGATAGCCCGTCGTGCCGTAGCGCACCCGGCCCGGGAGGTTCGAGAGGTAAATATGCAGCATCTCGGTGGAGCCGATGCCATCGACGATCTCCACTCCGAAGTGCGCGGTAAAGCGCTCGCCGAGTTCCTTGGGCAGCGCTTCGCCCGCCGAGGAGACCAGTCGCAGCGCAACGTCCTTGCGCGCGGGCAGGTTCGGCGAGGCCAGCATGCCGGCAAAGCCGGTCGGCGCGCCGAAAAATATGGTCGGCCGACGCTGGATCATGCGCTTGAAAGTCGCATCGGGCGTGGGCCGCTCGGCCATGAGTACCACCGAGGCTCCGACACTGAGCGGAAATGTGAGCGAGTTGCCCAGACCGTAGGCAAAGAAAAGCTTGGCCGCAGAAAAGCACACGTCGCGTTCGGTAACACCCAGGATCGGCGTGCCGTAGAGCTCGGCGGTCCAGTAGGGATTGGCATGCGTGTGCACCGCGCCCTTAGGCCGCCCCGTGGAGCCGGAGGAATACAGCCAAAAGCCCGGATCGTCGGGTCCGGTGTCCGCGGCTTGCGCCAGGGGCGCCGTACGATCGAGCAGATGGTCCAGCGCATCGGCCCCCTCGGGCAGCGGGGCCTGCGGGCGCGACACAAGGATCCTTCGGACCTCGTGTCCGCGTGCTTGCGCCGCCTGGGCCAGCGCCGCTTGCAACGTGGGCAGCAACGCCGCAGACACCAAAGCGGCCTGCGCACGGCTGTGTCGCAGCATGTAGGCGTAGTCGGCGGTGGTGAGCAGCGTGTTGACCGCGACGGGCACGATGCCCGCATACATCGCGCCCAGGAAGGCCACCGGCCAGTCGTTGCAATCGTGCATGAGCAGCAGCACGCGCTCCTCGCGCCGCACACCAAGGGCGAGCAGCGCCGCGGCCATGCGGCGGACTCGCTCGGCCAACTCGCCGTAGCGGAGCTCACCCTCGTCATCGGTATAGACGATTTTTTCCGCTCGCTGCGCGTTGCGATCCAACAGGTGGCGCGCGAAATTAAAGGACTCGCCCGGCGGCGCGACTTGGGTTTCGGCGGTCACGGCTTTCTCCCGGTCTTGGTGCCGCGGCCAGTTACGCCGCAGCGGTGGGCAAATGCGCTAAGAGGGACGTGCTCGACTGCAGGGCGCTGCGCCGATGATAAAAGACGAGCGCGCGCAAGCCCCCGAGTTCCTCGCCCCCGCCGGCTCGTCCCGGTCCGCCGTGCAGCGACTGGGGCATCACGTTGCCGTGGCCTGTCTGCGAACCGGCGACGTCGGGCGACACCACGTGCACGCGTCCGTGGCTGTCGGCCAGCTCCAATGCGGTGGCCGCCAAGGCGGCCGGATCGCTGCCGTAGACCGAGGTCACCAGCGAGCCCTGACCTTGGCGCACGAGCGCGAGCGCGTGGGCGCTGTCGCGGTAGGCAATGAGCGTGGCAACCGGTCCGAATACCTCGGTGTCGTGCACACGCTGCGCGGCCTCAGGCTCCCGGGTTCCGAGCAGCGTTGGGCCCATGCAGGCAGCCACGGCCGCATCGGCGTCGATCAGAGGGTGGCCGGCGCCGTCGTGCAGGGTCTGCGTCTGCTGCTGCAAGATTCCTAGGTCCGCACGCACATTCTCCAGTTGTGCGCGGCTCACGAGCGAGCCCATGCGCACGGCATCGCTGCGCGGGTTGCCGACGGTTGTCTGCGCCAGTCGGGCCCCGATGGCTTGGGCCGCGGCCGCGTACAGCGACTCGGGCACGAGCGCGCGGCGGATCGCGGTGCATTTCTGTCCCGACTTGACTGTCATTTCGTGGGCGACTTCGTTGACGAACAGATCAAAGGCGCTTGCCCCCGGCGTCTCGCCGGGCAACAGCAGCGCGCAGTTCAGGCTGTCGGCCTCGATGTTTACTCGCACGGAGCGCTGGGTCACGGCGCGATGCGCGCGAATTTGCGCTGCGGTATGCGCGGACCCGGTAAACGAGAGCACGTCGAAGGCTTCGAGCGCATCGAGCAGACCCGCAGAGGAGCCGCACACGATCGACAGGGCGCCGGGAGGCAACACGCCCACAGCGACGACATCGGTCACCATGCGCTGCGCGAGCCACGCCGTGGCCGTAGCGGGCTTTACGATCACCGGCACGCCCGAGAGCAGCGCGGGTGCGGCCTTCTCCCACAGGCCCCACGCCGGAAAATTAAACGCGTTGATGAGCAGTGCGACCCCGCGGGTCGGAGACAACACGTGCTGCGACTGAAACAGCGGGTCCTTTCCCAGGCGCACCGGCTCTCCGTCGAGCAGCACGCGCCGGTTTCCCAGCGACTCGCCCAACTTCGCGTAAAAACCAAGGGTATAGAGCGCGCCCTCGATGTCCACCGCCGAATCGGCTCGCACCGTGCCGCTGTTGGCGGTGGCAATGCGGTAGTACTCCTCGCGCTGGGGCTGCAGGGCTTTGGCGACGGCGCCAAGCATCGCCGCGCGCTCGCCGTAGGTCATCGAACGCAGCGCCGCTCCCCCGCTGTGGCGGGCGAATGCAAAGCCCGCGGGCAGATCCAGGCCAGCGGCGCTTACGCGAGCCAGTTCCGTGCCCAATACGGGGTCGAGCAGCGCGGTACCGGGCCCGGCTCCCGCTTGCCAGCGCCCGCCGAGGTAATTCTTCAGTAGCTCGGTCATGGCGTGGCCACTAGCGCGTGAAGTCGATGCGCCCGTCGGGCAGCAGGTAGAGCACCAGCGCACGACCGCCCGAGACGGTCGGACGGTGCGAGCTTCCCGCGGGACAGACGAGCCAGCCCGCGGGACGGCCATCGAAACGCGCCTCGCCGGCAATCGGCATGATGAGATCGATTTCGCCGTGCGGGTGCGTGTGATGCGGGCCGGCGATGTCCTTCATGTCGACCACGTCGACCGAGAAGCCATGCAAATCGGGCGCGGGCTTGAAAATGCGTCCGTAGCGAATGCCGCCGGCTTCGCGATCGCAAAGCCAGCCCGCGGCGACTCCGGACTCGCACGCGCTCTTGAGCCGAGCGTACGTCGGGCTCGAAGCTCCATGCTGTGCGTTGAGCCAGGCATCCAGATCCGCGTCGAGCGCGCGGCCCGAGAGCTGCGCCGTAAGCTGCGCAATCTCTTGACGAAATTCCGCCGGTGTCATTGGTGGACTCCCTCTTTTGGCAGCGGCACTTGCCCGCCTGTGGCAACATGCAGTATTGTGCTCACGTGTACTTTAGTGTCCGACTAAACCCATGTCAAGCACTATACTGCATTCTTCCGACGCGAACGTGCCCGTGCTGGCGCCGGAACGGGGCGCATCGGGCGATGCTCAGCCTCTGATGGAAGAGAGCTTAGAGCGGGAAGAGAAAAATCCGTTTCTGGTCGCGCTCGGCGCCCGTGTGCGCGAGCTGCGCGCCCGAAAGGGCATGGCGCGAAAGGCTCTGGCGCACTCCGCCGGCGTATCGGAGCGGCACCTGGCAAATCTCGAGTACGGCGTGGGCAACGCCTCGATCCTGGTTTTGCTGCAAGTGGCCCAGGCGTTGCAGTGCTCGCTGGCCGAACTCATCGGCGACGTGACCACCTCCTCGCCCGAATGGCTGTTGATCCGGGAGCAGCTCGAGCATCGCGACGAGGCGACGCTGCGGCGTGTGCGCGCGGCCATCGGCGAGTTGCTTGGCACGGGCGGCGAAAACGTTGCGCGCAGCTCGCGCATCGCGCTCATCGGCCTGCGCGGCGCGGGCAAATCGACCCTGGGCCATATGCTTGCCGAGGAGCTGGGCTTTCCGTTTGTCGAGCTAAGCCGCGAGATCGAAAAATTCGCGGGCTGCACCGTCGCAGAGATCCAGGCGCTCTACGGCGTGAATGCCTATCGGCGCTATGAGCGCCGCGCGCTCGAGGAGGCCATTCAAATCTACCCTGAAGCGGTGATTGCCACGCCCGGGGGGCTGGTCTCGGACCCGGCCACGTTTAACTTGCTGCTTGCGCATTGCACGACGATCTGGCTGCAGGCCGACCCAGAAGACCATATGAAACGCGTTGTGGCTCAGGGGGACCTTCGGCCGATGGCCGACAGCAAGGAGGCGATGGAGGATCTGCGGCGCATTCTTGCGGGACGAGCGGCGTTTTACTCCAAAGCCGAGTTCTCGATTAACACGAGCGCGGGCTCGCTCGAGCAGACCTTCGTCGCTCTTCGGGAACTCGTTTCTCGGGCTTTGCGGCGAAATTCTTAAGATTTAATGCACTAAAGTGCTTGACTTGGGTGATTGTTGTGCAATATAGTGCTAATTATCGGATGTGAACGATTCTTTTTTACCAGACAAAGGAGCTCAACCGTGACCATCGCCCCACGCGTCGAGTACCAGACCCACCCTTCGAAGTACAGGCACTGGAAGTTGCAGTTCGACGGCCCGATCGCCACCTTGATTGCGGATTTCGATGAGGATGCGGGGCTGCGGCCGGGTTACAAGCTCAAACTCAACAGCTACGACCTGGGCGTCGACATCGAACTAAACGACGCGCTCAACCGCATCCGCTTCGAGCACCCGCAGGTCCGCACGGTCGTCGTGACGAGCGCGCGCGAAAAAGTGTTTTGCTCGGGCGCCAACATTTTCATGCTCGGTGTGTCCAGTCATTCGTGGAAGGTGAATTTCTGCAAGTTCACCAATGAAACGCGCAACGGCATGGAAGACTCCTCGCGGCACGACGGGCTGAAGTTTCTCGCCGCCGTCAACGGGGCCTGCGCCGGCGGCGGCTACGAACTCGCACTGGCCTGCGACGAGATCGTCCTGGTTGACGATCGCTCTTCCGCGGTGAGCCTTCCCGAGGTGCCGCTGTTGGGAGTATTGCCGGGCACCGGCGGCCTGACCCGCCTCACCGACAAGCGCCACGTGCGCCACGACCTGGCCGACATCTTCTGCACGACCGCCGAGGGCGTGCGCGGCCAAAGGGCCAAGGACTGGCGCCTCGTCGATGCGATCGCCAAGCCCGCGGCGTTCGCCGCGACGGTGCGCGAGCGCGCGCTCGCCCTGGCGCAAAACAGCCAGCGCCCGGCCAGCGCCCAAGGCGTTGCCCTCACACCGGTCGAGCGCACGATCGAGGCCGACGCCATCGGCTATCGCGATCTGACCGTCGCCATCGACCGCGCGCGGCGCACGGCAACCTTTAGCGTGCGGGGGCCGACCGACCCGCAGCCCGACTCAGTTGAGGCAATCGTGGCCTTGGGAGCGAACTGGTATCCGCTGTCGCTTGCGCGCCAACTCGACGACGCCATACTCTCGATGCGCACCAATGAGCTCGAGATCGGCACCTGGCTGATCAAGTCGCAAGGCGATCCGAAGGCCGTCCTGGCGATGGACGACGTGCTCATGGCGCACAAGGACCATTGGTTGGTGCGCGAGACCATCGGGCTGCTGCGCCGCGCACTGAGCCGCCTGGACGTGTCCTCGCGCAGCCTGTTTGCGCTCATCGAGCCGGGTTCGTGCTTCGCGGGCACCTTTTTGGAGCTCGCCCTGGCCTGCGACCGGATCTACCACCTGGCGCTGCCGCCCGGTGACGGCAGCGCGCCCACGATCAGCGTGGACCAGACGAATTTTGGCCTGTATCCGATGGCCACCGGTCAGAGCCGCCTGGGCCGGCGCTTCTACGAGGAAGCCGACGCGCTCGAAGCGGTGCGTTCCAAGGCCGGCCAGATGCTCGATGCGCGCGCGGCCTTTGCCGTGGGACTGGTGACTTCGGCGCCCGACGATATCGATTGGGCCGATGAGGTGCGCATCGCGACCGAGGAGCGCGTGGCTATGTCGCCGGACGCACTCACGGGCATGGAGGCCAACCTGCGCTTTAACGGCAAGGAGACGATGCTCACGCGCATCTTCGGGCGCCTGACGGCCTGGCAGAACTGGATCTTTCAGCGGCCCAACGCCGTCGGCGACAAAGGTGCCCTGAAGGTCTACGGCAAGGGCGAGAAGGCGGCTTTTGACTGGAGCCGCGTCTAGAGGCCCATTTTTGCTTTTCATGCGAGGCGGGCAAGGTGCCCGCACGCGCAGCAGACTCAAATTACGGAGACCCCGATGTCGAACATCGACTACAGCGAGAAAATCCCCAACAACGTCAACCTGAGCGAAGACCGCGCGCTGCAACGCGCGCTCGAGCAGTGGCAGCCCAACTACCTGGAGTGGTGGGGCGACATGGGCCCGGAGGGTTCGCAAAATTTCGATGTCTACCTGCGTACGGCTGTGAGCGTGGATCCGCAGGGCTGGGCGCAGTTCGGTTACGTGAAAATGCCCGACTACCGCTGGGGCATCTTTCTGAATCCGGCCGAGAAGGACCGCAAGATTCATTTTGGGGATCACAAGGGCGAGGATGCCTGGCAGGACGTGCCCGGTGAGTACCGCGCCAATTTGCGCCGGATCATCGTGACCCAGGGCGACACGGAGCCGGCCTCCGTCGAGCAGCAGCGCCACCTCGGACTGACCTGCCCGAGCCTCTATGACCTGCGCAATCTGTTCCAGGTCAATGTGGAAGAGGGCCGCCACCTCTGGGCGATGGTCTATCTCTTGCACAAGTATTTCGGCCGCGACGGCCGCGAGGAAGGCGAGGCGCTGCTGCAGCGGCGCAGCGGCCAGCAGGACAATCCGCGCATTCTTCAGGCCTTCAACGAACCCACGCCCGATTGGCTGTCGTTTTTCATGTTCACGTACTTCACCGACCGCGACGGCAAGTTCCAGCTGTGCGCGCTGGCCGAAAGCGCCTTTGACCCGCTGGCGCGCACGACGCGCTTCATGCTCACCGAGGAGGCGCACCACATGTTCGTGGGCGAAAGCGGCGTCTCGCGCGTGATCCAGCGCACTTGCCAAGTCATGAATGCGCTCAAGACCGACGATCCGGCCGCACTGCGCGCCGCCGGGGTTGTCGATCTGCCGACCGTCCAGCGGTATCTGAACTTTCACTTCAGCGTCACGATCGACTTATTCGGCGCCGATGAGTCGAGCAACGCCGCGACGTTTTTTGCAACGGGCCTCAAAGGTCGATTCGAAGAAGGCAAGCGCGCCGACGATCACGTGCTCAAGGCCAGCACGTACAAGGTTCTGCAGTTGCACGGCGGGCAGCTCGTCGAAAAGGAGGTCCCGATGCTCAACGCCTTGAACGAAGTGCTGCGCGATGACTTCATCAAGGACTCGGTCGCGGGCGTGGAGCGCTGGAACAAGGTCATCGAGAAGGCCGGCATACCCTTCCGCCTCAAGGTCCCGCACAAGGCCTTTCACCGCAACATCGGTTCGCTGGCCGGCGCCAAGGTCTCGCCCGAGGGGCGCCTGCTCACCGAAGACGAGTGGCGTGCCCAGGTAGACCAGTGGCTGCCCTCGCCGGCCGACCGCGCTTTCGTCACTAGCCTGATGGGTCGCGTCGTCGAGCCCGGCAAATACGCCAACTGGATCGCGCCGCCCGTGATGGGAATTAACCGCCAGCCGGCGGATTTTGCGTACATCCGATTCAACTGAGGCCCACGTGCACGGTCGCATCGAGGGGCAGCCGCCCGACGCCACACCGATGGGCTTCGCCCTTCGGTCGCAATCGCGAGGCGGGCGATGAACGCGCCGCGCGAGGCGGCGCTGCTGCGCCAGCACCTCATCGACCCCGAGATCTGCATCCGGTGCAACACCTGCGAGGCAGCCTGCCCGGTGGGTGCGATCACGCACGACGAGCGCAACTATGTGGTATCCGCGGAAAAATGCAAACCCTGCAATGCTTGCATCTCGCCGTGTCCCACCGGAGCGATCGACAACTGGCGCATGGTGCCAGCGGCGCACCCCTACGGGCTTGCCGAGCAGCTTGGCTGGGATGCCTTGCCGGCCGAACTCACGGCCGAGGAGCTCGCGGCGCTGGGCGTGGCCTCCGAGGAGCTTGCCGCAAACGACGCTGCCGCCGAGGCCCGGCCGCGGGCCGACGCAGTGGAGCCAACCTCCGTCGTTGTGGGCGCCGAGCAGCCGCAGTTTGACAGCGCGCGCTACCGCGCCACACTTCCGCCGTGGTCGGCCGCGCACCCCTACACGAATCTCTACGGACCTAAGGCCGCGCAACCGTGGGTGAGCGCAACGGTCGTTGGCAATGTGCGCGTGACCGAAGTCGGGCGGCAGTACGACACGCACCACATCGTGCTTGACTTCGGCACGATGCCGTTTCCGGTCCTCGAAGGCCAATCGATCGGCGTCGTTCCCCCGGGGACGGACGCCAGTGGCCGGCCGCACCACCCGCGGCAATATTCGGTTGCCAGCGCCCGCAACGGGGAGCGGCCCGGCTATAACAACTTGTCGCTCACGGTCAAGCGCGTGCTCGAGGATCATCAGGGTCGACCCGTGCACGGTGTGGCCAGCAACTACCTGTGCGATCTGCGCCTAGGCGACAGCGTGCAGGTGACGGGGCCGTTTGGCGCGAGCTTTCTCATGCCCAACCATCCGCGATCGAACATCGTCATGATCTGCACCGGCACCGGCGGCGCACCGATGCGGGCGATGACCGAATGGCGGCGGCGGCTACGCAAATCGGGCAAGTTCGAGGGCGGCAAGCTGCTGCTGTTTTTCGGGGCCCGAACGCAGCAGGACCTGCCGTACTTTGGCCCGCTGCAGACGCTGCCCAAGGACTTCATCGATATCAACTTCGCGTTTTCACGCACACCCGGACAGCCCAAGCGCTACGTCCAGGATGCGATGCGCGAGCGGGCTGCGGACCTCGCCCCGATGTTGCTCGATCCCGATACGTACTTTTACGTCTGCGGCCTCAAGGCCATGGAGGAGGGCGTGGTTCTGGCCCTGCAGGACATCGCGCGACACGCCGGGCTCTCGTGGGAGACGGTGGGCGCCGCGCTCAAAAAGGAAAACCGTCTGCACCTGGAGACCTACTGATGGCCGATTTTCAACGCCTCGCGCTCTCGGAGCGCGCGCCGGGTGTGGTGCAGGTGACGATGTCACGTCCCGAGGTGTTCAACGCCTTCGACGAGGCCATGATCGCGGAGCTCGATGGGGCCTTCGCGCAGCTTTGCGAGGACGATGCGGTGCGGGTGATCGTGCTGGCGGGCGCCGGGCGCCATTTCAGCGCCGGGGCGGACTTGCAGTGGATGCAGCGCGCAAGCGTCGCACCCACGGACTGGAACCTCGAGGACGCACGCCGCTTCGCGGCGATGCTCCACCGCATCGACAGCTGCCCGAAACCCACCATCGCGCGGGTGCACGGCGCGGCGCTGGGCGGGGGCGTCGGACTGGCGTGCGTCTGCGACGTAGCCATCGGTGCCCAGGAAGCGAGCTTTAGCATCAGCGAGGCGAAGTTCGGGATCTTGCCCGCCGTCATCGGCCCGTATCTTGTCAACGCCGTCGGGCGCCGGCACGCGCGGCGACTCGCATTGACGGCCGCGCGTATCGACGCGGCCGAGGCGCAGACGATCGGGCTTGTGCATCGGGTCGTGCCGCTGGCCGAGATCGACACGGCGGTCGACGCGTGTGTGGCCGAACTGCTGGCCGGCGGTCCGGGCGCGCAGCGTGAAATCAAGCAGCTGCTCGGTCAACTCGCGGTGGGTCCGGTGGGCGCCGAGGTGCGCGAACTCACCGCGCAGACCATCAGTCGGGTGCGCGGCACTTCGGAGGCGCGCGAAGGCTTCGCCGCCTTCCTGGCCAAGCGGCCGGCGAACTGGATCTTGCGTTGAGCATGGCGGCCGCAAATACCCCGATGGCGCGCGCGTCGGGCGCCGGCACCGCTTTGCGCTTGCGCGGTGGGCAATGGGAGAAGGCCCCCGCGCGCAAGATCAAGGCAGCCTCACGGTGCGAGTGCCGTGTGATCGCACCGCACGCATGAAGTTTTCCGAATTCCGGGCCAACGAGGTTCTCCAAGCCGGGCCCTACGTCGTTACGGAGGCCGAGATCCTCGCCTTTGCACGCGACTATGACCGGCAGTGGTTTCATACCGATCCGCAGGCCGCGGCGCGCGGGCGCTTCGCCGGCCTGATCGCCAGCGGCTGGCACACCTGCGCCATTGCGATGCGCCTGATCACGGATTCGGCGCTGGCCGGTTCGGAATCATTCGCCTCGCCGGGTGTGGCCTACGTCAAGTGGCCCCAGCCCGTGCGTCCCGGCGATGAGCTCTGGCTGCGTGCTACCGTGATCGAAACGCGGCGCGCCCGCAGCCAGCCCACGCTGGGGATCCTGCGCTGGCGCTGGCGACTTTTCAACGCCGCAGGCCAGGAGGTACTCGACCTGGAAGCCACGAGCCTGTTCGATCTTTCGCAAAGCGACACACCATGACACAAGCCTTCATATGTGATGCCGTTCGCACACCCTTTGGTCGGTATGCCGGGGCGCTCTCGGGCGTGCGCGCCGATGATCTGGCCGCCATTCCTCTCAAGGCGCTGCTCGCGCGCAACCCCAAGGTCGATTGGGGCGCCGTGACGGACGTGCTCATGGGATGCGCCAATCAAGCCGGGGAGGACAACCGCAACGTCGCGCGCATGTCCGCGCTGCTGGCGGGAATTCCGCAGCAGGTCTCGGGGGCCACGATCAACCGGCTGTGCGGCTCGGGTTTAGATGCCGTGGGTAGCGCGGCGCGCGCGATTCGTTGCGGCGAGGCCCAGCTGGTGATCGCGGGGGGCGTGGAGAGCATGAGCCGCGCGCCCTTCGTGATGCCCAAGGCCGAGACAGCGTACTCCCGCACAAACGCGGTCTACGACACGACGATCGGCTGGCGCTTTGTCAATGCCCTGATGCAGCAGCGCTACGGCGTCGATTCGATGCCCGAGACCGCCGAAAACGTCGCGCAGGAGTTTGGCATCGACCGAGCCGCCCAGGACCGCTTTGCACTGCGCTCGCAGCTCAATGCGCTTCGGGCGCAACAAAGCGGGTTCTTCGACACCGAAATCACGCCGGTGACGTTGGAGCAGCGCAAGGCCGAGGCCGTCGTCGTGCGCAAGGACGAGCACCCGCGCGAAACATCGCTCGATGCCCTGGCCAAGCTCAAACCCGTAGTGCGGGCCGATGGCACGGTCACCGCGGGCAATGCTTCGGGCGTAAACGACGGGGCGTGCGCGCTGCTCTTGGCCGGTGAGACCGCGGCCGCGCGCTATGGGCTCACCGCGCGCGCGCGCGTGCTCGGTATGGCCACCGCAGGCGTTGCCCCGCGCATCATGGGGATGGGGCCCGTGCCGGCGACGCGCAAGCTGCTCGAGCTCACCGGTATGCGCCTGGACCAAATCGACGTCATCGAGCTCAACGAAGCTTTCGCCGCGCAGGCCTTGGCGGTGGTGCGCGAGTTGGGGCTCGCAGACGATGACCCGCGGCTCAACCCCAACGGCGGCGCCATTGCGCTGGGGCACCCGCTGGGGGCAAGCGGCGCGCGGCTTGCAACGACTGCGGTCAATGAGCTGCACCGAGGCGGCGGTCGCTACGCGCTGTGCACCATGTGCATCGGGGTCGGTCAGGGCATCGCGCTGCTGCTCGAGCGCCTCTGAGCAATTCGCGCTGCGCGGATCCGGCGCGCGGCCGGCGCGCCCGCGTCAGTTGGAAAATGCCGCGATCCCGGTGATCCCGCGGCCCAGAATGAGCGCGTGGATGTCGTGCGTGCCTTCGTAGGTGTTGACCACCTCGAGGTTGACCATGTGGCGGATCACGCAGAATTCGTCGCTGATGCCGTTGCCGCCGAGCATGTCGCGAGCGGCGCGCGCCACCTCAAGGGCCTTGCCGCAGGAGTTGCGCTTCATCATGGATGTGAGTTCGATGGGCGCCTTGCCCTCGTCTTTCAAGCGCCCCAGGCGCAAGCACCCCTGCAGACCCAGCGAGATGTCGGTGAGCATGTCCGAGAGCTTTTTCTGAATGAGCTGGTTGGCCGCCAGAGGGCGCCCGAACTGCTTGCGGTCCAGGACGTACTGGCGCGCCGTTTGGTAGCACGCTTCGGCTGCGCCCAGCGCGCCCCAGCAGATGCCGTAGCGCGCGGAATTGAGGCACGTGAACGGGCCCTTTAGGCCGGTCACGCCGGGCAGCACCTGCTGCTCGGGCACGAACACCTCCTCGAGCACGACTTCGCCGGTGATCGAGGCGCGCAGTCCGACCTTGCCGTGAATCGGCGGCGCGCTCAACCCCTTGGCGCCTTTCTCGAGGAGAAAGCCACGAATCTGGCCGTCATCGGTTTTGGCCCAGACGACGAACAAGTCGGCGATGGGCGAGTTGGTGATCCACATCTTCGAGCCCGTGAGCAGGTACCCGCCTTTGGTGGCGCGCGCGCGCGTGACCATCGAGCCCGGGTCCGAGCCGTGATTGGGCTCGGTGAGCCCGAAGCAGCCCACCAGCTCGCCGCTGGCCAGCCTTGGGAGGTACTTGCGCTTTTGTTCCTCGGAGCCAAAGGCATGGATCGGCACCATCACGAGCGAGGACTGCACGCTCATCATGGAGCGATACGAGGAGTCGACGCGTTCGATTTCGCGCGCGATGAGCCCGTAGCACACGTAATTGAGCCCCGCGCCGCCGTACTGCTCGGGAATCGTGGCGCCGAGCAGCCCGAGCGCACCCATTTCGGTGTAGATCGTGCGATCCGTGCGCTCTTCGCGAAACGCCTGCAAGATGCGCGGCGCGAGGCGTTCTTGCGCATACTGGCGCGCCGCGTCGCGAACCATGCGCTCGTCCTCGCGCAACTGCTCGTCCAAGGCGAGCGCGTCTTCCCAATTGAAAGTCGTCTTGTTCGAAGTCATCGTTGTAACCCCCTGCTTGCGTTGCCAAGCACATTGCCTCGGTCGCAGCCGCAACGCTAGTGCCCGAAGCGCGCGACCGCAAACGATCTTTTTGCACGCACTTGTGCAAGAATCGCACAACTCGCAAGGTGGGCTTGGATGCAGGGGGAGGCGCATGCGACGCAAGATTCCCAACACCGGCGCGCTCGTTGCTTTTGCCGCGGCGGCGCGCTATCAGAGCTTCACGCGGGCGGCGGCCGAGCTCTCGCAGACGCAAAGCGCAGTTTGCCGGCAGATCGCCGGTCTGGAGAGTTTTCTGGGCGTGCGCCTGTTTCGGCGCTCCAAGCGCGGTGTCGCGCTGACCACGGCGGGCGTCTCCTACAGCCGTCAGATGGCCACCCGGCTCGACGAAATCGAGCGCGACACGCTGTCGGTAATGGCGCACCAGGGCGTGGGCACGACGCTGGAGTTGGCCGTCGTGCCGACCTTCGCCACGAAGTGGCTGCTGCCGCGGCTAGCGCATTTTCAGCGCAGCCGGCCGGGGCTGCTGGTGAATTTGGAGACGCGCACGCGCCCGTTTCTGTTCGATGAGACGTGCTTTGACGCCGCCTTGTATTGCGGCGACGCGGCTTGGCCCGGCACGCAGTCGCGCTATCTGATGGGCGAGAACCTGGTGCCGGTCTGCAGTCCCGGCCTTGTGCCCGCGGCGGGCGTGCGCTCGGCCAAAGCGCTCTCGGCGCTGCCGCTGCTGCAGCAATCGACCCGCCCCTATGCTTGGCGTCACTGGTTCGCTTCGCAAGGTCTGCAAGTCGCCGGCGATCTGACGGGCCCGCGCTTTGAACTGTTCTCGATGCTCGCGCAAGCGGCGCTGCACGAGATGGGCGTGGCCCTGATTCCGCCCATGCTGATCGAGGAGGAGTTGGCCAGCGGCCGCCTTATTGTTCCCTTTGCGCACGAGTATCGGAGCGAGCGCAGCTACTACCTCATCTACCCGGAGCAGCGCACCCAGAGCGCGGGCTTTGACTTGTTCTGCGACTGGTTACTCGCGGAGGCGAACCGCTATCGCGCTCACCATGGCCTGCAATGAAAGCCCGCCCGCGGCGTCATCCCAGGCCGTGCATGCAATATAGTGCATAAAATATCGAAGATCAGAAAAAGGGGCGCCGGGCAAAAAAGTGCCCGATGAAAAGGCGCGGGGCATCGGCTTTGCTCGCAGTTCTTGGACTCCGCGAGCCCGCGTGCGGCCAATGCTCCGATGGGGCCAGAGGCGTTTTTCCCCTCGGGGTTTTTCCTCGACGCAGTTCAGGATGGCGGCTTCGCTTCTTTGGGGCAGCCGCCCTTCTTGCGCTTCTCACAGCGCCTTCTTGTCGCGCTCACCGGGTGGGCGCTACGCACACGCCAATCTTTGATCTCCGTCAAGATGCTTTCAATTGCCCTGTTGCAAGATGCAGCATACTTCATTTGCTGCACTATAGCGCAGATTAGCCGGTGCAGATCCAAGCCGCAGCGGCCCAAACCCAGGAGGAGGCCAACTTTCGATGAATGACGGTCTGTTTGAC
>Ga0187778_10001322_pt1 | contig 17378 bp, 12 predicted proteins | sample 1015_Q2_SP5_20_M_FD_132418 | JGI IMG/M metagenome (GOLD analysis project Ga0187778, IMG submission 132418) | Tropical peat soil microbial communities from peatlands in Department of Meta, Colombia - 1015_Q2_SP5_20_MG | ecosystem: Environmental > Terrestrial > Soil > Wetlands > Peat | place...
CATGTTCCAAGACCAATTTGCTCGATGATGAACTCAGTAGAAGCGGCTGAATTAGTTACGCACGTACTGAACCCTGCAGTAACAGCTGCATTCACCTTCTTCGTGCTCTTGTACCCTCGAAATATCGCTTCTTCTCAATTCGTGACCTCTCTGATATTCGGCACTTTCATTCCGCTTGCAATGATGGTTCTACTCTCGAAACGCGGCCTAATATCAGATTTCTATGTCTCGGAGAAAAACGAGCGCGCGATACCGTTTGCCGGTGCTATAATGAGCTACCTTGCGGGTGGTCTGACGTTATGGTTGTTGGGAGCTCTACCGATCATCACGGCTTTGATGCTCTGCTATGCGGGCAATACCATTGTCATGATGGGCATAACCTGGAGGTGGAAGATCAGCGTTCATGCCTCAGGCATTGCCGGTTCTACAACTGTGTTGATTGAGGGCTTAGGAGCATGGGCGAGCGTCTTTTTTGCGCTCCTAATTCCCGTTGCGTGGGCGAGAATTAGACTGAAAGCTCATACGCCAACCCAGATACTCGCCGGGATGTTAGTGACTATAGCCGCGACGTGGGTTCAGCTTAGAATCTACTTGGCGGTTCTCTGAGAAGCATGACCGGGCGGATTTCGCTTGACCGACAGCCGAAAACTCATTCATGCGTCAGCCTTAGTGGTCCCAATTCTGACCGAGGTAACTTCGAGAACCTTCGTTCTAGTCGCCTTGTGCACCATCGTTGTCATTTACAGTCTGGAAGAGGCGTTACGGCTCAAAGGCCGTCGGCTCCCCTTGATCACGACATTTACTCTGAGAATGAGCAGGCCTCAAGAGACAGCACACTTCGTCGTTAGACCAGTCTACCTTGCCCTTGGAATAATTCTAGCATTGCTTCTATTCCCGGCTAAGATTGCCAACGCGTCAATTGTGATCGTAGCCGTCGGCGACCCCGTCGCGGCCTACGTAGGAGGAAAAATCGGTCGCAGACACATTAGGTCTAACAAGACTGTTGAGGGTTCGATAGCTGGGTTGGTCGCATCCTTCCTCTTGGCCGCCGTTATCGTCTACCCGCTCGTGGCATTTGCGGGTGCAGCCGGGGCCATGTTGATGGAGCTTGTCGACAGACCGGACGATAACCTAACCATGCCGATCGCCGCAGGCGCTTTAATGTTGCTAGTGACCGCATTGTCCTGACTCATAGATTCTATTGCCCCGCACTCTAGGAAGTGCTCAATGAGCAGTTCCGGCCGATGCCTTCTCGTCCACAGGCCTATTGTCGTAGAACCTGGCGATCGTGAACGGTTTTATCATGTCCGGAGCCTCGCCGGTGCGAATCAGTTCCGCAATATTAAGCCCCGCTGCCGGTGCCGTCTTGAAGCCGTACGTTCCCCATCCGCAATCGAGTACGAACCCTTTCACTTCGGGCGATTCGCACATGATTGGTGAGAAGTCGGGCGTGATATCGCACACTCCGGCCCAGCTCCGCAATATATTCACATTAGCTAGGCATGGTGCTATCTCGACCACTGCGCTTGCCATAACCTCCAGCGTGGGGAGCGTGGTTCTGTAACTGTATGAGGTGTACGGGTCTATCTCCGCACCCATGACAAATTCGCCGCGGTCGGTCTGGTAGAAGTAGGCAGCTAAGTCCCCTGACATGATGACCCCGTCCATGATGGGTTTAAGGGGTTCGGTGACGCATGCCTGGAGCGGTATGCTGACGATCGGCAATCTCAACCCCACCATTTCGGCTATTGTAGAACACCAGCCCGCCGTCGCGTTGACAACGTAATCGCACGCAATTTCCTTACCACCGACGGAAACTCCAGTAACTCTCCCGTCACCAACTCTGACGGCTTCGACCTTGGTGTGTGGATGAATCTCGACCCCAAGCCTATCCGCGGCGCTTGAGTAACCCCAGACGACCGCGTCATGTCGAATGACTCCTCCCCGCGGGTGGTAGAGGCCTCCGACGATAGGAAAGCGAGGCTTATCGCTGACGTCGAGGAATGGAAAGACCTCGCGCACTCGTTCCTTCCCGATCATCTCGCTTTCGACGCCCAGCGACTTGTTGACTTCCGCGCGGAGCCGGATTCGTTCTAGGGAGAATGGGTTGTGCGCTAACGTGGTAAGGCCAAGCTGGTCGATGAGCACGTTGAAGTGGACCTCCTGCGAGAGTTGTTCCCACCCTTTCAGGGCCTGCTTGTAGAAGGCCACATTCTCAGGAGTTCGTTGGTTAGCACGAATGATCTGCGTGTTGCGCCCACTATTGCCGCCCCCGAGATATGTACGGTCTAAGACGGCAACATCTGTGATCCCGTTTTTCGCGAGGTGATAGGCAACGGAGAGACCATGCACGCCCGCGCCTATAATGACCACATGGTAGCGGCTCTTCAGAGGCTCTTTCCGCCACATCTTACTGACCATATTCTCAACTCATTCCCAGGAGCTTCATTGCGGAGCTCCCAACCGGAGCAATACCCAACTCCTTACCCGAGTTGAATACAGCGTCCCAGACGTATTCGGCGTATGCCCTTTCAAAATACAACTCGTAAGCAAGTATTGACCCTAGGTCCTTTCGCAAGAGGATTGTTGGTACGTGACGAATCGGCGTATGCGTTACACAGAGGTTGGGAAAAGCATCAGGGTTCACGTTTAGCTCGGTTAACCTCCGAATTAGCGCTCTACCCTTAGGACCAATTAGGCAGCATCCTCCGAAGACCGACGAGACATCGACGATCGTGAAGTTGCCCGTCCTGCCCTCAGTTAGCTCCTTGATGATCACTTCCTTCAGAGACTCATTGCAAACGAGCATCCCCTCGTCGAGGCTGAACATCGCGCACCACGCGCTCTCATACGGTCCACGTCCACCGGTTAGGACATGCCTCTTCAAATCAACATTCGAAGGATTGTAGCGTCGGGAGATCAATCTCTTAAGGCCAAGACCGTTGAGGCTGAGTTTCGTTAGATGACTTAGGTCGGCTAAGCCGACTCCCTGCTCTGCGGCATTCTTCTCGATTGCTGGATGGGTGAATTGTTCTGCTCGAGCCCATTCGAAGTTGTCTACGGTAAAGTGCGCTCCGAGAGATTCTTGCTTGTGGTGAAATGGACTCACCCTCTTGGCGACCGGCTGTGCGGCGGCCATTAGGATTTCATCCTCCAGCCTTCAGGGTCGTAGAATGGGCCAGACGCCACTTCAGCCTCCACAGTGCGGCCGTTGTGAACGATAGGAATTGTCGAATGCTTTTTCGCTAGGTTTACCGGGACCCAAGCCATCCCAACATATTTTTGCAGCGCGTAGCTGAACCCTGCAGTAGTGACTCGACCAACAATCTTTCGATCGACAATTATGACATCGCCGTTTTCGACGGCTGCCTCTCCTTTCATGATAAATCCGATGAATTGTTGGCGAAGACCTTCTCTCTGGGTCTTCAGTAAGTAATGTTTGCCGACGAAATCCGGCTTCTCAAATTTCACGGCCCACGCTAAGCCCGCCTCTAGAGCGTCGCTCGCCGCGTCTGTATCCAGCGTTGGCCACAGATGCCGCTTATCCAAGCTCAGCCGCCTCATGGCCTCGACCCCGACAGGCCGAATGCCGTACAATTGTCCTTCCGCCATTATCTTGTCCCACAAGTATTCCGCGTACTCTGCCGCGAAGTGTATCTCCCACCCAACCTCGCCCACGAAACCTATCCTCAGCATGAAAGCTGCTACGCCGGCGATCACCGCCCTTGAACATGACATGTAAGGTGCGGATTCATTGGAAAGGTCGGTATCGACTAGCTTTGAGAGAAGTTCGCGAGCTTTCGGCCCCGCAACATTAATCGCGGCCAGCCCGGAGGTGACGTTAGTTACGCTAAGATCGAAGGATCCGGTTGACTGCCACCACTTCAACCAACTTTCGACGAATTCGGCGTTGCCGGTGGATGAGGTCACTAGGAATACGTCGGTTCCGATTCGTGCTATTATGCCGTCATCGAGGATCTTACCCGCTTCGCTCAAGAGTAAAGCGTACCGTGCTTTCCCGACTTTGAGTTTCGTATAGTTGTGAGTATAAATAAGTTCCAAGAACCGCCCTGCATCTGGGCCCTCTACTATGAACCTCCCAAGCGTGCTAACGTCAATGATGCCCACTCCTTGTCTAATTGAGCGGTACTCTTCCTCGACTGAACCGTAATCCTTCGGCCGCTTCCACTCCCCCATATCCATGAGCGCCGCATTCAGAGCTAGGTGTTTGTGGTGCATAGCCGTGAGCCTTATGGGCCTGTGAGCCGGCCCGTTCAACAAACCCATCGATAGGGCTTGGTAGGGTGGCCTTGAGGTTGTCCGTTGGATTTCTCTGAACGTCAATCCGGTATGGGAAGCGTGAATCGCGGTGCAGGTTAGGCTGCAGAGCTTTCCTTGACAGGGTCCCATCGTGAAGGTCGTGTAACGTTTCAGGGGTTCGAGGTCATCGAAACCTTCCTCGATCGCTTGCGTTATGTCTTTGTCGGTCAAATCCTCGCAGATGCATACAAACTTCTTTTCTTTCTTGCTCGGAACTCGGAATAGGAAATTCGGTCGAACATCGGCCCTGTACTTGCTGAGTAGAGTCTTCAACCTCTCCGAGTGGGTAGCAAGCTCTCGTCCGAACTCAGCTGCTCTGGGTTCTGTTCCTTTCAGCTCTTTGTAAAGTGCAGTCGCCGCTTTAAGCCCTACGATTCTTCCGTGAAGTACGCTAATCGATAAGTCATGTACGCCGGTGACATCGCCTGCCGCATAGATGTGCGGTGGCATCTTAACGATTATAGTCTCGCCAATGCTTTCGCTAAATACAGCCTCACATCCAGCCTGAAGCAACAGTGAATTCGCCGGCTCCGACCCAGACGATAGCACCAGCAGGTCACAGGTTTGCTGCTTAACGGAAGATTGATCGATCTCGCCTTGCGTTCCTGCCTTCACTAGGACTACGGCACTAATGTTACGTTTGCCAACCGCCTCTAAGGCTACATAGCCGTCGAGTAGTTCCGTCCCATCCGTTTTCAACCTTGTTTGAGTAGCCTCAGCGAGTCTAGGAGTACCGTTGGTGGTTGCGATTGCAGAAATCTTGACCTCAGCTTTGAGTAGAGTGGAGACAATTTCCTGAACGTGTGCGCTGTCGGCTACCACAACCGCTTGTTGACCTGGTTTGATGCTATGCAGGTTGACTAGGCGTTGCAGGCCCTCGCCGAGAAATATGCCGGGTAAATCGTTGTTGGTGAATGCGTAGGGTCTTTCAAAACTTCCCGTGCACACTATGATCTTCTTGGTTCTGACCTTGAACAGTTTCTCGTCTTTAGAGATCCCTAAGAGATTGCCTTCGTAAATCCCAAAACATGTGGCACCTTTCAGGATTTCGACATTGCCATTCGGCGGTTGCTCAACTAATTTTCTGGAGGTTTCGAAGTCTTGATTCTGGCCGCTTTGGTAGCGGAGGTGCCCTCCGAGTTCCGGTTGATCATCAACCAGCAAGGTTTGGAATCCGGCGTTTGACACTTCGACTGCCGCTGAGACACCGGCGGGGCCTCCGCCTATGATGGCGACGTCGACATCTCTATGCTCGTGTTCATAGTCGGTTGGGTAGCGCCGCAGGTCGGGGTTAACTCGGCCGTAGCCCGCGGTCTTTCGTATCTGACTGCGCGCCAAGGGCCAGAGCCATTTGGGGCGTATGAACTTCTTGTAGTAGAATCCAACCGGGAGAAGAAAGCTGAATTTGTCGATGATCGAGTTTCGGTCGTGATCAAGTGAGGGCGAAGCGTTCTGGGACTTAACCTTCATCCCATCCTTCGCCAAAGTGACGCATGACTTAATGTTTGGTTGACCGTCAATCTCCATGAAACAGTTCGGACAACGACCAGCAACACAGAACAGTCCCCGAGGGCGGTGGTACTTGAAGCTGCGTCCGAAGATTCGGCGACCCCGAAGGTAAAGTGCAGAGGCGACCGTATCGCCTTCGTAGCATTCAACCTTTCTTCCATTGTACTTGAAAGTGATCGGCGTTGATCTGTTAATTTGCTCTCCGGGTTGAGGCGGAAGTCTTGACGCGGTCAAATCTTCCATTCCTTTACCTTATCATCCGCCGGAAGGAATGTCTCCAGAACATTGTTGTTGCTCGTATCGCGCACTACGAGGAACCAGCGCTTACACCCAAACCGATGGTAGCACCATTCCTTCTGTACGCCATGAACATTCTTTCTTCCGTAAACGTAATTGTACCACTCCGCATCAGAGTCATCGACCTTCGGTCGCTTCATGACCTCCCCTCCGAATTGAAATTCGTACGCGCTTCTCTCACCGCAATTCGGACAGCGGATCAGTATAGTCACTCGAAATCACCTTGTCAAAGCAATTGAGGCGCCACATCTCCGCGTAGCCAGATGAGGCCCAACAATCAGTAGCTTCCCTGCTAACGATATAGGATTTCCTGAACCCTCGGGGAGGAATAGTGTAGCCAATTGACTAGCACAGCGCTTATCCATGCGTTACGGCTATCGATAATCGGGACAGTCTCAACGGAATTCGAGGTTGATTTGAATTGACTTTGAATTTTGAAGGAACATACCAGATAAACGCGTCTAGAGAGAAAGTCTGGAAGTTTGTCATTGACCCTAACAAGATTGGGAAGTGCTTGCCCGATTTGAAGAGCCTTGAGGTAGGTGCAAACAATGAGTTCACCGCGATCGCGAGAGTTGGAATTGGGTTCATGAAGGGTGATTTCAAGTTTCGACTAGCGATTGTTGAGCAGACTCCACCCTCCCATGCGAGATTGAAGGGAACCGGGACGGGAGTAGGTAGTAGCGTCAATATGGATACATCCATGGACCTGGCGGAAGAGGGCGGGGGTACCAAGCTGACCTATAAGGCGGAAGTTCAAATCGGTGGAACGCTAGCGTCAGTGGGCCGGAGAGTCATAGGTAGCACGACCGAGAAGACAATCGCCGACGTCTTCGCGTGCGTTAAGAAACAACTCGAGAGTTAGGTACATTGCCCTCTGCCGTTGTTTAACTCAGCGCGAGCGAAGCGTTGGAAGAAGCGGGTCTTTCGCTACTGACGCTCTATACCGCCTACCGAAATAACAGACCTCAACTTGCTTTCCTTCATTGGCGTAATCAATAGGTAGGTAGCCGTACACTATTCCTTTCCCGACGGTGTAACCGTAGTTTGCGCTGGTAACGTAGCCTAACATATGTTCGCCGTCGAAGATGGGTTCCTTACCCATCACAACTTTGCCGTCCTCGAGCAAAATGCAGGAGAGTTTTCGTGTTATGCCGCGATCCCTGGCCTGGAGGAGAGCGTCACGACCTATGAAGTCTCCTTTGCCCGGTTTGACTATGAATTCTAGCCCCGCCTCGTAGTTGTTGTATTCAGTGTGGATGTCGGCGCCCCATAGACGGTAACCCTTCTCCAACCGTAAGGAGTCGAAGGCACCCAGCCCCCCGGCGATGACGCCGTACTGTTCTCCCGCTGCCCAAAGCGTGTCCCAGAGTTTCGTCCCATATTCCATCGGCGTGTAGATTTCCCAACCCAACTCTCCGGCGTATGAAACCCGTAATGCGAAGGCCGGGATCGATTCGATCGATATTCTTCTAGCCGAATAGTATGGAAACGCTCGGTCCGAATAATCGTCCGGGCTGACCTTCTCGATCGTGTCCCTAGCCTTCGGCCCCCAAAGCCCGAGGCTGCAGTAGTGGGATGTTACGTCGGTTATGTGCACGGATCCGTTGCGGGGCATATGCTTCTTCATCCAAGCTAGATCATGCGGACCGACGCCTCCACCGGTTATTACCGTGAAACCATTTTGCCCATGTCTCGTTATGGTTAGGTCGCACATGATCCCGCCCTTCTGGTTCAGCATCGAGGTGTAGGTGACGCGGCCGAGGGGTTGATCCATTTCATTGGTCGTCAGTCTCTGCAGGTAATCCAGCGCTCTGTCGCCGGTTACCTCTATCTTCGTGAAGGGTGTGAGGTCGTACATGGCGACTCGTTCGCGCGTTGCATGGTGTTCCGCGCCTTCGATTCGGGACCAGTAGCGTGCCTCCCATCCTGAACGATTCGGAACGTCGTAGTCTTCCAGCAGTTTACGGTTAGCTTCGAACCACTGAGGCCTCTCCCAACCTACGCCTTCGAAGAAGACGGCGCCCTGTTCTTTGTGCCGCTGATAGAATGGGGTGAGGCGGAGGTTGCGTGGGTTCTCGATCTGTTGCAGTGGATGGATTATGTCGTATACTTCACGATACTGCTGAGCCCCACGTGCCTTGACATAGGCTGGGGTGAAGGCGTGATCGTGGAATCGATATAGGTCACAGTCGTGCAGATCTAGACTTGGCGCTCCTTCGAGAATCCACTCCGCCATCGCCCTACCAACTCCAGGGGCGTGAGTTATCCAAACCGCTTCCGCCACCCAGAACCCCTTCACGTCCAAATGCTCGCCGAGCAGCGGGTTTCCATCGGGTGTGAAAGAGAAGATTCCATGAATCTTGTAGTAGGGTTCAGATTTTCTCAGAGCAGGCAGAATCTCCGTAGCGGCCTCCCAAGCGCGGTTGAACATGCTCGGCATGAACGGTTTCACCCAAGGAACCACCGGTGACTCTTCATGCAGAAGTAGATCCCGCGGATCCACAAGGATCGGTTCATGCAGATAGGATCCGATTACGTAGCTATCGTCGATTTGTACGAAGTATAGGTCACGGTCCTGATGTCTCAGAATCGGGTGAACGGTTGCCTTGAGGCCCGCTAACTCCTTGACATTCCCGACACGCATCACCTGATGCTCGCATGGTGTTAACGGAATGTTCAACCCTACCATACTACCAATTAGCGGACCCCAGATGCCTCCCGCACTGAGCACCATCTCGGTCGGAATCCGGCCCCGATCCGTGAGGACCGCCCTAACTTGGCCGCCCGAGATATCGAACCCAGTAACCCGGGTGTCCCCGTAGAACCTCGCACCCTTGCCCGTCGCGTAGTTTCCCATAGCCTCCAAAGCTGGAACGACGTCCAACGCGCCGTCACTCGGGCAGAAGTACCCTCCATGAACCTTGTTGGCGTCTAGAATCGGAACCTTCTCCTTCGCCTCTTCGGGGGAGACTAGTTGACTTTCTAGCCCCCACGACTTTGCGGCTCCCAGTTTTCTCTTCAGATCCTCCCCCCGATCCTTAGTGTAGGCCAGCTCTAAGCCGCCAACTTCATACCATGATTTCTCTCCGCTCTTGTTCAGCTCGCGGAAGAGGCTGACGCCGTATTGGGCGAACTTACACATCGTACGAGAGAAATTGGTTTGAAAAGCCAAAGCGATGGGTGGAACAGAGCCTCTGTCACGGAAAATCGGTCCTTGGTCTATGACAACGATATCGTTCAATCCCATCTTAGCCAGATGGTAGGCCACGCTGCAACCCACGCTCCCCGCGCCAATCACAACGAGCTTCGCTGACTCCTTCAGAGGATCGTTCAAAGTTTGAAACTCCCCACTTCGAACTCTGTGCCACCTTGCGGTAGTGCTAATTTTGGTTTGCGATAGCCTGGTTAGCGACGACGATTCTGAAGAACGGAAGAATCAAGCCAACGACCTTGGCGCAGACGCATCGGAATTAGAGACGGTGAAAAGCAGGATAGTTCAGTTCTTGTATGTGTTCATCTGGCCGGCCCGCGGGCTACGCCGACGTTCGCAATTATGGAGTCGGCTGTTCGTACTTCGAACATTTTTCCCATGAGTTTTAGGGCGGCCTCGTGAGCCTCTCGGTCAAAGCTGCCCACAGCGTCCTCTGCGACTACTGTGAAGTAGCCGAGGTAGGAGGCATGCCGGGCGGTTCCTTCTATTCCGCCTTCCGTGCTGACTCCGGCGAGCACCAGCGTGTCAACACCTCTGCTCCTCAGGAGTTGATCCAGAATTGTTCCGATGAAGAAACTAGCCGTATACTTGCGCAATACCAAATCTGTCCCGCCTGGGGAAAGTTCCTTGACGATCTCCCAATCACGAGTTCCCTCTTGTAGAAACCCGCCCTTCCTGGGGTCTAGTCCTCGCTTCTGTATGAATGCGATCATGGATTTGCTCAAGTATTCGTATGGAAGCCCGGTATGCTGACTGTAGATAACCGGTTTCCCAGAGGCGTGGAATGCGTCCAGCATTTTCTTAACGTTGCTGACTATCGAATCGAAGTTAAACGCTCTCGGCGCAATCCCGTTCTGCATATCCCAAACGATGAGGGCACTGCTGGAGTAGTTGGGACCAGAAATTTCACTCATGGCTATCACTTGCGGTGAGGTTGCACTAATCTAGCTTTCGGGCGCCCTACTCTACGCACCTCGAAGATTGCTCTCGCATGTGTTGCCCAGAAAGGATACTTCACGGGTTGCGAAATTCTGCCGAATGTTGGCTTCGAGAAATCCTCGCGATAGTCATAGATAGCTCAATGGTTTGGTCTACTGAAGATGCGATTTGACAAGCATATGTCCTAGCAAGGGACCATCAGGACGTGCACGGAAACTGACGAGCCCTAGAGTGTGAGGACTATTCTAACTGGATTGTCTTGTTTCGAGTCTAACATCTCGAAGCCTTTGTTGACCTCGTCGAGTTTCAGTTTGTGAGTTATTGATTTTGATAGGTCAACCTTCCCGAGGGCAACGAGTTCGAGTAGTTTTCTTAGGTCGTCGCTCGTGTGATCGGATGAGCTTCGTATTTGTGCTTCTAAGAATCGGAAGTCGGCTTCAGGGTTGAACGTCAAATCCTGGAAGCACATTCCTATGGCTACCGCCTTACCTCCCCTAGAAAGGCTGCGAATCGAATCCTTCAGAGTCCTCGACAACCCGATGAACTCAAAAGCTGCATCCGCGCCGCCCCAGAGTTCCTTCGCTTTCGCTACAAAGTCCTCCTTCGAGGGGTTGACTACGTAATCTGCGCCCTGTTCCTTCGCGAGCTTCAGTTTGCTGTCCATGATATCGACGGCCATGATTTGGCCTGCACCCTGCATACGGGCGAACTGAATTCCATGAAGCCCGACGCCTCCTAACCCTACGATGATAACATGGTCGCCTATTCGAATGTCGCCTTGGCATATGCCGTGGAACGCGGTTACGACACCGCAGGATATTATTGCGCCTTCTTCGAAGCTGACGTTGTCGGATAGCGGGATCGCGTTCTTCGCTGGAACGGCCATGTATTCCTGATAGGTTCCGTCCCGCTGGTAGCCGATGTACTCCAAGTTAGTGCAAAGGTTCTCGCGTCCGCTGCGACAGAACTTGCACATACCACAAGTGACATTGTAATCCATCAATACCCGTTGGCCCGGCGTTATCCCCTTCACGCTCGAACCCACCTTCTCGACGACGCCGGCACCTTCATGACCTAAGGTTCTAGGGAAGAACCCGCTCGTGTCGCGGCCTTTCCAAACATGAATCTCAGAACCACAAATGCCAGCGGCCTTAATCCTGACGAGAACGTCGTTGTCTCCAAATCTTGGAATAGAAACCTGTTCAAGCTTTAACGGTTTGTTAGCTTCATAGAACCTAGCTGCTAACATAAGTTACCGCTTTTGCCACATCTCGTTTTCTATTAAACGTTTGTAGATGTTTCCGAGAATTGTACGCATGCAGCTGCTTTTCTGAAGATCACTCCAATCGGAATGAATGATGACGCAATCTTCATACCCGCTGAACGGATGCATAGCGTCCGTACAATCGCGGTTAGGAAGTTCGCAGAATTAAAATTAATTCAGTCTCTAGGGCAGCGCACTCCTATCTACACCGGATGGAGCCGTTCGCTGAATGGAAGTATCAAATTGAGTTGGATTCTTAAGGTCGCTGAATGCGAGTGAAACTTGTTATTGGAACCTGGTCAAAAGGATGCGAGCCATCAAGCTAGCCTTGAGGATATCGGGGCAAAGTTTCTCACCCAGTTCGTGAATCGACAATTTCTTTGTCTTGTTCAGGGAGTTCGTACCACCGAACTTTCTCGCCAATGTTTGCCCTGATTTTCCAGCGAGTAGTCTTAGGCTCGTTGTCCATACGCGCCTGCAGGTTCTGAATGCGCTTACGTACGATTGCTTGATCTTCTGCATCCAGCTGATATTGAGAAACTACGGATAGGACATTGGATAAAGTAATCGTGAATGTCTTATAGATGCCCCAATCGCGAGCGCACAGACGCGCAAGATATCGGCCATTTATCGTTTCGGGAGCGTCTGAATCACCTACGTCGTGATCGTGGAATAGAGCTATGATGTCCCTATACTCGCGCTCGGTTATCTCAACGACCTGAAGCTTCGTAGCAAGCAGATCTGCCAACGGGATCGTGTATTTATCAATAAGTAGACGATCCCTCAGATCAAACTTGTGGCACATCTCAAAGACATCTAAGAAGACATCTATTCGCCTTCCGTTCTCAATATCATTGAAGATAAGTCGCGTGTCGCCTTGCAGGGCGTTGAACACGTCGCGCGGAGTGTAACCGAGATCGATGAAGAGTTTCTTCAAGCCACGAGATTCTTTTCGCATGCCCATGAAGTCGATGTCTGCGTACTTTCGGGCTAACTGTCGGTGAGTCGCGCTAGGGCAATGAACTCGCACTGCAATGCCGCCGAACAATCGCACAGTGAGCCTGTTTTTCTCCGCCGTATCGACGATTCGTTCTGCTTCTTGGATGATGTCCGGGAGCGGCGTCAGATTCGCCCTCTAAATTGTTGCATCAGCATTAACTCTTAGGCCTGCGAAAGGACGTGACCCGTTCCTTTCTCCTATTCTTAACACTGTCGTTGAGACAGAGCAACGAGATTTCAGGCATCCAAACCCAAACTTCGGAGTGTCGGTAATCCTCAGGATAAGATTGGGTCGCTCAATTTTCAAGGACTTCGAGGACCGCGACGTGGATATGCCTGACCCTTACAGAGATCAGGCAGCGCAGCCTACAACCGCTACGATCAGCGACGCTGGCACCTGGCTCACTTAGACGTCTGACTCGAAAATTTGCGTAATGCTATCTGATGTTGGAGAGAATTATTGGAATTCACTCCGGCACTTAGGCAGATTGCAATTCTGACGATTAACCTGCTGAGAGATAGTATCGTTTTACTTTCCCATCTTCCAGGTCGACGACGGCGCCCAATAGAGTTCCCTCTTCATAGACGCTACCGGGGTTAATGCATGTTGTTCGTCCGATTTTGACGACGCCTTTTGATTCATGTATATGTCCATGAAGGCCGAGCATCGGCTGACTTTTCTCGATCGCTTGTCTCACAGCAGTGCTTCCAACTGCTTTCGTAATTCTTCCTCCTCCCTTCAGATCGAGATCCTCCGTCAAATCGGGTGCTTCGTCAAGACCTGAAGAGATTGGAGGGTCATGTAGGTTGAATACGCTTTTTTGAGGATTACTTAAACGGTCGGTCATGTTCGCGATCTTTTTCGCAAGCTCGTCCTCGACGCACTCGCGAAAAGTCTTCCACGGAGTTGGAGTTGACCAACCTGAGCTTGCCATTTCGTAGGCGCCACCTATCTGAACGACTTTACCCTCAGCATTTGAAACTGATTCGGATTCATGGATTATTTCGTCAATACTGAACTGGTCGTCGTTTCCTGGGCAAACGTAGCATTCGATTCCAGAGTTCTTTAGTTTTTGGTCTGCATAATTCATCCAGGACTTAATCCTTTCAAGCATCAGTTTGCCGAAGGTTTCGTTGCTCCAGTCAGGCAGCTTCTCGGGGCCAAGTTCGTCAAGTAGTTTTCGCTCAACTGGGAGCGGATAGTATCCTCTGTTGGTTATCTTCTTCTCCAGCTTTGATACTTCGTCTGGTTTATTCAATACCAAGCGGTTGTCTTGAAAATCAACGGTATAGGTTCCGTCTTTTTCAGCAATTATTGGAATCAGAGCCTTGCCCGTCATATCCCCGCCTAGAATTATCACCTTCGCATTATAGAAGTCGGCTGCGGCGACGAACTTTTTCCAGCATATGTCAGATCCATGAACATCAGTTGCAAAGAAAACCCGTGGCAAGCACTGCCCACCGACCAACATGCGATGTTGAACTTGCATTCGGTCTTTCTTATTCTACAGGAATCTGCGCGTAGATCTTTGCCATGTCGAAGCCCTGTTTCTTACGGTATGCCTTGAATCCGAAGTACAGCACTACTGCGATGGCGTACATCACAAGCATCATGATAACTGAGTAGGTATTGTTTACACCATAAACCGAGTTCGACGCCCACTCGTAAGTTAACCACGCCATGTAGAACGCAGTAATCACTCCCGCGATCGTGATGAGGGGGACGCCCCCCACTTTGAATCCTGCGATGGGTGAGCCCTCATACAGCTCCTTCCTCCTGTAGGGCAGAACGGCGGCGGTAATCGCAGTGCCAAGATACATAACCGCGATGACCAGGACGGCGTCCAAGGTGAAGGTCGAGAACGCAGTGCCTGCGAAGCTCACGTAAGCGTACAAGTAGCTGAATATTGCCGTGGGAACCGCCATCGCAATTATCGCGTTAATGGGAGAGTGCAACCGCTCGTTGACGTCGGCAAACTTAGCCGGGAATATTCGGTCGAAAGAAGCCGCGAACATTACTCGCGTGGATGTTATGAAGAGGGTGCCCGACCAGCCCCAATACCAGCAGCTTAAGGTGAGCAGGAGGAAGACTTCCACAAACAGGTTGTTCGTAAGGATCCCAGCGAACAAACCTGGGCTGGGAAAGATTGGGAAGGGCAACGCTGGGGTTGAAGGGTTGTACGCGTAGACCGTGCCCCAGTAAACGTAGTTGGCTGAGTTCCAGAAATTCCAGCCGAAAGCATGCGCGAAGAGTACGAAGCCTAAGACGGCAAGGATCGTGGTGAACACAAGCGAGGCAGTAAGAGCCTTGAGATTACGCTTCAAATCGTTCGAGCCTCGAACTTCCCCATACAACGTCGCACCCCACACGGGATACAAGTTGAAGAACGAGATGAATGGAATGAGTCCAAGACTTGCACTCACGTTCCAATCCGTCAATCCGGCCAAACCGGTGAGGCCTCCGCCAGTAGCCAGCGTCTGCATCGCCGTGTAACTATCGCCAGATGCACCAAAGATCTGACCGGTCCAAGAGTTGAATGCGGACTGGAACCCTGGCTGAGAGGAGGCTGCGAGAATCACGTACGTCACTATGAGGCCTACCATCCCGATGTGGAAACACCATTTCTGGAAGCGAGCGTAACGTTTCATTCCGAGCGAAATTATCACCGAAACGATCACTATAGTCAGGATTGACGACGCGAAAACACCGTTTGAGCTAGACCACCAAAGGGCGGCGGACACATTTCCAAACACTGCCGCGATCGGAGCGAACAGGAGAATGCTTACTATGACCCCGTAAATCGGCCCCCACAACCACAAAATGAACACGTATCCAGTAAACGATAGAATGAATCCTACGGCACCTGAGAGGACACGGCTCTGCCAAACATAGTCGCCGCCCGCCCTAGGCATGGTCGCGATGAGCAGGCAATAAGTTAGGATTTCGAAAAAGATGAAGAACCCACTGATTACGGTTGCGGTGATTTGGTTCCCGCCGGGGATGAATGCCCCATCAGAGAACGCGTACCATCCGAGGGACACAACGTTGATTGAAAGTGCTGAATACACAAACGAATCGTAAAGGCTCCAAGCCCTCAGTAGACCTGTCGCGTCTCTCAAGAAAAGCTTCTTTTCGGACAAAGCTACCCCTATTACATCTAGACTTGATTACTTATGCCTTACTGAGGGCTTAAGCCTTAGGATAGTTGCGTGTCTTTTGGGCTCTCGTAACACATGGTCCATAAAATCTTGCAATAGTAAACTCGACCGTGGTTTCAAGCCTGATAAATTTCAACTTGTCATTTGATGGAGTTTGATTATGCCGTGAGAGACTTGGAATTCAGATTTTCCTTCTTCAGAAACGATATTCTTTGTCAACGCAGTGCCAGCGACCATGGCGACTCCATGTTCGGATAGTTCGGTCAAGATCAGGGTCAGAGCATACCAGCCTCATCTTAGCCGCTATACTATCAGACGCTAAGGTCAAGTTGTCGGTCGATGGTTTCTGGATTCCGTAGGCTTTAGAAGCGAATTCGATTATTCAAGTGACATGGAAGCTGCATCCGGAAGACGTGTTATTACACTTGAGAAGGTTGATGCAGGGTTTCTATCTAATCCACTTCAATGTCCGAAGCCTATGCCAAGAAACGTGGAAGGAAGGAGTTGCCATCACAGTTGACGCATTTTATGCGTGGATTACCGAGGGGTATGGCTTCTCCAGTGTGCCTTCCTTCATGGCTGCTCTTGCATTGTGTATAGGTGGCAGGCGACCGTGTGTTCTCCTTTGACAAGGCCTAGCTTGGGAGCCGTGAACGTGTGGAGCTTCACGATGATTGTTGAACCATCTGACGACCTGCTAACCTGCATATCCTTAACGGCTTTGAGCGCTCTGTTTCCTTGTGATATTTCCATCTCAATGACCCTCTTTATCTCTTGGAGACCATTTTCTGATAGGTCACCGTCCATCTTTAAGTCAAAAGTCAATTCGTCAATTTCTGCTCCGGTCGCGACGGTTGGTAACTCGCTGAGAGTTGGATGACGCCCGGACTGTATGACGGATGTGAGTGATTCCCTGACTTCGTCGGGTGACCATCCGCATGTTTCGAATGCCGAGGGGCATCTAGGGTGGAATCTGCATCCCCTTGGAGGGATTATTAGGTTGGGGACTTCACCTTCGAGGATTATCCTTTCTCTCTTGGCCTTCGGGTCTGGAATCGGAACGGCGGAGAGAAGAGCCTTTGTGTAGGGGTGAAGTGGCTCCGTGAAGACCTCCTCTGTTTTTCCCGATTCAACAATTTCACCGGCATACATGACCATCATGGTTTCGGCCATATGGCGTACGACGATCAAATGGTGAGAAATGAACAGGAAACTGAGGCTGAACTCTTTCTTGAGCTCTTTCAGAAGATTCAAAACCTGTGCCTGGACTGACACATCCAAGGCGGATGTGGGCTCGTCTAGAACCACGAGTTTCGGAGACATGGCAAGGGCTCTAGCGATCGCGACGCGTTGTCGTTGTCCGCCCGAGAGTTCATGTGGGAACCGATTAACATATTGAGCCTCCAGTCCGCAGGCGGCAAGAAGTGAGACAGCCCGCTCATATATTTTGGACTTTGACCCGTAGTGGTGTGCTTTCAGTGGCTCGGCAACTATGTCTTTGATTAGCAACCGAGGGTCGAGTGATGAGTTTGGATCTTGGAAGACTATGTGGGTGTTTCTTCGGTAGCTGTTCATTTCCTTTCGGCTGAACTTGAAAACGGAGTGCTTCTTTTCTATGGTTGCGATTTCTTTGAGTCGCGTGTCCTGTTTGTTGCGAGCGGGATTGTGCTCAACATC
>Ga0187778_10001323_pt1 | contig 17378 bp, 10 predicted proteins | sample 1015_Q2_SP5_20_M_FD_132418 | JGI IMG/M metagenome (GOLD analysis project Ga0187778, IMG submission 132418) | Tropical peat soil microbial communities from peatlands in Department of Meta, Colombia - 1015_Q2_SP5_20_MG | ecosystem: Environmental > Terrestrial > Soil > Wetlands > Peat | place...
AAGTGCTGCTCGGCGGGGGCGTAGTGATGCTGAAGGGTTTCAAGATCAACTGAGTCACGCGCTATTCCGACTACAGGAAATTCAAGGTGGAAACGCTCTGGACGATCGCAAAACCAAAGGGTACGGACGCGCCCGCTGCTGCGGCTCCCGCCAAGCCTCAATAACAGATTCCGCGGCTCCTACTTCGCAACGAGGGGCCGGTCCAAGGTTTCGCGGACTCTTTGCGTCAACGCTTTCGGAGTAAAGGGTTTTTGCAAAAACGACACGTTTTCTTCCAGTGTGCCGCCTTCCGCAAAGACGTTGTACGCGTAGCCGGACATGTATAACACGCGCAGATTTGGGTACCTGGCTGTCAGCCGTTTCGCCAGGTCGTGTCCGCTCATCCCTGGCATAACCACATCCGTCAGCAAAAGATGGATTTCCCGGCCGTTGTCCCCCGATAGGCGCAAAGCGTCTTCTGGATTCAACGCCTCGATCACGGAGTATCCACCTTCGGAAAGAACCATGCGCGTCAACTCCCGCACCGCAGGCTCATCCTCGACTAGAAGAATGGTTTCCCGGCCTTTTACCGTTCTTGCATCAGAAGGTTCGGCGGCTGCTTTCTGTACAACATCCTGCACTCGCGGCAAATAAACCTCGAACGTTGTGCCTTTCCCGGGCTCGCTGTGCACGGACACGTGCCCACCGCTCTGTTTCACGATGCCGTACACGGTGGAAAGCCCAAGCCCCGTGCCTCGGCTGCTGTCCTTCGTCGTGTAGAAAGGCTCGAAAATGTGCGCCAACGTCTCCGCGTTCATGCCGATTCCCGTATCCGTGACGCTCAGTAATACATACCTGCCGGGAACAACAGTCGATTGGTCCGCAGCAAACGTCGAGTCCAGTTCCACATTGCTGGTCTCAATGAACAGCTTGCCTCCTTGGGGCATCGCGTCTCTTGCGTTGACGATCAGATTCAAAATCACCTGCTCGATCTGGCTCGGATCGGCCTTTACCGCTCCAAGATTTTTTCCCACCAGCGTTTTCATCTCGATGTTTTCGCTCATCAAGCGCCGAAGCAGCTTGTCCATGTTCAGCACGATGGCGTTCAGATCGAGCACTTTCGGCTTCAACACCTGTTTGCGGCTGAAGGCCAGCAACTGCTGTACCAGCGTAACAGCGCGCTCCGAAGCATCCGCAATGTGCCGGATGTTTGCTTCCAATTCCGGCTGCCCAAGGCACCGGTTCAGCGCAAGCTCCACGTAGCCCTTGATAATTGTCAGTAGGTTGTTGAAATCGTGCGCCACTCCTCCGGCTAGGCGCCCCACGGCTTCCATTCGCCTCGCTTGCTGCAGTTGGTTCTCGAGCACTCGCCTTTCCGTGATGTCCACGATCACGCCTTCCATCAGCGGATGGCTTTCGCTCCCCGGCACCAGCACGGCCGTATCGCTCACCCAGATGATCTCCCCGTCCTTTCTTCTCAACCTGTATTCCGCTTGGAATCGCTTGCCCTTCAGGCAGTTCTCTTCTGCTGCTTGGATGATGGGCACGTCTTCGTCCAGCACAAATCGAATCCAGTTTTCCGATCCCTTCAGCCATTCTTCCGGCGTGTACCCGAAAATGGCTTTCACCTGCGGGCTGACATAAACCCATTCTCCGTGCAAGCCCACTTCAGCGATGTAGCTGACCGCCGCCACCTGCTCGACAAACATTTTGTACTTCGCTTCGGTCTCCAGTCGCACGCGCTCGGAGCTTAGCCGCTCGCTGATATCTCTCGCCACGCACACGATTCCGCCTTGCGGCATCGCGGTGAGCGTCATTTCCAGGGGAATCCGTCTTTCGTCCCGTCGCCGCAGCGAAACTTCTCCGGACCACTTTCCGGATTGTTTCAGCTTCTCGCGCACTTCATCTTCCAACAGCGCAATGTCCCGCTGGTCGTAAACTTCTCGCCACGGCCTCCCGAGCATCGCTTCCGGGTTCTCAAAACCCATCATCCGCGCGAATGCCGAGTTGGCGTAAACGTGCTCGCCTTCCGCTCCGAGGACTGAAATCCCGTCTACCGCTGCCTCCATCGCCAGCGCGTGGGTTTGCACGGCTGTCGCGCTTCTGGCCTCCTGAAATTGGCTGATTCCAAGCCGGGCCGCGTAGCAGATAATGGACACTCCGAGCAGCGAAAAACGCAGCAGGCGCCACTCCGCCTCTAATTGCGAGACTTGGAAAAGAATGATCAGGGGCGCCAACGCGAACATTACATTCGTGAAAACCAGTTCACCCAGTGTTTTGCGGCGCTGCAACGGCTCCGGTTCTTCTTTTCCGGGCTTCCATTGTGCCGCCCACAATGCGGCGCCGAGAAAAGGTGCCGTCCAAAGCAAGTCCCGCAGCGTTCCCGTCGGGGCCTGCTGGATGCTCTGGATGTACTGCGCGACCGCCGCGCATACCGTCAAGCCAAGCAAGTAAAGGAAGAGCCCTCGATAGAGTCTTTTGATTTCGCTTTTCCGAGCTCGCAATGCCTGAAGGCCGGCCAGGCTCGTGAGCAGCACGTCTTCCAGGTTTTCAACCCGCATTTCCCTTAGGAAGGCGGACTTGACGTCCAGACGGTGTACCGGCAGGTAGTAGAACTCGATGTAGATGAAGAAAAATACGATTCCAATCTGAACGAAGTCGAGCGCGGATTCCACGTCGATTCGCGCGGAATCTTTGTCCTGATCCAGCAGCAAAACCATCGCCAGGACCACGAGTTCCATTCCGAACAGGAATCGCACGATCGAGGTCGATGGCGGCTCCATGTGCAGAACGACCTCGTAGTACGTCCAGCCCAGATTGGCCACTCCCCACATGGACAAACCGGCGCCCACCATCAGCCAGAACGGCTGGCTCATCCCGCGTCCGCGCCGGTAGGCGCCGAACGCCATCACCGCGGAAAAGCCGCAAGCCAGGACTTCCAGGGAGTTCGCTGCCAAGGATCCGGTTGGAGTCGTGCCCAGCACCAGGGCCTGGCACACGTGCAGTACAACGATGCTCACCGCAAGGATCAGGGGCTTTCGGGGCATTCCTTGCCGTACTCTTTCTTTTGCGTTCCAACTTCTAGCAACAATTATTTTAGGGGAATCTCAGATGCATTCCGGCGGGCTCGCTGCGCGAGCGTGCCCTGCCTGATACGGCCTTAGACGATAGCCTGCTCGGCCCGAAACTAGCTCTAAAAGGATGGTGAAGACCGTCTAGCGCCCTTCGAAGGGGTAGCGGTCCTGCGCCTGCACGGCCGCGGCCACGTTGCGCCGTAGCGCAATCGTGTTCACTGGCGCGCGCTTCGCGAACCGCTTCAGCACCGCCATTTGCGTGGTCAGCATGTCGCCTTCGTGAACTGCCGCGATGGCGCGCTTGGCCTCGCGCTCGACGCGTTCCGCGGCATCATTGATGAACACCTTCGCCGCATCGATCATCGTCTGCGAAGCCGCTTCGCCCTTGGTTGCCGCAGCTTTCTGCGCGCGCAGCAGCGCCGATTCCATCGCGTAAATCTCCATCACCACGTTGGCCAGCGCTCCGATCAATTCCTGCTCGTCCGCCAGCTTTTCGCGGTACTTTTGCACTGCGCCGCCCGACGCTTGCAGGAACATTTTCTTCGCGTTGGCCACGACCTTCGCTTCATCCGCCAGCACGCCTTCCGGCGCTTCCTCGAACGATGGCCCGGCCAGAATCTCTTCCGCCAGCTTCATCGCCGCGGGAATCAGCGGCAACTGCCCGCCCATCGCCCGCTTCATCAGCATCTGGATAATCAGCATGCGGTTGATTTCGTTGGTGCCTTCGAAAATGCGGTTTACCCGCGAATCGCGGTACGCCCGGCACACCGGGTACTCTTCGTGGAACCCGTACCCGCCGAAAATCTGCACGGCTTCATCCACGACGAAGTCCAGCATCTCGCTGCCGTATACTTTCGCGATCGAGCTTTCGATCGCATACTCTTCCAGCACTTTCATCGTGTTTTGGATCTTGTCGCCGGAGCCGGCCGCGGCGGCCATCGCTCCATCGATGTTTCCCGCCGAACGGTACACCATCGATTCCACCGCGAAGATTTCAATCGCCATCTCCGCGAGCTTTTCTTTCATCATTCCGAAGTCGCCGATCTGCTTCCCAAACGCCTTCCGCTCTTTCGAGTACTTCGAAGCCGTCGCCAGCGTGTGTTTCGCGCCGCCCACGCACGAAGCGCCCAGCGTGAACCGCCCGGCATTCAAAATGTTGAACGCCACGATGTGCCCGCGCCCGATTTCGTGCAGCACGTTTTCTTTCGGCACCATGCAGTTTTCCAGGAAAATCGGCGTCGTCGAGCTGCCGTGAATTCCCATCTTGTGCTCTTCATTGCCCGGCTTGAATCCCGGAAAGGTCCGCTCTACGATGAACGCCGTAAACTTTTCTCCGTTCACCTTCGCGAACACGATGTACACGTCCGCGAATGCGCCGTTGGTGATCCACATCTTCTGCCCGTTCAGGATGTAGTGCGTGCCTTCGGCATTCAGTTCCGCGCGCGTCAGGGAATTCTGCGAGTCCGACCCTGCTTGCGGCTCCGACAAACAATAGGCGCCGATCCATTCGCCCGTCGCCAGCTTCGGCAAATACTTTTTCTTCTGCGCTTCGGTTCCGAAGTACACGATCGGCAGCGTCCCGATGCCCGCGTGCGCGCCGTGCGTCACGGCAAACCCGCCGTAAATCGAAAGCTTTTCCGTCAGCACCGTCGTCGCGATTTTGTCCAGTCCGGCGCCGCCGAATTCTTCCGGCACTCCGCCGCCCATCAAGCCAACTTCGCCGCCCTTTTTCACCAGTTCCGGCATCAAGCCGGGCTTTTTGTTTTCCAAATCCTTCGCCAGCGGCAAAACTTCCTTAACCACGAATTCTTCCGCTGTCTGTCCGATTAATTTCTGGTCGTCCGTCAAATCCGCGGGCGTAAACACGTCGTTCGCTTGCGGCGATTCCAGGAGGAAGCTCCCTCCCTTGGCTGCTGTTCTCGTTAACGTAGCTGTCGCCATGTGTTTGCTCCTCATCTTGCAAATCTCGCTAGCAGGGCGGCTTTAGCTGGAAGCCACGCCGCGCGCTTTTTTCCGTAACCTGCTCGAGATTCCGCTTGCTTTCTTTTTGTGTAGCTGAGTTTCGGTCCGTCGTTAGTCGGAAGCGGGCCACGCCGACCGATCGTTCGTATTTTACTCCCAGCACTCGCGCCAGTAAACACCGTTAACCCTTGATGCTTTCTAGGGCCTGTCCAAGCTCAGCCGGGACAAAACTTGATACGATCTCGACGATGAACCCAGTGGTCTTGTACTTTGCATCCGGCGAGTCGCTATACAGCGGCGCAGCCCTGCTTAGCCTCGCGACAGTTCTCTCACCGTTTGTGAAAAGTCGCTGGGCCCTCCTCTCACGGAACGTTGCGGCATGGCTCTCTTTCGTTTTCATCATCATGGCTTGCCCTCCGTTCTCTTGGGTGGCGGACGTGGCCTTCTTCTTGAGTTTCGCAGTTTGGTACCTAGTGTCCAACCTGACCAGCCCGCGGTGGTCCTGGCCGAAACTTCAGCTTGCGTCCGCGGCTATATCGATTTCAATAGTGCTGGTTCTCGCGGGCTCCGAATTGCCACACCGCAGGATGCCGTCGATCGTTGGAGTGCCTGACGACCACCTATTGGTTTTGGGCGACTCCGTTTCTTCTGGTATCGATGCTCGCGTACCTGCTTGGCCAGCTGTCCTTGAGGAAATGACAGGCGTTCCTGTAAAGAATCTCGCACGGTCCGGCGCCCGCACTATCGACGGGCTGGAAATGGCCCGAGGAATCACCTCAGCAGACCACGTCATTCTGATCGAAATCGGTGGGAACGACCTGCTTTCCGACGTGCGGTCCAAAGAATTCGGAGAAGCTCTAGACAGACTTCTTTCGGCCGTGAGCGCACCGGGTCGAACAGTTGTGATGTTCGAGTTGCCACTTTTACCGAACAAGATCACGTATGGCAGGATCCAGAGGCGGCTAGCAGCAAAATACGGAGTCCAGCTAATTCCCAAGCGCTACTTGGTCGATGTCATCGGCGGCGCAAACGCGACGTCAGACGGGATTCATCTCTCAGAGGCTGGAGCGCATCGTATGGCAAGACTAGTCGCATGGGCATTTTCGGCCATGCTCCATCCACCCCCTAAGTCAATCAGTTCTTGCTGCCACACGGACGCAAGGCAAACTTGAGGGTGGCCTCGCGTGACTCCGCCCTTCCGTCCTTGTTATCCTCTACCTTCACAATTCCTACTGAGGTCAATCTCATGCGCAAATTTCTGCCACTAGCCTGCTCTCTTACTCTCGCAATTGCGGCCGTCGCCCAGCAAACTTCAGCTCCCTCCCACTTCGACGGCAACTCTTGGTGGGCTCACGTCAAATTCCTGGCTGACGATGCTCTCGAGGGCCGCGACACCGGCAGCGAAGGCCTCAAGAAAGCGCAAGCCTACGCCGTCGAGCAGCTCCAAAAAGCCGGTCTCGAGCCCGCCGGCACCAACGGCTTCTACCAGCCCGTACGCCTCACGCAATATCAGGTCGACGAATCCAAATCCTCGCTCGCTCTCGTCAGCAAGGGCCAATCAACTCCTCTCTCCTTCGCCGACGATGCCTTCATCGGCACTCGCTCGACTCACGCTACTGTCTACGTCGGCGCGCATCTCGTTTTCGTCGGCTACGGCCTGAAAATCCCCGAAAAAAATCTCGATGAACTTGCGGGCCTTGACCTTGTCGGCAAAGTCGTCGTCTATCTCGCCGGTTCGCCTGCCGACATTCCCACCGCTCTCGCCTCGCACTATCAAACTGCCGCCGAGCGCTGGAAATCCCTCCGCGCCGCTGGCGCCATCGGCACCATCACCATTCCCAATCCCGCCTCGATGGACATTCCCTGGTCCCGCATTTCCGTCAACCGCAATCACCCTTCGATGGACCTGGCCGATCCCGAGTTCAACGAAACTCCCGGCATGCAAATTGGCCTCACCTTCAACCCTGCTTCCGCCGAAAAACTCTTCGCCGGCTCGGGCCACACGTTCGAGGAAATCGCCGCTCTCGGCAAAGACCGCAAGCCGCTGCCGCATTTTCCTCTTGCCGTTTCACTTCAGGCCAGCGCCACGATCGAATCCAAGGCCGTCGAATCCGCCAACCTCGTCGCCAAACTTCCCGGGTCCGACCCCACTCTGAAAGACGAATTCGTCGTTCTTTCCGCGCACATCGACCACGTCGGCATCGGCGCTCCCATCAACGGCGACAGCATCTACAACGGCGCGATGGACAATGCCTCCGGCAGCGCTCTGGTCATGGACATCGCCTCCAGCCTGAAAGCGCATCTCACCGCGCCCGGTGAGAGCGGAGCAGCGCAAAATCCGAAGCGCTCCATCCTCTTTCTTCTCGTAACTGCCGAAGAAAAAGGCCTTCTCGGTTCAAAATATTTCGCCGCTCATCCCACGGTTCCCATCAAATCCATCGTTGCTGACGTCAATGTCGACATGTTTCTCCCTATCGTTCCGCTGAAAGTGCTCAAAATCGAGGGCCTCGACGAATCCGACCTCGGCCCCAGCGCCGCGGCCATCGCGCAATCCATGGGCATCAAGCCCATTCCCGATCCCGAGCCGCTCCGCAACGCCTTCATCCGCAGCGACCAATACAGCTTCATCAAAAAAGGAGTTCCTTCCGTCAAAGTCGACGTCGGCTTCGAGCCCGGCACTCCCGAGCAAAAAATCTTCAAGGACTGGCTTACCAACCGCTACCACGCGCCTTCCGATGATGTGAACCAGCCCGTCGATCTGCAAACCGCCGCCGGCTACGAAGAGTTCACTCTCCGCCTGCTGTTGGAAACGGCCAATGCCGCCGCGCGCCCGCAGTGGAAGCCCGACTCCTTCTTCCGCCGCTACGCTGCGAACTAACTCGTCGCTTTTTCTACGGAATTGAGCGCTGAAGTTCGACCAACGACGATCACTGCATCGCGGCTTATCCGGTTCGTGCGTTGCGCTTGTGTATCCTAAAAGTTCTCAATCAGCCATACATTGCTGTCCGTCGTTTGCGCTTGAAAAGCCAGGTACTTGCCGTCAGGCGAGGGCCGCGGGCGCGCGTAGTGCTGCCGGTGCGGGTTTGACAGAAGACGCTGCACCTTGCCCGAGAGCGCGACGTGAATCAAGTTTTGAGAATCGGACGCCAAGCTGGTAACAAAAAAGCTCTTTCCGTCTGCTGTCCAGGCAACGTCTTGCAAATCGCCCCAACCTGCCTCAACCGCGATTTCATGCCATGTTCCCCCCGCCAGGTTCAGAACCTCGATCTTATCCGCGTAACGGTGTGGGTTCACTACCGCGATTTGCGAACCGTCCGGCGAAAGATTCCATGTGACGGCCCAATGCCGATCAACCTCAAGCTTGCCCATCTGCTTGCCTTTTCCTAGCTTGGGATCCAAAGCATAAAAGAGGAGCAAATTGCCGTCCCACGCATTCAAAATGCAAGGATTGCCAGGTTTCAAGGGGCAGAAAAAGTTCTCATCTACACCTTCTTCGTAGGGGACTTCGAACACCAACTCTGCAGGTCCTCCAAGCGCGGGCTGGCGCATCAGCCTTATGGGAGGAGCCGCGGCAGTTCCCGCTCGTCTGGGAACTTCCCAGTAGAGCAGCCATTGCCCATCCGGACTGAAGCCGTGGCCAGAACCAAGATCACCGAGAGCGCTCGACACAATCTTCTGGGGAACTGAATCGCTCACCCCTTGCCTGAAGAGCTCATAATTTCCGTTGCGGTTCGATGTGAAGAGGATGCTGCGGCTATCCGCGGTCCAAAGTTCCGGAATGCTGTTGTGGTTGTCCAAAGTAAATCGCCGCGGTGGTTTCAAGTCGCCATTCCGGTCCACCTCAGCAACATAGACATCGACGTTAGCTCGCTGCTTGCGGAACGTGAGGTACTTTCCGTCTGACGAAGCTGTCGGATCGAACAGGCCGAGACCCTCCGTCGCGGTAATTTGCTCCGGCGGCTTGGAGATTTGCCCATCGGGCAACTCAATGTGGACTTGCCAGAGGCTATATTCCCCCTCAGGGGAGGACTCAGGCTTTTGCAGGACCGTGAATACGAGACGTCCATCCTGCGACCAGGAAATGCACTTGGGTTCTTCTCCGCGGCAGAAGAGATAGTTTGATTTCGGCAAGGCAGATTCCGGGAGCATAGTCCTCGAAGGGCCTCCCGCTGCGGGCTGGATTTGGACGGAGCGCTCAACTGAGCCAGGGTTTGCGAACTTGACCTGCCAGTAGCCCACCCACTGTCCATCCGGTGACCATACTGGACTTGCAAATACTTGGCCTTGTCCCGCACTCGCAAGCCTTCTAGGGTCTTCTCCATTCAGACCCGACACCCAGATATCGTGTGGCTGATGCAACTCCCCGGCGAGATAAACCATGGATTTGCCATCTGGGGAGACGGCAGGCGATGAGGCATTCTCCCGCAGCTTTTGTGGGGCTGCTGTGCCGAGGGCAGGAACAACCCAGAGGCTGGTTTCCTGGTAGATCGAGGAGCGCCGAGTGAGAAGCAACTTCCCACCTTCCGGGAACCATGCCATGCCCCAGATCTGGGCGGATGGAAAATCGGGCGGCAGAGTGATTGGTCGGATTTCTCCCGATTCTATCGAACGAACCAGGAGACCAGTCGTAGCCGTGTAGGCTATGTACTTACCGTCAGGGGAGATCGCGGCACTAGCAACCCAGTCTTCCGGAGGATTGGCCGTGAGTTGACGCGGAGCTGGCGGCGCGCCATGTTTCGAAGGCCCGTATCTCCATTTGTACAGCCCAAATCCGGCAGCAATTAAGATGATGAGAGCCGCGCACCCCAATGTCGCTAATCGAAGCCATCTCGTTCCAGACGGCTTCTCTGCAGACACCGCCGCCTCCGCAAATGCGGAAGACCGCCCCGAGTCCGTGTCGCGTTTCAGCCGCTGTAAATCCGCGCGAATCTCGCCGGCCGTCTGATATCTCAGGTTGCGATCTTTTTCGAGTGCTTTTCCGATGATTCTTTCAAGCTCAGTGGGGAGTTCCGGATTCAGCCGGATGGGCGGGGCTGGAGCCCGATTCAAAATCGAATCGAAGATCAGCGCCGAAGTGTCGCCGCGAAACGGGAGAATGCCGGTGACCATTTCATAGAGCACCGCGCCAAAGGAAAAAAGATCCGTTCGCGCATCGAGTTCCTTGCCCCTCACTTGCTCGGGAGACATATAGGCCACGGTGCCGAGCGCGGTTCCCGGGCTGGTAAGCAAACGTTCATCCGTAGCCGTCGGTAAGGCGGACGCACCGACGCGCTCCGCAACCGGCTGAATCTTCGCCAGCCCAAAATCGAGGATCTTCGCATGCCCCCTTTTTGTGACGAAGATATTCGCCAGCTTGATGTCGCGATGAATGATTCCTTGGGCGTGAGCGGCATCCAGCGCGTCGGTGATTTGAATCGCCAGTTCCAGAGCCTGCTCGATCGAGAGCGCCTTCCCGCTGATGAGGTGCTTCAGCGTTTGGCCTTCCAGGAACTGCATTACAATGAACGGCTGTCCCTGATCCTCGCCGATTTCGTACACGGTACAGATGTGGGGATGGTCGAGGGCTGACGCCGCCTGCGCCTCGCGGCGAAAACGCACCAGGGCGTTGGGATCGCGAACCACTTCGCTGGGAAGGAATTTCAACGCGGCGAAACGATGAAGCTGCGTGTCTTCCGCTTTGTACACCACCCCCATCCCCCCGCCGCCGATTCTTTCGAGGATTTTGTAATGGGAAACGGTGCTGCCCACGAGTTCCTGTTCGGATTCCCTTGCTTTTTCCCTGGCAATCGTCTGCGCGGCAATTTCCGCGGCCGGGGACTCCATGAAACTCTGAGCCTTTTCATTTTGCGCCAGCAGGGCCAGAACTTCGCTGCGCAGCAAATCATCGCCCGCGCACGCGTGATTTAGGAAGCCGCCACGCTTGTGTTCCGGCAGTTGGGACGCCGCGTGGTACAACTCCTCAATTCTCTGCCAGCGTTCAGGTTCCATCGGGACTGCTCCCGGTGATCTCGTTCAGCAGCCAGGCCTTGGCCATCTTCCAGTCGCGCATCACCGTCTCTGGCGAGATCTTCAGCACTTCGGCTGTTTCTTCCACGTCCAGGCCGCCGAAGAATCGCAATTCCACCACGCGGCTCTTTCGCGCATCGACGGCCGCCAGATTTTTCAGCGCATCATCGACGGCAATGATTTCCAGCGGCGCTTCGTTGCACACCGAGAGCGCTTCCTCCAGCGGTAGATTGTGCTTGCCCCCGCCGCGCTTCTGGTAGTTTCGCGAGCGCGCGAAATCCACCAGAATCCGTCGCATCAACTGCGCGCATATGGCGAGAAAGTGCGAGCGGTTTTCCCAGTTTCGCTGGGGAAAATCCACCAGCCGCAGATAAACCTCGTTGACCAATGCCGTTGTTTGCAGGGTATGGCCGGAGCGCTCGTTGCCCATGTACCGCTGCGCTCGCAGGTGCAGTTCTTCGTAAACCAGGGGCACTAGTTTGTCGAAGGCCGTCTCGTCACCGGAACCCCAGGCCTTCAGCAGCCGCGTCACATCACCGGTCGAGGATTGCGTCATGGGGCCGGCCCTTACTGGGACACTGACCGCGATTTGAGTGACAGAAGGCTAACACAGAAATGCACCTGTGTCTGTCCCGGCGGTCTGGCGGCGTTCGCCCAAAATCAGCCCCCTCTCTGACAGTTTTCTTCCCGTTTTCCCGCTTCATTAAACAGAAGGAAACCCGGCGATCCCAACCCTGCAGATCAAGCGGGAATAGGCAACGTCCGGAGACTGACCGTTGTGGAGGAACCCATGAGATTCACATTCGCTATCGTTGCAATCGCGGCCGTTGCGGTCGCCGCGCCCATAGCTCTTTTCGCCCAGCAAGAACCCAGTCGCAATGCCCGGCAAGCATTGGCTTCAGAGGTCCATCTCGCCCAAACCGTTTCTCCTTGGCTGGCCAAAGCCAAGGAACTGGGCCCGGCCAATGACGCTAAGCGCGTACAGATTACTGTCTTCCTTAGTTGGCGAAACCAAGGCAAACTCGAGCAACTCCTCGAGGATCAAACCACTCCCAGCAACCCCCGCTATGGCCAGTTCCTCACTCCTGAGCAATTCCATTCCGCTTTCTCGCCCAAGGCTGACGATGTCAGTCTCGTCCAAAGCACTCTTCGGGGTCTCGGCTTCAACGTGGAGTACACTCCGGCCAGCGGTCTTTTCGTTCGTGCCAGTGGGACGGTAGCTCAGGTCAAGCAAGCCTTCCACGTAAGTCAGAATCTTTATTCCTACCGCGGCAAAACGCTTCGCGCACATGCCGAAGAGCCCGTGCTTCCTGCTGCTCTCAGCGGCCTAATTGTCCACATCGCTGGCCTCGATGACAGCCGCCTTCTTATGCGGCCCATGCACATTTCCCGAATGCAGGGCCGGACACGAGTGAACTCGGTTTCCGTTCAGCCCCCTTACGGCTTCGCCGTGTCCTTCCCTTGCAGCAACTATTGGGGCGATCAGCAAGCGAATCTGCAATCGTCGCAGACCCAGACGTTCCCCTACGGGAATGATTTGCCGTGGCTGCCCTGCGGCTATACTCCGCAGCAAATCCGCGAAGCTTACGGAGCCAACAAGGTTGAAGAACGTGGCAGGGGCGTACGCATTGCCATCACAGATTTGTATGCTTCGCCCACGATCGTTTCCGACGTAAACACCTTCTCCGCCAATCACGGTTTGCCTCCGCTAACCTCAGAGAATTTCCAGCAGATTCTTCCGGCAAACGTCAACTCGATTCCTGACGGGGATCCCTGCAATTCCTCAGGCTGGTTGAGCGAAGAGACCCTGGATGTCACGGCCGTGCATGCCATGGCCCCGGACGCTTCGATCATCTATGTCGGGGGTGTTTGCGACGCCACCGATCAGGCCGATGGTGGCGTTGGCTTAGAGCCGATCTATCAGGTGATCGACCAAAGATTGGCGGACATCGTCACCAACAGTTGGCTCTACAACGGCGAAGCTGATGTCGCTCCCGGACAACTCCTGAGTGACAATGCCCAGTTTCTCCAAGCCGCCATCCAAGGCATGAGTCTCTTGTTTGCCAGCGGTGACGATGGCGACCTCACGCAAGCGGGCTCCGCTTTTGGCGGTTCCAATCCCATCGCCTCGGGAAGCTGGCCCTCGACTAGCCCCTTCGTCACCTCCGTCGGCGGCACCAGCCTTTTGCTGAAGAATGCTTCGGGAAAGAAAGAAGAATACGGCTGGGCCAGCCATTTCACCGTGTTTCAAAACGCGGCCATCAGCGACAACGGCGGCACCGTCTCTGAGCAGGGATACTTCACGCCGTTCATCTGGTCGTTTGGTTCCGGAGGCGGACCCAGCCTGGTTATGCCTCAGCCTTTTTATCAGAAGAGAGTGGTTCCCGAGATCTTCGCCAGCCAGACGGTTTCCTCCACCGGACAAATCATTCCTTTGAATCCGCCGGCGCGCGTGACCCCCGATATTTCCATGCTGGCCGATCTTTATGAAGGCTTTCTGGATGGAGAAACCTACACCATGTTCTTCACAACACCCGATGCCGGTTGCACCCAGCTCACGGAGACGACCGAGTATTGCGAGCAGCCGGTTGGCGGCACCAGCCTGGCCACACCGCTTTTTGCTGGAGTCCTGGCGTTAGTGAACGAAAACCGTTTTTCCCACGGCCAGTGGCCCGTCGGCTTCGTCAATCCTGCGTTGTACGGTTTGCGCGTCGGAGACGATTGCTCTGACGATGCCCCTATCCGCGATGTCAACGCGCCTAAGGAGCCTCTTGGGGGGTTGATCGGTGTGCTTGGGGTTAGCAATTTCGTCGGGTTTGGAGCCATTGATTCTACGGTCGACGCCAACGGCAACCTGACGGAAAACGTGGACTCCTCGTTGCGCTCCGCGCCCGGTTACGACGACGTGACCGGCCTCGGCGTCCCGAACATCCCTGCCTTCATCAAGTCTCTTTCCGGGAAAAAACTGCTCCCGTAGCAGCGCTCTTTCACCAGGGAAGCACCTGAACATTCAAGATCATGTGCCGGTCGCCTCAAAAACGGCCGGCACTCCTTATTTCCTGCGTCAGCGAACCGGCAATTCCAATCGCGACGAACCCAGAATCTGCGCCTCGTACTCTCCGGAAGTCGCAAACGTCGCTTCATCGCCGCTGGCCAGCAAAAGTCGCAAACGCATTCCCTTCGCCAGCCGCACCGATGTCGGCAGCAGCGTCAAATCCGCTTCCATCTCGCCGTCTTTCGGCACCGGCTGGGCGTCGCTCTTCGCATACGTATGCAAAGTTTGTTCGGCGGCATTCAGCTTCCGCTGAATCAGCCGCAAATGTCCTTCGGTGATGTAAAACGAGGCACCCTTTTCATCGACCGCAACCAGATACGCAATCACCGAAGGGTCCGCCTGCGCGCAGATCAGCCGCAGCCGCAAAACTGCCTGCCCCGTAATCTCCAGCGGAGCCACCAGCGGCGCCGTCGTGAACGATGGCAAGGCGTTCATCTTCTCTAGCGCTTTGCCATACTCCACCGCGTTTCCGCCCATTTGCGTGTGCCAGCGATTGCTCTCTCCAGTCGACGTAGCCGCAAGTTTGACTCGGAATTTTTCGTCCGATTTCTGCGGCGTCAGCTCTGACTTGGCATTCAAGTAGTACGTCGCCTGCCGCAGTCCTTTGGGCGGCCACACCTCCGTCGCGTGCCATCTTCCTTCGCCAATTGTGTAGTAATTCAGCTTCCGCTCCGGCGCAGTTGCCACTGGCGGGTCTTTCAAGTAGTGATCGAAAAACTGCAGCGCCTCCAGTCTTTGCTGATTCTGGCTCGGCTCCACGGGCCGCGCCGCAAAGAATGGGTCCGCGTCGAACGCTCCTCCGTGGCTCCACGCTCCAATGAAAATTTCCTGAATGTTGGAAAACTCGTGAAAGCGTTTCAGCGTTCCCTGAACTGTTCCCGCGTCGTACCAGCTCACAAAAATCAGCATAGGCACAGCGGATTTGTGCAGCGCCGCCGCGGCGCCTGCCATGCTGATGTCCCGCCAGCTTTCTCGGATGGGCGGCAAAGGCACATCAATGAACTCTGCCTGTTTCGCTGCGGAATAAATGTCCAGATTCCCACGATGTTCTGCAATCGCCTGCTTCATTAGCGAACCGTCCGCGTCGCTCTCTACCCGCTTCGCCGCATCTCCCGAATCCATCTGCACCGTGAAGTCTTCGAACGTCTTTAGCAGCCAATCGTTGAACACTGCGCCTGGCCGCACCAGGTCCGTGTAGTAGTTGTAATCGCTGAACCATGGAGCCACGGCGCGGACCGCCGGGTGGTTCGTTGCCGCGAGAAATTCCGACGCCGTTCCCTCCACCGACTCGCCAATCGCTCCCACGCGCCCGTTCGACCACGGCTGATGCACTGCCCATTCCACAATGTCATACAAATCCGGAACCGTGTCGGGTCCGTAGCGGCTTACGCCAAACGATGCGCCCGTGCCGCGCTCATCAATCAGCACGCGCGCATATCCGTGCTGCACCCAGAAGCGGTCTTCGCGCGAAATGCTTCCGTCCTGCGCGGCGCGGCCAAACCGGCTCATCTTGAAAAGCGCCGGCAGTTTGCGATCCGCTGGCAGCCCCTTGGGAAGCAGCACGTCGATGGCGATGCGCACGCCATCCCGCATCGCCACATACAGCGAAGAGACCTGCACCTCCTGAAATTCCGGCTTGCGGTCCGGCGCGGTAAACGGGCTTTGTGCTTTTATGCCGCACGGAGCCAGCAACACGACAAGAATCGGTGCGAGTCGTTTCATGCGTTCTCTCCCTCTCGCGCATGCCTCACCGCAAGCTTCCACCCTCGCGGCGGATTTCGCAGCAGCGCCTTGCTGATCTCGGCCAGAACTGGATACTTCTCCGCCGCTTCCGGAACCCGGCGCCGCCACAACAGAAATCCCAAGTACGCCATGTACACAAACTCGCCTAGCTCCTCTTGCCGGAACAACTTCTTGAGCAGCCGGATGCGCGTTTCTTCTTCTTTCTTCGCCCGCCGCGCCACTTTCGGGGAAACCGCCGCCCAGGCAAAAATCGCCGCGTCTGACGGCCATTCCCCTTGCTCGCTGAGCATTACGCGGTGCTCCAGTTCCTCAAAAAAGCTGGCCACCGCCAGACGCACATCGCGCTGGGCTACTAGGTCGGAAAGCAGGCTCTTCTCCTCTTCCCATTCCCTAAGCAATGCCTCCAGCAGCGCTTCGCGATCCTTAAAGTGCCAGTAGAAGCTGCCCTTGCTCACGTGCAGCTCACGGGCAAGCGTCTCGACGCGCACCGCGCCCGGCCCGCCTTTGAGCAAAGCCAGCCGCGCCGCCCGCATCCAGTCCTGCTTTTCCAGTCTTCCTCGTTTGTCCATACGCAACCGTATAGTATAGCACAAACCAATCCTTCTGTCCATACGCTACCGTATGGATTGCGCTAGCTTGGGTTTGTCCCCGGTATTGAGCCAGTCCTTCGCGTGCGCGGGGGAAAGCCCATGCGTCTTTGTTCGGGATCTTCTGCTTAACATTGCAATTGGCCCCAGCGCCGCCTGGAATCACTTCGCGCTGGCTCGCTGGTTGAAGGGCTTGATAATATTCCGCTGCGATTCGACCATCCAGAATCGCAGCGGCCTTGACCCAATGAACTCGCATAATAGCGCTGCCGACGAGAACGCTAAGCGCGGCGTGATTCTTCTTTTCCTCCTTTGGTCATTTGCTATTACGTGGGGCTGCGTTTTTCCTGCTCTGTGGCTTCAGGAAACGAAGCTAAATGCGAGTCTTTTCCTCTTTACACTGCAGTTTTCTCCGTCTTCAATTCTTTCTTTCTAGGCAACTTTGGGCCCGCCGCTGCGGCCTTGATAGTTCTTTCGACGCGAGGGCAACACGCCGAAAGAAAGGTCCTGATCAGGGAATCCATCGCCTGGCGCATTCCCGCCAAAGGCTATTTCCTTGGGATCCTTATTCCTGCTGCTATTCTGGGATTGGCATTGGCAGCCCTTGTGACCGTTTCAGCAGTGCCGTTCCATTGGTATGGCAACGCCTTCGGCTTTTGGATCGACGACATGATTTTTGGGAGTTTGCTTAGGGCCTATGGCGAAGAGATGGGCTGGCGTGGTTTCCTGCTCCCGAGATTACAAGCGCGGATGAACGGGCTGCAAGCCAGTCTGCTAATAGGCCTGATATGGTGGACTTGGCATCTTCCGGTCCGCCTGAATCCCGGTCATTTTCAGTGGATGGTCAATCTCATTTACCTTGCCGAAATCCTCTCGCTTTCCGTCATACTGACCTGGCTGCGGAACTCGACACCGGGCACCTTGGTCCCGGTCATAATTCTCCATGCAGCGATCAACTCCGGCTTGGACACG
>Ga0187778_10001324_pt1 | contig 17377 bp, 12 predicted proteins | sample 1015_Q2_SP5_20_M_FD_132418 | JGI IMG/M metagenome (GOLD analysis project Ga0187778, IMG submission 132418) | Tropical peat soil microbial communities from peatlands in Department of Meta, Colombia - 1015_Q2_SP5_20_MG | ecosystem: Environmental > Terrestrial > Soil > Wetlands > Peat | place...
CCCGAACATCGCGATTCCTCGCCCGGCTGCGGGAAAGGAGGGGACGGCGATCGACCTCGACGGCTTCTTCGGTCTCCACCCAGCCCTCTCGCCCCTCAAGCCCCTCTGGGACAGCGGGCTCCTCGTTCCGGTGCACGCGGTCGGCAGTCCGAGCAACACGCGCTCGCACTTCGACGCCCAGGACTACATGGAGACGGGCACGCCGGACGTGAAGGGAACGCCCGACGGCTGGTTGAATCGCTACCTGGCGATGCAGGGGACTTGCGCCGAGTGTGCCAAGCCCTCCCCCTTCCGCGCCGTGGCCTTCTCCGCTCAAACCCCGCGCATCATGGAAGGCCCCGCGCCCACGATCGCCATGCAGACGCTGGGCGACTTCACCATTCGCGCCACGGGGACGGATGTCGAGCGGCTCGAGGCGCTCTACCGCACCGGGTCGGCGGACATCATTCACGGCGCCGGGGCCGAGACATTCGACGCGGTGAAGATGCTGAAGGCAGCGAATCCGCAGCAGTATCTCCCCGAGCACGGCGCATCCTATCCGAAGTCCGGATTCGGCCAGAGCCTCATGCAGATCGCGCAGCTGATCAAGAGCAACGTGGGGCTCGAGGTCGCCTTCGCCGATGTCGGTGGGTGGGACACGCACGTCAATCAAGGGGGCGCGAACGGACAGCTCGCCAACAGGCTCACCGACTTCGGTCAGTCGATCGCGGCGCTCGTCACCGACCTCGGCGATCGAATGGACGACGTGGTGATCCTGACGATGTCGGAGTTCGGCCGCACGACGAAACAGAACGGCAATGGCGGCACCGACCACGGGCACGCCAGCGCCATGTTCGTCATCGGCGGCCACCTGCGCGGCCACAAGGTGTATGGGCGTTGGCCGGGCCTGGCGCGTGAGAACCTCTTCGAGGGGCGCGACCTGGCGCTCACCACCGACTTCCGTTGCCTCTTCGGCGAAGTGGTGCAGGGCCACCTCGGCGCGACGAGTCTCGACAGGCTCTTTCCGGGATACGTGGCCGGCTCGTCGCGCCTCGGCCTGCTGGCCTAGCGTCGATCAGAAGCGTAGGAGTCGTCGCAGCCCGGCAGCGATCCGCCGTCCGAGGTCGCTGAAGGCGTTTTCCGCCGGCGCCAGGTGCTCACGGCAATACTCGTGAGGCTCGGTGCCCGCCTTGAACCATTCGCGTTGCGTCACCGGACACCACTCTCCGGCGAGCTCCCCGTTCTCGGCGTCGATGACGCGCTCGACCAGCCCGCTTGGCGGCTGCCAGTCGACCCCGCGCGGCTCGCGCCAACCACTGACGTAGAAGTCCGCCCACGCCGGGGCGGCGAGTCGGCCGCCGGCCGCCTCCCCTCCGAGTGGGTGTGGATGGTCGTAGCCGAACCAGACGACGGCGGCGAGGGTCGGCGTGTAGCCGACAAACCAGACGTCATCACCATCGTTCGTCGTCCCCGTCTTCCCGGCAATGGCCCCGCGAGCTCCCCGGTCGCGAACGGCGCGACCCGTTCCTGCGTCGACCACCGACTGAAGCATCGAGGTGATCTGAAACGCATCGCGTGCATCGAGCACGCGGGTCGGCACCACCGTCTCCGCGTGCCAGAGCACGGTGCCGTCGGCCGCCACAATTCCGGTCACCAGGCGAGGGTGCACGCGCATCCCACCATTGGCGAATGGCGCGTAAGCGGTCACCAGCTCCAACGGAGTCACCTCGAACGCGCCGAGGGCGATCGAGGGGAGGGCTCGAAGCGGGCTCTCGATTCCCTGACGGGTGGCGAGGTCGACGATCGGCTGCTCGCCGACAGCGCGACTCACGCGAACTGTCGCAGCGTTGGCGGAGCGCATCAGCGCGCGCCGTAGCGTCATGATGCCACCGTACGCGCCGCCGAAGTTCTGCGGGGTCCAGATGCGCCCGCCGTCCTCGATCTCGACCGGATCGTCGGCGACCAGGGTCGCCGGCGTGTAGCCGGCAGCCATCGCAGCGGCATAGACGAACGGCTTGAACGCCGAGCCGGGCTGACGCCGCGCGAACAGGGCACGATCGAAGCCGCGGGGCTCCTCACGTCGGCCGCCGACGAGCGCGCGGATGTCTCCCGAGCGCGGGTCGATGGCGACGAGCGCACCCTGAACTTCGTCGCCATCCTGTCCTGCGTCGATCTCGTGGGACTCCCGATCTATCTGGGCGGCGTGTGCGGCGATCGAGCGCTCGGCCGCGCGTTGAGCGGGCGCGTCGAGCGTCGTATAGACGGTGACATCCCCCTCGTCGAGGCCGCGTGCACCGAGCAGCGAATCGACCATATCCTTGACCGCGCCGACGGCCCAAGCGTTCGCCCGCAATGGGTGCCAGGGTTCGCCCGACACCACGAGCGGGAGAGCGGCTGCCGCTCGGGCGGCGTCGGGAGTCACAAAGCCTTCGCGGCGCATCAAGCCGAGCACGAGATCTCGCCGCTCGCGCGACCGCTCGGGGCTTCGGCGCGGCGTGTACGCCGACGGCCCCTTGGGGAGAGCGGCCAGCACCGCCCCCTCCGGAAGGGTCAGCGCCGAGACGCTCTTGCCGAAGAGGTCTCGACTGGCCGCCTCCACGCCATACGCGCCGTCTCCGAGGTAAATGACGTTCAGGTAGAGCTCGAGGATCTCGTCCTTGCGGAGATTCCGCTCGATCAGACGCGCGAGGCGCAGCTCCAGGAGCTTACGGCGTAGGGACCGATCGCCGCCGGAGCGGCTGGTGAAGGTGTTGCGCGCGACCTGCATCGTGATCGTGCTGAAGCCCTCGCGTACGGCCATCGCGGCCGCGTTATGCGCGGCGGCCCGAAACGCGGCGTGCCAGTCGACGCCATCGTGCGAGTAGAATCGCCTGTCTTCGGTGGCGACGAAGGCCTGCCTGACGTGGAGCGGGACCCGGGCGAGCGACACGTTCACCCGCCGAACCACCGACAGGTGTCCGAGGAGGCGGCCGTTGCGGTCGAGGACGGCGCTTCCCTCCGACGGACGGTAGGCTCGGATCTGCGCGGCCGACGGGCAGCCGTCGAAGCCGCAGCTACCGAGCCATGCGTCGAACGCCATCACGCCGACGGCGCCGAAGCCCAACGCGAGGAGGGAGGCCCGGCGCTGCCGCATCCACACCCGGGCCGGACGCGCAGGGTCGGCGGGCAGAAGCCGCATCGCAGACCGAAAATGTTGCGTGAGCGCAGCTTGGCGCATCTGCATCAGGACAGCGATCGGCGTGGCGCCGCCTCAGGGCGGACGTCGCATGAGAGCGCGCGGCGCGCTGTCGCGAGCCGGCGACCATCGCTGGCGTTGGCTATCTTCAGGGCAAGACGTCGCATGAGCTCACCAAACCTTGCGCCCACAATGTGGGCGCGCCTCTTCGCACTACGTGTGACGCAAGTCCCTCGTGTCGCTTTGTTTGCCCTCCCCCTCCTGCTCGCCGCCGGATGCCGCTCGCGAGAACCCGGCGGGGTGAACAACTCGACTACCCCAGACAGCGCCGGCGGGGCCATCACCAGAGGGGCAGCCATTTCCAAGGCAAAGGGTGATCGGGAGCCAAACGAGCTCGGCCGAATTCCTATCCTCGAATACCACATCATTGGTGACCACGAGAGTCGCTGGACGGTGGAGCGAGGCCATTTCCGGAGACAGCTCGAGCTACTGTATGAGAGAGGGTACAGGCCGGTTACGGTTGCCGAGCTGATCGATCACAAGCTCGACCTCCCGGCGGGACTCTCGCCGGTCGTCCTGACCTTCGACGACGCCTCGCCCTCTCAGTTCCGCTACATCGAGCGAAATGGGAAGCTCGAGATCGACTCGATGAGCGCCGTCGGAATCCTGTTGGACTTCCACCGCCGACACCCCGACTGGGGAAATCGGGCAGTGTTCTGCATGCTCCCGGCAGCAGCCGCGGGCCATGCCTTCTTCGGCGAGAAGGGGATCGACGGACAGGAGAGCGCGTGGCGCTTTCAGAAGGTCCAGTTCCTGGCCAAGGAGGGTTTCGAGCTGTGCGCGCACACGCTCTGGCACGCGAACCTCGCCAAGTACGGCGATGCGGAGGTTCAGGAGCAGATCGCGCGCGGGGTCCTGGCGATCGACTCCGCTGTGGCCGGTTACAAGGTGAGGACGTTCGCTCTCCCCCTGGGCATCTGGCCGCGCAACGCGGCGCTGGCCCGGAGCGGCGCGTGGCGTGACCCGCACTCGGGCCGCACGGTGCCTTACGACTTCGATGCGATCCTGGAGGTGGCCGGCGGCCCGGCGCGAAGCCCGTTCGATCCATTGTTCGACCCGCATCGCCTGACGCGAGTCGAAGTGTTTGGGGATGAGCTCGAGAAAACACTCGATCACCTCGACCGTACCGCCTCGCGCTATGTCAGCGACGGAGACCCTGCGACCGTGGCCCATCCGAAGGTCTCCTCGCGAGGCACCGCCATCGGCCAGTGAGCAGCTCGCCATCGCGCGTGATTTGTCCGAAAATCGTCCCTCGCTGTCCGAAAACAGTGCTTGATCGGCCGTGGCTCGTGAGGCAACTTGAGCGCTCGTGCGGAATCTGTCTCGCGCCCGCGGGGGTGGCATGAGCGGCTCGGATGGAACACTGGGACATCTCCCCTTCTTCGAGCATCTCGCACAACTCGATGAGTCATCGCCTGACTGGCGCCCGATGAGCGCCGGCCTGGTGGTGCTCCGACTCTTCGACGAATGGGTGCGCTCGGGCACGCCGGACGAGTGGAGCGTGCGTGCGGTGCGCGAGACGATCGGGGCGATGCCGGCGCGCGATGCGCAGCGGCAGCTGCTGGTGCGGATCGTAGATTCGATCGTTTCGGCGCGTGAGGGCGACGTGGCGACAATCGCCCCACGCCTGTTGGCGTACGCCAGGGCCCTCCAGTTCGACGCACGCTGGGAGCTGGCGGCCGATGTCTACCAGACTCTGGTGTCAGTAGCTCGACCGGAGCACGACGCCGACGTCCTGATTTCCGCCTACATGCAGCTCGGCCGGTGCTCGCGTGTACTCGCGCGCTGGAGTGAGGCGGCCTCCGCGTACGGCGCGGCCTCGGCGTTGGCGGAGGCAACCGGCGATCAGACGACTGCGCTCCGCTCCCGCATCGGCGTGGCCAACCTGGCGATCGATCGCGGCAACCTGCCTGAGGCGGAAACGATCCTCGACGAGACGATTCGCCGCGCCGAGGAACTACAGTTGGGAGAGATTCGCGCGGTGGCACTGCAGGACCGCGCCGCCGCCGCGCATCGGCGCGGCGACTTTCAGCTCGCGGTGCGTCTTCAATACGCCGCATTGAGCGCGATGCGCGATCAGGTCGCTCGAGACCGCGTGCTCCTCGACCTCGCCGGCAGCTTCTTCGAGCTCGGTGCGCACTCGGCCGCACAGGATGCGTACCTGGTGCTCGCCGCGACAGCGCAAGAGCAATACACGCGCTGGCTCGCGACGATCAACCTACTGGAAGTCGCAGCGCGAGATCACCGCGAGCTGGTCTTCGAGCAATACCGGCGCGAGCTGGCGAGCGCCGCACTCCCCCCCGTGCTGGCTGGCTACGCAGCGCTCGCAACCGGTCGCGGCTATCAGATTTTCGAGCGCGACACCCAAGCGCTGGCGATGTTCGAGCGCGCGGTGGACATCGGATCGGCCCACAGGCTCAACCAGATCTTGATCGAGGCCGAGCAGTGCCTGGAGGGCGTCCGCGCCGGTCGCGTCCAAGAGGCGCAGCCGACGACAGAGCTCTCCCCGGATGTCAGGGCAGTGGCGGACGCGCTGCGCGAAATGCGCTCCCTGGCCGGCGTGGCGCCGTGACCCGCGCCGGCGAGCCGATGATCGCGCCCCCGACCGCTCAACCCATCTGCCTAACGAATACTGCCGTCAACGACAGGTGCCACTGCCTCCGACCGTCGTTTGGCATGCTGCCTTCGGAGCCGTGGGCATCGAACAAGCTGACAGGAGCGCTGCGGCAACGACGGCGATGATCAGCGATGCGCGGCGACTGAGCATGGGAAACCTCACGTGACGAGGGGGAACGGTGAAGTCGTCACGCAAGGTACGGTGGCGCGTCCATCGGTAAATGCACATTTTAGGACACTGATGTGCATTTCTCGGACAAAATGCGCCCGCCCTCGTGGAAGTTGCCACACGCCTTTCCAATCCGCTGCTGCTGCACCTGCGCACCGTCCTCGGCGATGAGCACGATCTCACCGTCACCCACTCGTGGAGCGAGCTGGTCGACGTAGTGCACCAGCGTCCGGTGGACGCGATCGTCGTCGATCCCCGGATCGATGGAGGGATGGACCTGGAGCCGTTGGAGGCGCTCCTCGGTCGGTTTCCGGCGCTACCGGTGGTGCTGTACACCGCGTTGTCACCGGACAGCGTCAAGGCAATGGTGGAGCTGGCCAAGCACGGAGTACGGCATGTGGTGTTGCGAGGATTCGATGACAACCCTCGACGGTTCCGGGAGCTGCTCCTGGAACTGCCGGCACGTCAGGTGAGCGACATGGTCTGGGCCAAGGTCGCGCCCTGCCTCGCCGGCTCACCGCCGCTTCTGGAACGGGCGCTCTGGCGACTCTTCGACGCACCCCACCGGTTCGAGGACGTCGAGGCGGTCGCGCAGGCGGCGGGGATGACTCGGCGCAGCTTCGACCGCTGGCTCGACCGGGCCGGCCTCGCCTCCGCTCGCAAGATCGTGCTTGGCGCGCGTCTCGCGCGCGCCTTCTATTTTTTGCGCGACCCCGCGTATCAGCTGAGTGACGTCACGCGAAAGGTGGGGTTGCCCTCGCCGCGGCTGTTGGCGCGGCAGATTCGCGCGGCAACCGGCCTCACGCCGACGGCCCTGCGGGAATCGATCCTGCCGGAGGAATTCACGGAGCGTCTCGCGGCGATGCTCTGCCGCCGCGGAGGTGAGTCGCATGGCACCGTACGCTGATCGTCGACGCGTGCTCGTGGTCGATGACGAGGCATCCATCTGCCGCGCGCTCACGATCGCCCTCTCGCGCGCGGGATACGAGGTGCGCGCCGTGGAGTCCGGCGAGCTCGCCCACTCGCTCGTTCGAGCCGAGCACTTCGATGTCCTGGTGGTCGATCTGCGGATCCCCGACATGCGCGGTGACGTACTGTTCGAGCTCGCCGCGGCCGCGCAACCGCACCTGCGCGACCGAACGATCTTCACGACCGGCGACGCCAGCGAGCGCGCGCAAGCACTCATCACGGCCTGTCACTGTCCCGTCCTGACCAAGCCGTTCGACCTGGCCGAGCTTCTCGACTTGATCGGCGACGACGGTCAGGAGCGAACGGACGTCAGCGCATGACGAGCCGCTACCGTCGCGCGCCTTCCGACGCGACGGACAGATCCATCACAGCGAGTTGAGAAAGGCGAGCAGCGCCTCGCGGTCGCTCGCCGAGAGATGACGTACGCTTTCGCGAGCCGCGGTCCCTTGCCCACCGTGCCAGAGGATGGCCTCCATCACGCTCCGCGCGCGGCCATCGTGGAGGAATGTCGTGTGCCCATTTACCACGCCGGTGAGGCCCAGCCCCCAGAGCGGCGGGGTGCGCCATTCGCGACCGGTGGCGAGAAAGTCCGGCCGATTGTCCGCCAGTCCGGGCCCCATGTCGTGCAGGAGGAGATCGGTGAACGGGTGAATCGTCTGGTTCGAGGCCTCGGGCGCGTTAGCCACGGAGCCCGTTTGCAGGGTGACGACGTGACAGAGCGCACACCCCGCGCTGACGAATAGCTGCTCGCCGCGCCGCACATCGGCGGCGTCGATGTTCCGCCGCGCGGGGACGGCGAGCGTATGGACGTACGCGGCGACCGCGCCGAGCTGCGCGCCGCTCAAGTCCGGGGGATGTGCGGCGCACGCCGGAATGGGGTCCTGACACGGCTCCGCCGGGAAGACCGAGCTCGTGACGCCCATGTCGGCGTTGAACGCCCCAGCGCTCTGCACGAGCAGCGTAGCGGTGTTCGCCTTGAGCCCGAAGCGACCGAGGGCGGTGCCTTGCGCCACCGGGTCCCAGACGTAGTTGGGGTGTCCCGCGACACCCGCGGCAGTCGCGTCAGGCGCGGACGCGAGCGAGACGATGGTCGCCTCCGGCACCGCCTCGAGCAGCCCCAACCCGAAATTCGGTGGCGCCACCCGGGGCGAGAGCATCATCGACGAGGGCAGGGGACCCGCCTGCGACACGACCGTGTACGTGGGCACGGCGAGCGCGTACGGCGTGCCGTCGCTGAAGGTGCCGGCGGTGTCATGATAGGCGATCGCAACGGTCGCGATGGGTGTCAGACCGACCACCGCTCGGAGCTCCAGCTGAGTGCCGACGCCCGGAACCGGCGCGGGACCGCCATGGGCATCGATTCCAGGGACGCTCACGCGAAAGAGCATCGAGTTGAATGCCTCGCCGGGCGCGGGCGGCCGTCCGCGCCCGTCGCCGACGTGGCAGCCGCCGCACGACACGTTGTCGAAGCGCGGACCGAGGCCGGCGTTGACCGGCGCCGGCGCGGGAACGAAGGTCGCGTCGAAGACGCCATCGCCGCTCTCGAAGAGGGTCAGCCGATCCGTGGAGAGGGTCGGCGCCGGCTGCCCGAAGGCACGGCTGCTGGCGTCGAAAACCGTCATCGCGCCGCCGAGGCGGGCATCGATTGTCGGCTCCGGCGGCGTCGGCGCCGACGGCGCGCCATCGCAGGCCACGGTCGCGGCCACGACGGCCAGCAGAAGGGGAAGCGACCGCACCCGCCCGGCCTCAGTCCGCGTCGGCGATGCCGCCCACCAGCGGCACGATCCGGTTGGTCAGTGTTTGGTTGAGCGTGAGGACCGCCTGCTGCGCGGAGCGCAGGAGCGCGGGATCATGGTGGAGCGCAGCGTCGAAGCTGGGGCGCACAGCGGCCAAGGCCGCGAGCGCGGCCGAGATTTGCTGCCTGACGAGTTGATCGGTCGCTGGGTCGGCGGCCGCGATGAGCGAGCTCACCCCACCCAGATACACCAGCTGCACGCCGCCGACGTCGTTCTCTAGATCGGCCAGGGTGTTGTCGCTGAAGCGCGACTCCTCGTAGTCCGCGCTTCCCGTGGTGAGCGGACCGGCCAGCTTCGAGTTCGCTACCTCGTCAGTGCACTCGACCAGGCCCCCCACGACGTCCTGGAGGGCGGCGCCCATCGACGGGTACACACTCCCCGACTGTCCCGCGGTCGTGAGCTGCCCGGCGAAGTTTCCGCCGGTCGGTGCCCAGGCGTCGTGCAGTCGCGACGCCGCGGCGGCGAGGCTCGCTCCCGCCGATGTGAGATAATCGCGCTCGCGCACGCCGAGCGCCTCCGGGGTCGTCCGTCCATTCAGGCCGAAGAGGAGATACTCGACCCCGTGGAAGCCCTTCAGGCTGCCATCCAGCCCGTCGACGAGCGCCTGGGTAATCGGCGCGGGGCCAGCGAGCAACGCATCGATCCCGGCCCGATCGATCGGCCACGTGTCCATCTGTGGATCGAAGCCCTCGGTGACGAGCGGCCCGAAGGCGAAGGCCTCGTTGTTCTCGTACGGTTGGCGGGCTGACCGCCACGCCGACTGCGCGGCCGCCAGCGTTTCATCGCTCGGCGAGGCGGCGAGCGCGTCGAGGGCGCTCTGCAAGCGTGCCGCTCGCGCGTCGAGGCTGTCGAACGTCGCCAGATAGATGTTGGAGACGACCGCGGAGATGACCGGACTGGGCGAGGTGGGGAGAGGAACGGTGACCGACTCGCAGGCGGCCATCGTCAGGCCGATGCAGGCCGAGAGGAGAAGCGGGGTGAGGGGCGCGGTCGGTCGACTAGCGGCTCGGGCCGTCATCATCAAAATCCCGCGCCGAGGCTGACGTAGACACTTCGGCCGATCGCCGGAATGATCCCCGGCCCAGGGTACTCGGTGGTGCGGAAGGTGAAGTAGCTGATGTTCGCCAGGTTGTTGACTCCGGCGCGAATGCTGGTGCGACGCGTGGGGCGGAACGTTGCGGACCAGTCGAGCACCGTATAACCCGGGATGATTCCGACGTCGGCGTCATAGCTCGCGACGGTGTTGTTCGCATCGCTGAATTGCTGCGTCACCGTGCTGGCGAGGAAGCTCGTGGAGAAGCGGGTGATCTCGTACGAGACCCCGACGCGGTTGACTACCGCGGGCGCGAACTCGACCGTGTTGCCGTCGAACTCGCCGCTGGTATAGCGCGCGTGAGTGTAGCCGAGCGCATCGAAGATGGTGAGCGTCCCCCAGGCGTATGGGGCGCCGAGGAGCGCGAAAGGCTGCACCTGGACGTACGCCTCGACCCCGGTGTTGACGGCGTCGGCGACGTTGCGCCACTCCGTGTACGGCGCGCCGGTGGAATCGACTCCCGAGACGAGGCCGATGCGGCCGTTGTAGGCGAGGTAGAAGGCGCCGACGTCGAAGCTCACGCCACCGCCCCTGCCTAGCGATCCACGCCACCCGATATCGGCGTTGTATCCCTTCGGATCGTGGAGATTGGGGTCGACGCGACTCGTGCTGCCGAAGGGCGTGAGAAAGGAGTACTCGATCGGCCGGTACGCCTGTGTGATGTTGGCGTAGATGTCCGAGGCAACCGTGGCGTGGAACTGCGCGCCGATGCCCGCGAGCGGGAAGGTGCGATTGTTCGCCAAGGGGGCCACCGTGGTGTCGGCGGTGTAGCCCTCGGCAGTCGAGCGGAGGTACTCGGCTCGCACGCCGGGAGTGATCGACAGACGTGAGGTGATCCGGAAGACGTTTTCGGCGAAGACAGCGACGTTGGCGCTGCGGAACTTCATGTCCGTCTCGTAGGGCCCGACGAGTGTCATGTCGAAGTCCGAGCCGGTCGTGCCCTCGCCCCCCTCCTGGCGGCGCATGTCGCCGGCGAAGATCCGGATGCCCGTCGCCAGGCTACTCGTGCCGCCCAGGAGCTGGTACGAGTGGGAGAGGCGCGTCTCGTTGGTGACGTTGTCGAAGTACTCCCATTCCACTTCGCGGGGCGTGTGGGCGAGCGTGACCGGATCGATCGTGTCAGGGGCCGAGGCACCGCCATCCTCGTTACGCCAGACGAGGTAGCGCTGGCTGAACATGAACGAGAGCGAGGATGTCAGCGTGGTGGAGGGCGAGAGCTTGGCCAGCACCGAGGCGTCGATGATGTTCCACGGGCTGGAGAGCCAGTTGCGGGCGCGGAACGACTGTTCCGGATCCTCGTTGAACTCCTCGTTGTCCAATCCGCCGGGCATGTGAATGCGATTGCGGAGGAGGGAGTATTCGAGCCGGAACTTGAGATTGTCGTTAGGTGCGTAGGCAATCGTGGCCGCCGCCGACAGCTGCGAGAGGTCGGAGTTGGGACGGTATCCGGTCTGCCCGCGGTACTGGGCGTAGGCGAAGTAGGTCCAGTGCTCGGAGCCGCCCGACAGCGACCCGTACGAATCGAACATGGCGAAGCTCCCGAAGCTCTGCCGCACGTCGAAGGTCGGCGCCGTGTTCGGCTGTCCGTCGCGCAACACATAGTTGACCACGCCGCCAAACTGGGGGCCGAACTGGAGCGACGAGCTTCCACGCACGAACTCGACGCGCGCCAGCGCTTCGGTGGGCGGGGCGTAGTAGGTCTCGGGGTAGCCATAGAGATCGGCGACGATGTTCACGCCGTTCTGGCGCGTGTTCATCTCGATCGACTGAATCGGGTTCAGCCCGCGGAACCCGATGCCGTTCGAAGGGAAGCCGCTGTTCTCGCTCTCGCTGACATTGAGGCCGGGGATGCGGCTGTAGACCTCGCGGGTGATGTTCTGGGCGGTGTTCGCCGGGACGCTGTCGACCTGGAGGCTCTCGGTCTTCTTGCCGCTGAAGACCAGCGTGCCGCGCACCTCGGGGAGCGGTCCCACGACGGGGGCGGGAGGACCGGCGCGAATGACGACTTCCGGGAGCTGCTGCGGACCGCGGGCCACCGTGTCACCGGTCGCCCGCTCGACTGTGACGTCGATGCGGGTGACCCCGGCGGCGAGGACGGTGATCGTCTCCGTCCTCATGGCGATCGTGGGGCCGACGACGATGAGCGTGTACGTGCCGGGCGCCACGTTAGGCATGGCGAACGCGCCCACGGAGTCGGTGATCGCACGGGACGGGCTCCCGGCGAGCGCGACGCTCGCGCCGGCGACCGGCCGGCCACCGGATGTGCGAACATGGCCGGCGATTCCGCCGCTGTCTCGCGCCACCGGCTCCTGCGCCGAGGCGCGCGGCGCCGAAAGGAACAGAGCGACGAACGCCATGGAGAGCCAGAGGAAGGCACGCCGCGCGGCGTGGCACCGAGCGGCCCCTCGACCCGCTAGGGAACTGCCCGAGAATGGGGCGCGGACCAGTGCGATAATTCCGAGAGAACTTATCAGCATTGCGGCGCAACGTACTTGCGACCCGCTTGGGCTGTCAAGCGCTATATGATAGCGATTCTCATCTGGCCGCCGGCCACGACGGCTGCCCTCATAGCCCTTTGCCGCACCCTCGACTCGCCCCTACTCGCGCCAGCTCCGAAGCGTCTCCAACGCCTTCCCAAGTGCCGCCTTCTGTTCCATGCGCGTCGCCGTTCGCTCCAGATGCTCGAAGCAGCGGATGGCGAGCTGCCGGGCCTCGCGATCATGCTCCGTCGCGCCGACGCTCGCCGCGATGTCTCCCAGATTCGCGCGCGCCAAGTCATCGCTCGGGAAGCGCTCGACAACCTGCTTCCACCTCGTCATCCGCTCGCGAGGCGTCCGCTCCGCGATGGCCCAGAGGTGCCATGCCCCGCGGCTCGATGGATCCGCCGCGATCGCCCGCGACGCCATCTCGCCCGCCGCCTCGCTCCCCCGGCCGGTGAGCCAATACGCGTTGCCGAGTATCACGAGAGCGCGCGCGTCATCTGGCCGATGCGCGACGACGTACTCGTAGATCGGCCCGGCGACCTCCGGTATCTCCCGATACGCTTCGGCGGCCCCCACCAGGGCCTCGATCGGAACTTGTTCGCATACGGCGCGCAGCCGCTCCAGCAGAACGCCGTAGTCGTTGCCTTCTCGATAGGCCGAAACCGCAAGAGCGAGTGCGCTCGCCGGGTCGATCGGTGGTCTCGACATCGTTAGATTAAGATAGTCATGCAGAGCCATTGGACAGGATCGTGACGAACGCCGCGAGCGGGTCGTCGTCGGCCAGAGAGGCGGACGGCGCGAGTGCCATCCAGCACGTCACCGCCGTCGCCCAACACCAGCTCAACAATCCGCTCGCTGCCCTGCTCGTCGAGACGCAGCTGCTCGGCTTGGAGCCGACGCTGGCTCCGCAGCATAAGGAAGCGCTCGACCGGATTACCGAGCTCGTTCGCCGAGTGATCAAGCTCGTGCGCACGCTCGACGAGGCGACGGAGCGGGCACTCAGGCAATAGACGCTTCCGAGCCGCAACCGCCCGGCGCCCATGGCGCGGAGGTTGCGCTTCGGTGGCCGTGAAGCGATAATCGAGGGGTCCGCGGCAGTTCGCGGGCAACCCCCAGTGACAAGAGGGCCGCCCTAGAGGCGTCGTAGACGGGCCGGCATGCGAGAGCGCCCGCCCAGCCCCTGTGGGCCGTCTGACCGGAGCGCGCGTGTTGCGTCCGCGCACCGAATTCGCAGTGCGGGCCGCGTAAGGCGGCCGCCAGATCCACGACAGGTTTCGACAGATGCGTCAATCGCTCGCAACGTGCGAGCGTGTGTGCGCAATCCTTCACCCATGACACGAACGCTTGCATGAATGACCGTCGCCGTCCGCCTCGTCGCGGCCGTGGCCACCGACCCCCTCCCCGTGGTCCCCTCGACACACCTTCTCCTCCCCCGACCGATGCGAGTCCGTACCGAGATGAGTATCCTGCGCCGCTCATGCACGAGCAGGCGCCTATCGTGAGCGCCGACGTGACGGGGCCGCCTCCGGACGGAGAGCCCGAAGTGACGAGCGCCACCCCGGCTTCGAGTCCGGCTGTTCCATCCCAGCCCTCGCAGCCGCAACAGCACCACCCCAACCAACAGCACCACCGCCCTCGCGACGGCCGTTTCAACAACAACGGACGACGCGGGCGCCGCGGGCGCCAGAGAGGCGGACCTCGCCCCGAGCACCACAACGCCCCGCCGGCGGCGGTAGTCGCCGACGGAAGCACCGAAGGATGGTTCGACGCTGCTCGCGATGGCGGCTTCGTTCGCCGGGCAGTCGAGAGTTACCTCCCCCTTCCCGGCGACGCCTTCGTCCCACCGCACCTCGTCCGCCAGTTCGCGCTGCGCCGCGGCGATCTCGTGGAGGCGACCACCGGTCGCGATCATCGCGGCCGCACGACGGTCGTCGAGGTGACGCGTCTCAATGGCACCGAGCCCGCACTCACCGGACCCCGCCCCGACTTCAGCTCCCTCATCGCCTCCTACCCGGAGCGCAAGCTTGTGCTCGAGACCGGGCGGCCGGCCAAGGGTGGGCCGGAGCTCACGCGGCGTGCCATCGATCTGATCGCCCCGATCGGCTACGGCCAGCGCGCCCTCATCGTCGCCCCGGCCCGCGCCGGGAAGACGATGCTCCTCCAGGCGATTACCGAGGGGATCGCGATAAACCATCCCGCGGCGACGCTCCTCGTGCTCCTCGTAGACGAGCGTCCCGAAGAGGTGAGCGAGATGATCTCCTGGGGACGCGGCGAGGTCGTGGCATCGAGCTTCGATCAGCCGGCCGAGCGTCACGTCGATGTCGCCGATATGGTGCTCGAGCGCGCACGGCGCCTCGTCGAGAGCGGGAAGGACGTCGTGATCGTCCTCGATTCGCTCACCCGCCTCGCGCGGGCCCACAACACCGTGGAGCGTGGCACCGGCCGCACTCTGAGCGGCGGCCTCGACGCCACCGCCATGGCCAAGCCGAAAGCCTTCTTCGGTTCCGCGCGCTGCGTGGCTCCCCACCATGGCGGCGGCTCGCTCACCATCATCGCCACCGCCCTCGTCGAAACCGGCTCGCGGATGGACGACGTGATCTTCGAAGAGTTCAAGGGGACCGGCAACTGCGAGATCAAGCTCGACCGCTCGCTCGCCGACAAGCGGATCTATCCGGCGATCGATGTCGCCACCAGCGGAACGCGCCACGAAGAGAAACTCTTCCGCCCGGAACAGATCGAGGCCGTCTTCACCCTTCGGCGCGGACTTCAGCAGATGCCGCCGCAGGCCGCCATGGAGTGGCTGATCAGGCGGATCGGCAGCACCCAGAACAACGACGCCCTGCTCGCCGGGCTGTGAGGCGCCGGCTCGGCGCTCGTAGCATCGGCGCTGTCGCTCGCTCCTATCGCTGCTCTTCCATCGCCCGGGGGAGCTCATCCCAGAGCGCGGCGATGGCGCGCGCGCCCTTGACGAAGTTCTCGTCGCTCATCCACTCGTCAGGCGCGTGAGCGTTCTCTCCCGGTAGGCCGAAGCCGATGAGCAGCACCGGGGCCTTGAGGATTCGGGTGAAGTCCCCAACGACGGGGATCGAGCCCCCCTCCCCGATCACCACGGGGTCCCGCCCGAAGGCGGTCTTCAAGGCCTGACGCGCGGCCTCGAAGAGTGGGCCCGTGGGCGCGGCGCGCCACGGGCGGCCGCCGTGCAGGTGTTGCACCGTCACCGACACTCCTGTGGGCGCCACCCGCTCCACGTGCGCGCGCATCAACGATTCGATCACCTCGGGGGCCTGATCGGGAACGAGCCGGCAGCTGACCTTGGCCATCGCCTTCGCCGGCAGAACCGTCTTAGCGCCTTCGCCGGTGTATCCGCTCAGCAACCCGTTGACCTCGCACGTCGGTCGGATCCAGAGGCGCTCGAGCGTGGAATAGCCCGCCTCACCTCCCAGCGCCGGCACCCCTGTCTCTCTCTTGAGCTCCCCCTCATCGAAGGGGAGAGCCTTGATGTGCGCCCGATCGCTCGCCTCCCACTCGCGCACCGAATCGTAGAAGCCGGGGATCGCGATCCTGCCATTCGCATCGTGGAAGGTCGCCAGGATGCGCGCCAACGCCATCGCCGGGTTCACCACCGCGCCGCCGTAGCTCCCCGAGTGCAGATCGGATGCAGGACCCTGCACGTTGATCTCGAAGTAGGCGAGCCCGCGCAGCGACGACAGTATCGACGGGAGCCCGGGCGCGAACATCGACGAGTCCGAGATCACGACGGCGTCGCACGCCAGGCGGTTTGCGTTGGTGGCGACGAAGCGCTCGAGATTGTCGCTCCCGACTTCCTCTTCCCCCTCGGCCAGCACGATCATGTTCACGGGGAGAGTGCCGCGAGTCTCCAGATGCGCCTCCACAGCCTTCAGGTGGAGGAAGAGTTGCCCCTTGTCGTCGACCGAGCCCCGCGCGTAGATGCGCCCGTCACGAATCGTCGGCTCGAAAGGCGGCGACGTCCACAGATCGAGCGGTTCGGCCGGCTGGACATCGTAGTGGCCGTACACGAGCACCGTGGGCGCGTGCCGTCCCGCATCCCGCCACTCTCCGAGCACGACGGGATGGCCGCCCGTCGGCATGATCTGCGAGCGGAGTCCCGCTGTCCGCATCGCGCCCATCAACCACTCGGCTGCTCGCTGCATGTCCGGGCGATGCTCGGAGCGTGCGCTCACGCTGGGAATACGCAGGAATTCGAACAGCTCGTCGTGGATGCGCCGGTCGTTGGCGGCGAGGAAGGTATCGAGGTCGGTCGGCATCAGGATCGGCGCAGAGGTGCCGAGAAGGTCGATTGTCCGCGTTCCGTTGGCAAGGGAAGATCCTGCGGTTGTTTCTCGGCGGCGGGCCGCGGTCGAACGACTCGCGCGTAGACGGCGGGGATCACCAGGAGTGTCAGGAGCGTCGAGGTCAGGAGACCCCCGATGAGCACCACCGCCAGCGGCTGCTGCAGCTCGGCCCCCGCCCCATAGCCGAGGGCAAGGGGGAGGACGGCAAGGGAGGCGGCAAGCGCCGTCATGAGGACGGGTCGGAATCGGACCACCCCCGCCTCCCACGCGGCATCGGGGGGCGAGGCCCCCGCGTCGAGGCGATCATCGGCGTAGTCCACCAGGATGACCGCCTTCTGCACCGCGAGACCGAAGTGCGCGAGGAGTCCGATGGCCGAGCTCACGTTCAGGGTCAGGCCGGTGACGAAAAGGGCGACGATCCCGCCGACCAGCGCGAGCGGAATCATCGCCAGGACCAGAAGGGCGCGCAGGAACGAGCCGAAGGCCATCTGAAGAACGAGGAGAATGATTGCCGCGGCCACGACGAACGCGATCCCGAGCTGCTCCTCGACCGATCGTTGGTTGGCGTAGTTGCCACCAAATTCGATGTACGACCCTGGCGGCAAACCCAGAGTCTGGAAGCGTTGACGAAGGTCGTGAACCACCGAGCCGACATCGCGGCCCGACAGGTTTGCCGTCACCTGAACGCGACGTCTGCCGTTATCGCGCCGGATCTGGGCTGGCC
>Ga0187778_10001325_pt1 | contig 17370 bp, 14 predicted proteins | sample 1015_Q2_SP5_20_M_FD_132418 | JGI IMG/M metagenome (GOLD analysis project Ga0187778, IMG submission 132418) | Tropical peat soil microbial communities from peatlands in Department of Meta, Colombia - 1015_Q2_SP5_20_MG | ecosystem: Environmental > Terrestrial > Soil > Wetlands > Peat | place...
AATAAAGGAGCAATATGCGGTGCTTGTGTCCAAACAGTTTTCAGAAATTCAACAACATTCCCCTGCCGTAATATTTCATATTTATGAATGCTCATATGCATATACGCTGATTGGTCCCAGGGCGGCGGAAGATGGGAAAGGTTATGTGTAATCCAGAAATAGTTAACCACGGTTAGGATGAGAGAAAAAAGGAACAGGCTTGATATGATATATAGTAATTTTCTACTCATATTCGCAAAAATAGCTTGGTGAACTTTGTAATTATTTTATTTTTTCCAGGTACCGGTTTGCAATACTTTTAAAAAATATAAAAGAGTGACCTTCAAATTGAGGTTTGTTGTCACTTTTTTCAATAAAGAAGCAGCCATATCGACTCCTCACCAAAGGCTCAGGAAGCTTTGTGTGTCGAGCAATTTTATTCTGACTTTTGTAAAATAACAGTATCCTGCATTGATTTCATATACTTAAGGGATGCTTATTACACAAGTTTGGCGATATGAGTGATGCCGGTTGCAAGGGTATGGTTATTGAAAGGAGATGTCCTGTGCAGGTCCCTATGCAGGATACTAAACGAGAATATAAACTATTAAAGACAGATATTGACCGTTGTGTACAGGACGTTCTTGAAAGCGGGCGTTGGCTTTTTGGCGAGCAGGTTGAGAAGTTTGAAATATCGTTTGCCCGATATTGTGGTGTAAAATACGCTCATTCAGTGGCAAATGGAACGGATGCGCTTGAATTAGCCCTGGTTGCCGCCGGCGCAAAAGGGCGCGAAGTCATCACTGTAGCCAACGCTGGCGGATATACGACCACAGCCTGCAGGATTATCGGTGCCATTCCCGTGTACGTCGATATTGACCCGGACAGTTTGCTGATGTCTGTGCCTGCAGCCCTTGCAGCTGTTACGCCCCAGACTGCTGCCATTGTGATTACGCATCTTTACGGCCGTCTTGCCGATACCAAGGCTTTCCGGTCAGGCCTGGTTTCTCAAGGCCGGCACACTGTGGCCATAATTGAGGATTGTGCACAGGCCCACGGTTCCACACGAAACGATCACCATGCCGGCAGTTTGGGAGATATAGGAACATTTAGCTTTTACCCAACCAAGAATCTTGGTGCTATGGGCGATGGAGGTGCTATTATCTGTAGTGATGATGAGCTCTCCCACCAAATAGTGCAACTGCGTCAATATGGATGGCGCGAGCGGTATCATAGTGTTATCCCTTACGGGAGGAACAGTCGCATGGACGAAATTCAAGCCGCAATACTTCGGATCAAGCTTCCGCATTTAAATGATTGGAATGAACGGCGCCGTCAGATAGTTCGCTATTACAACGATGCGGTGCAAAGCCCTTTGAGTGTCCGGTCCGATGATTCTTCCTCCTTTGTCGCCCATCTTGCAGTAGCCAGACATCCGGAGAGAGATCGTATGAGAAGAGTTCTCCAAGACCTTGGCGTAATGACCGACGTCCACTATCCGATTCTGGACTGCGATCAGTCAAGTCAACAAGGTTTGCCCTGTGTGGTGCACGACTTGAGCGTGACTCGACAGGCCGTTAAGGAAATATTTACCCTTCCGTGTTTCCCGGAAATGACGGACGAAGAAGTGTCCTTTGTGTGCGAATGTCTTCGGAAAGCAAGATAAGGTAATAGTGCCATCTGCTCATTTTCAACCAGCCAGCCCGTCAATCAATCCTGAAAAATATGGTTCGCGCAACACATTTGATTTTTCACTTGTTATTCCAGTTTACTTGAACGAGGAAAACATCCCTGACCTTTTAGAGGCTACCGATTCATTGGGAAAAAAACTTAACGGCACACTCGAGATTGTGTTCGTAGTTGATGGTTCGCCCGACCTCTCCTATATGTTACTGGCAAAAGCACTGCCCTCTTACCCGATTGCATCCCAACTTCTGGCCCTTTCACGCAACTTTGGCTCCTTTGCCGCGATTCGCGTCGGCATGGAGGTAGCCCGCGGGAAGAACATTGCTGTAATGGCCGCTGATCTTCAGGAACCCCCTGAACTTGTCGAGTCTTTTTTTGACATTTTACAGCGTGATGAAGCAGACGTCGTGTTCGGCATGAGAACAGGCCGTGAGGACAGCTTTTTCAATCGGTGGGGTTCAGAAATATTCTGGGCGCTTTATCGGCGTTTCGTCGTACCGGACATTCCCAAGGGGGGGATCGATATTTTTGCCTGCAACCAGCATGTAAAAGAGGCCGTTCTACAGATTGCAGAACCAAATTCCTCACTGATTGCCCAACTTATCTGGGTGGGTTTCCGCAGGAAATTCGTTCCCTATACACGTCGAAGGCGCGAAAAAGGCAAGAGCGCCTGGAAATTTAAGCGCAAGCTCCGCTACATGCTTGACAGCCTGTTTTCCTTCTCTGATTTGCCGGTGATGTTGCTTCTCTGGGTCGGAGGAGTAGGGGTGACGGTCTCGATCCTGCTTGGACTAATCACTTTATTTGCAAAACTTACGGGTAATATTAAGGTCCCCGGTTATACAAACCTTGTCCTCGTTGAATTGTTTTTTTTCTCATTACTCTTATTATCTCAGGGCATTATCGGCTCATACCTCTGGCGAACTTTTGAAAACACAAAAAGAAGGCCGCTTTCGTTAGTGCGCATGCATACATGCTTTGACTCGGAGAAGAATTTTAGAATGCGAGATGACAGGTAATCTGATGAAAAAATATTTCGTCCACGACAAGGGAATTTGTGAAAGCAGCGACATTGGAGAAGACACTTGTATTTGGGCCTTTTCTCACGTACTGCCCGGGGCAAAGATCGGCACTGGTTGCAATATCTGTGATCATGTCTTCATTGAAAACGATGTTATCATAGGGGATAGGGTAACCATAAAGAATGGCGTACAGATTTGGGACGGGATTCGCATAGGCAACGACGTATTTATCGGACCGAATGTAACCTTTACTAATGATAAATTCCCTCGTTCAAAACAACTTCCGGAACGATTCTTAAGAACCGTAGTGGAAGACGGCGCTTCAATTGGCGCTAACGCCACTATTTTGCCGGGCTTGCGCATTGGATCCAAAGCAATGGTGGGAGCTGGTGCTGTTGTAACTCAGAATGTTCCGCCTCATGCAATTGTCACTGGTAATCCCGCCAGGATAAACGGGTATGTCCATGCAGCAAAGCGAGATGGTGTCATTGACAGCCGCACGTATCTTGAACAGGATCGACGTGAGCCATCGTTGCTTGGTGTTGGAAATTGTAAAGTGTGGTCTTTACCAAGATTTAGAGATTTGAGAGGAGATTTGGTGCCTGTCGAGTTCGAGTTAGGTCTTCCTTTTGTTCCTTGTCGTCAATTCTTTGTTTTTGGGGTTTCCGGACACAAAGTGAGGGGGGAGCATGCTCATAAATCATGCAAACAGTTTTTGATTGCCCTAAACGGCGCATTAAGCGTAGTGGTGGACGATTGCAATCATGCCTGTCAATTACGGCTCGATAATCCAAATATAGGATTGTATATTCCTGCAGGCATATGGGCGACACAATATGAGTTTTCGCAGGATGCCATTTTGGCTGTATATGCATCCGAACGATACGACCCTGATGACTACATCAGATCTTATGATGAATACAAGGAATATATTGCAAAAAACAAATCCTGAAGGCCGGGTCATTTTTTGAATGGAGAGGTTTAACGATGCCGATTTTGCCTTGCCGGGATTATTAAGGCTCTCAAAGAGGTATAATATGAGAAACGAAAACGCTATGGAATGGTGAACCCTTTAGATCATGGTCACAAAACCCGACGAGGAAAAGAAGATTCATAACGCTACCAGGGTTTCCGTGGTGATTCCCTGTTACAATCACGGGAAGTTTCTCGGCGAGGCGTTAGACAGCGTGCTCAAATCGGATTTTAAGGATTACGAGATCATTATTGTCAATGATGGTTCGGCAGACCCTTTTACTCTTCACGTTTTTAAAGAGCTGGAACAGCGTTTTCTCCGCAATCAGAACATAACGATTATACATCAGGAAAATTCAGGCTTACCAACTGCCCGTAACACGGCTATAAAGGTGGCAAAGGGTGAATATATCCTCCCTTTAGATGCTGATAATAGGATCAGGCCACATTATCTGAGTAAAGCAGTCGAGATACTGGACACTAATAAAGAGATCGGTATTGTGTATGCATATGCACACCTGTTCGGGGAGAAGAGCGGTGTATGGGTATTCCCTCCGTTTAATTCCAAGAAGCTTCTTTTGGAAAACTTTGTTGAGGCTTGTTCGGTGTTCAGAAAAAGGATATGGGAGGAATGTGACGGGTATGACCCTGCTATGGTGATAGGATATGAAGATTGGGATTTGTGGATTTGTGCGATGGAGAAGGGATGGGGATTTTACTTGCTGGAAGAGGTGCTTTTTGATTACAGAGTGCGTAAAGATTCTATGGCCTCAAACTGTAATATGCCTGAGAACCATCGGCAGATCATTAACTATATTTGTAATAAGCATAAACAAACCTTTGCTGAAAACCTGGGCAATATCATTTCAGATGTAAGAGAGCGAGAGTCTCACATACAGCGTATATACTCCGGTAATGGATGGAAACTCTTAATGAAATATTACAAAGTGAGGGACAAATTCCTGCCCGAGGGTACGGCGCGACGGAAATTTACCGATTTGATTTTTCATTTGCCGTATCTGTTCACAAAGAGAGTGAATCACTTATGAAGCATAAGAGATGCATTGAGGTTCGGGATCGTGAGAACGGGAAAGTGTATGGTGTTGCATAATCATGACTGACAAGATAGAGAATCCTCTCGTCTCCATAATCGTCAGAACAAAGGACAGGCCTAAGCTCCTGGAGAGGGCATTGCAGAGCATCGCGGCCCAGACATACAGGCCGATAGAAGTCGTCCTTGTGAATGACGGCGGGTGTGATCTTGATATTGAGAAACTCGAAGGAATCCTCGGAAATATTTCCCTGAACTACAAGAGGCTCGAAAAGAACGCTGGAAGGGCGCATGCAGGAAATGTCGGTTTGGAAAACGCACGGGGAGAATATATAGGGTTTCTTGATGATGATGACAGGTTTTATCCGGAACATCTTACGATTCTCGTTGCAAAGCTCACCTATTTGCCTCTCTTGAAGGTTGCCTATACAGAGGCAGAGGTAGTCTTTGTTGATGTCATACACGGAGATGAGATGGTCGAAAAGTTCAAATACGTATTTTATTCTCAGGACTTTTCACCTGAGATGCTGCTTATCCAGAACTATATTCCCTTTCTCTGTCTTCTTTTTCATAGGTCGGTATTTGAGAATGTAAGATTTGATGAGAATTTCGAGATATTTGAGGATTGGAAGATTTTAATAAGACTGTCAGAAAAGTATTGGTTTGAACACATCAAGATTGTGACCGCACGGTACATGCAGTGGTGTGATAAATCACAAATCAACAGAAGGGCATTGTCAGAAAATTTTAGTCAGGTGGCGTATAAAAAGGTGTTGGATGAAAATATAGATAAAATTACCCCTGCCGCTATCTATACTTACTGTGTAAATAGTGCGACGGAGCGGACGAAGCTTATCAATGAGTTTATTAGGGTCGAATCTGAAAAGCAACGGATGGAGTCTGAATTTGTGGAAACTGCTTCAAGTACTTCGACAGAGGTGGAAGGGCTTGCAAGAAAACTTAGACGAAGCGAGTTGGATAAGCAGAGGATTGAGTCCGAAAAGAAGCGGATCGAGTCCGAAAGAGATAGGGCGGTTAAGGAACTGATGGGTCTTCGGGAAGAACTATGGAACAGTCTCAGCTGGAGATTGGTGGAACTGTACCGAAGATTTAAGGATAAAGTTGCACCGCTGGGGACAAGGAGACGAGTCTTCTATGAAATGGTTCTAAAAAGTATCAAGGTTATTCAACGGGAGGGGATGAGAGGCATGCTCCTCAGGATAAAAAGAAAGATTCGTCATAATCCTCATTATCTGAGATATAAGGCACGCTTCAAACGGTCCGAGTCGCCACGTTTTTATAGGGAGACAGAGACCCCTGAAGTCTACGGCTCAGTGCAGAAGCAAGTTGACATAATCATGCCGGTATATAACGGATACGAGTGCTTAAGGGATTGTGTTGAAAGTATTCTTCGAAATACGGATCTCGCTGTCCATACCCTTGTCATTATAGACGATAAAAGCACCGACGAGCGGGTTAAGCCCTATCTTCAAAGGCTAAAAGAAAAAAGGAATGGCAGGAAGATTGAGATGCTTTCCAACCCTGAGAACATGGGCTTTGTGAAAACAATAAACAAGGGCATGAAAATGACAGGGGAAGATGTAATCATCTTGAATTCGGACACCCTTGTGACAAAAAACTGGGTGAACAAACTCCAGCGGGCCGCATACTCCAAACCGCATATTGCGACCGCGACTCCTCTGTCAAACTATGTGACCATTAACGGGATTCCAAGGCCATTTCACTTCAATACTATTCCGAATGGAATGGATGCGGAGGCATTCTCGGAATTTCTGGAGAGGATTTCCCTGCGATACTATCCTGAAATTCCGGCGGGCGTGGGGTTTTGTATGTATATAAGAAGGGATGTGCTGGAACATCTGGGTTATTTTGATGAGGCCAAGTTCGAAAAAGGGTATGCGGAGGAGACAGATTTCTGTATGAGGGCATTGAAGAAGGGGTTTTTACATGTTTTGGACGACTCAACGTATATCTATCATGTCGGAGGGGTATCCTTCGAATCGGTTAAGGACCCGGAGGTTATAAGAGAGAAGAACCTGATGATCGAGAGAAATTTAGAGACATTGAGGACATTGCATCCGGAATACACGTATCTCGTGGGCAAGGCTCTCGATGAAAGTCTCGGTCCTGTTCACCGGTACATTAATTTACGAATAGAGCTTATGGAGCGTATAGATGAAGATACTCTATGTGATAGATCAAAAACCTGACGGCTATCCCGGCGGCATAGAGTATCACCTTTTGGACATACTGGGCCTTTTTATAAGGAAGAACCTCCCGGTCTATGTCCTCTTCCCTGAGATGAACTGTTTACGATTAAGGCGATACGACAATTATAAAATGGATGAAGTGGCGTATGAAGGCGGAAGGCTGGATGATCATAGGCTGAGAGATTCTCTCATAGAGAATGTCTTTAATGCGGTGCTCGATGATATCGATGTGGATATAGTTCACTTTCAAAGCATAAGAACGCTTCCTCTCTCACTTATAGAAGTGGCAAAGCGCAGGGGAAAGAAAGTCCTCGTGACACTCCATGAATACTATTTTTGGTGTGTCAATTGTATTATGCTCGCCCCCGAGTTTTGCTGGTTTCAAGAGGACGAAGATAAGTGCCACGAATGTCTTATCAGAAACGATTATAAAGTTCATAAAGGTTTTGTAAAAGAGAGACGCCACTATATAAATTATCTTTTCCATGTGGTCGACAGGGTTATCGTTCCCTCTTCGTATGTGAAGGATGTTCTTATGAGTTTATATGCAGGTTTATCGTATGAAAAATGTGTGGTGATTGAGCTTGGAGTTGACAGGGAACTGCTGAAGGAAGAAAGGGAAAGTGGAATGCGCCGTAACAATTGCGCCCTGCATTTGGCTTTTCTTGGGAATTTCCTGCATTACAAGGGGAACAGGACATTTCTACAGCTTGTAAAACATTTTAAGAACTCTGATACCATTACCTTTAGTATTATTGGAAATATCTTTGACCCTTCATTGGTGCCCTCGTATAAGAATCTTAATGTGATAGGAGGCTACACGAGGGATAATGTGGTGAAAATGATCCATAAAGCGGATCCGGATTTCATCCTGCTCCTTTCCAATTGGCCCGAGACGTTTTCCTATACTCTGTCTGAGGCGATAGCGAGCGGAGTTCCCGTTATCTCAACGGATGGTGGGGCATTACGAGAAAGGGTCTCTAAGGAATCGGTGGGCTTTCTTGTGCCGGTGGAAAATCCGATGTCCAGGATAATCGAGATAGTTGAGGACGTGAAAGGACGTCCCGAGGTCGTAGGGTTTCTGAGGGAAAGGGTCTCAGAGGCAAGGACAAGGCTTAAACTCATCGACGATATGGTCGAGGAACACTTCGAGGTGTACGATTCCCTCACATGAAATAAGGCGCGAGAAATAAAGTAATAGGTTTATAAGAATATCCGCTCGTAAGTCCATCATTCATTGTGAATTCTGTAAAGCCTGTTGTATCCATATTCCTTGACCAGTTCCAAATGTTCTGTAACCCCTTCCATTTCTCCTCTGATATGCTGGAAATTTTCCACCGTTGTCAATAAGAATATTTCTCTTCTCTCCCGCCAAGCGGTCGAGACTTTTTCTCTATTGGTGTAATCCTGAAAGCGTTTATTGGTCAGAAGCATAAGCTGCGGGCATTGGAACCAACCATAGGTGAAAATATTTTGTTCGTCTATTTTCTGAATATGGTTTTTCATCATCATTAGGTTTTGTTTATCCGCGTCGTCGAGATTCTGTGTGATTGCCGAAAGAGAAAATTGAGGAACAAAGAGCATGATGATGGCAAGGCTTGTACAGATTGAGACAACCCTTTGTCCCTTTTTCATCAATGTGGGGACAAGGGCTACAATACCAAGAGAAAACATGAATTCAGCAGGCACAAAATGGCGATACCACGAATATACAGGGCCAAGAAACCACCAGATGGCAATGAATACGGAAAAAATGAAAAGATAAAAAGAAAAATGTTTTTGATAGTATGAGAAGATGATAAGAACAAAGAATACAATTCCCAAAAGTGCCACCAACAGGTAACTATTGTCGTACCAAGATTTAAATGTAATAAATTTTTTTTGGACTTGTAAGATAAACTGCTTAAAACCTTCTCGGTTAAAATTCTTTCCAAGAAGCTTGATTTGACCGAAACCTGTATTTTTCAAAAACTCGCGTCTATCCTTTTGTGCAATCTTTAGTATGTGTTTCTCCTGGGAGTTGAGCACAAGTGAAGGAATTATTTTGGAATAGGTTATATAGGGTACAAATATAAGAGAGGAAAACATGATTAGTGTAAGTGTAACTTTGAACGCTTCGTTCAATTTTCTTTCTTTGAGTCTTGGGAGTATGAATTCCAACAATGAGAATATCATCGTGGTAGGGATGAGGGCAACTATCGTGCTGGGTTTCGCATCAAGGGCTAGCCCTAAAAGCGCAAATCCCACCAGAAGCTTCCTCCTGCTGAGAAGATATATTCCTGCAAATGCATAGAGACATGAGACAAATTCACCAAGCGGAATAACCGGGAAAAAGTTAGTGAAAAAGTTTTTATTGCTCAAGAACAAGAACGCAAATGCAATAACAGAAACAGTTTTTGTGTTTGAGGACGTAAGCACATAGAAAAGCAAGAAGCCAAGAAACAATGCATAGTAGGCGATAATCACATACGCTGAGACATAATAATCAGCGCGTCCAATTAATTTCCATATGACAAAAACTGGTAGATAGAGCTCAGGTCCGGTGTTGATAGTAGGGTCAAATGGCACGTACCTTCCGTCATAATCGCAGATGAAACCTTTTCCCTCAAAAAAGTTTTGATAGGAGAGGAGATTATAAGAGGCATCAAAACTGAGACCTTGGTGAGTCCCTAAGACGAAGAGGAAAATAATAAAACCAGAGGAAAGAAGACATGCAATAAGAATGTCGGGTGTTTTTTTCATCTGAAGATTAACAATTATACAAATCGCTGAAGCAGGATCGCAACTGGATCTCTCACTTGCACGTGCTCGCGCTACTATACCAACAGGTCACAGGGGATGCAAAGATGAATAAGTAAGGTAAAGGTCAAGAGGGATGGTTTTTATGTCTTGACAATATTTTGTGAATGAAGGTATTTTATGTATCAAGCGGCTTTACTGTGTAGGAGACGGGTGTTGAAGATACAGGTTAAAGTATTTCTTTTATTTCTGATAATTTCATCACAATTTCTTTTTCCTTCCATTGGTGGGACAATCCTCAGGGACGTATCTTTTCCGCAGCTAGGTCGTGATGCAGGTTTATTGGCCCAGGCCGAAACTCCTGTGCCGGCAGAAGGCACTTCCCCATCGGCCCCTGGAGTCAGCACCGCTGAGACTCCTCCAGCAGGAACAGAGCAAGAAGTGCCCTCTGAAGTCAAACCACAGGGAACAGAACAAGTGCCCCTCCCCGAAGCAAAACCGGAGGAGTTGAAACAGCAAACAATGCCTGTGCCGGCAGCACCGAGTGGGCGCAAGAGACAACAGACAGTGGTACAGACACCCCAGGCTCCCCAAACTCCCGGAACGCCCTCAGGACCTCCGGTGAGCTTCTTCTTCGATGATGCGGATGTCCTTGACGTGATCCAGACCGTGTTTGCGGATATCCTCAAGGTGAATTATGTCATAGACCAGAAGGTGAAGGGCAGGGTAACGTTCAGGACCGTCACTCCCATTCCTCGTGATGAAGTCCTTCCCATAATTGCGATAATCCTGAGAATCACCGGTGTGGGATTTGTGGAAGAGCAAGGGCTTTACAGGATACTTCCCCTTCCTGATGTGCCCAATGAACTGGTCTCTGCCCAGGAAGGAAAGGACCCTGAGAAAGTGGCGATCGAGCTCTTCACTTTTAAGAATATCAGTCTGAAGGAATCCATGGAGGACATCCAAAACGCCATAGGATTGGGCTCCCAGAGCGGAAAAATCAGAATCATTCCCGTATTCCGGCTGAATGCCTTCATGGTGGTGGCATCCACAAAGGAGCGGATGGAATATGTGAGGAAATGGGTCGAAGCCTTTGATACGATGTTTGCCTATGCGCGGCCCAAAGTCATGGTTTACCCTTTGCAAAACAGCAAGGCATCCAATGTTGCTTCCATGCTCCAGTCAATACTCACAGGGGGAGGGGGACCAGGGGCAGCTGCCCCTGCCCCTGGTGCTGCTCCTACCCAGGCTCCGAGGCCAACCCAGCCGGGACAGGCTGCCGCTCCCGGTGCAGCAGGTGCTCCGAGCACTGGTGCGGCTCCTTCCCAACCCCAAAAAGCGGGCGCAGCAATATCAGTATCAGGAGCGGGAGCGGGGTACCTGATCTCTCCGGACACAAAAATTTTTTCGGACGAAATAAGCAATTCCCTGATCATCCTCGCAACGCCTGCTGATTACTCCTTTCTCGAAGAAACGATAAAGAAGATCGACATCGTGCAGAGACAGGTGATGATCGAGGCCCTTATAGTGACGGTGACTTTGGCTGATAACCTGAGTTTCGGGTTTTCGTGGTCTTTTGCTGCTGACGTGAACATTTCGGGGATATGGCCTTTCAAGAATCCCATCACTCTCGGCGGTGATGCGGAGATCAATAACCCGGGAGCTGTGATAACGACCGGCCTCCCCACGCAGGGCTTCACCTTTGTCGCTACAGACCCAACAAACCATGTGAGGGCAGTGATTACCGCCCTTGCGCATGATTCGAAGGCAAAGGTTCTTGCCTCGCCTCATATCCTTGTATCTGATAACCGTGAGGCGAGGATCCAGGTGGGACAACAGGTTCCGCTCTCGACCTCAACCACGTCCACTCCTATATCTACAGGGACAACTACTGTTGCGAATACAACTACCTCTACGATCCAGTATAAAGATATAGGAATCATCCTTAAGGTGAAACCCCAGATCAATGACAGCGGACTGGTTATCCTCGAGCTGGGTCAGGAGGTCTCCTCCATTGGAGATAATGTGGTTATTGCCGGTCAGCAATTTGCATCTATCAATAAGGAAGAGGTCACTACAAACCTCGTTACGAAGGACGGCGAGACGATCATTATCGGGGGGCTCATCAGAGAAGATACCACAAAGACAAAGGACGGCGTCCCGTTCCTGAGCAAGATCCCGATCCTTGGCACCCTCTTCAGCAATACCACTGACAATGTCTCGAGGAATGAGATCATCGTCCTCCTCACGCCCCATGTGATGAGGAGTCTCACTGAGGCGGAAAAAGTCACTTCAGATTACCTTGAGCGGTATCAGGGCACAAGTGGTAAGGAACTTGGTGATTTTATGAAGGAGAAAAATAAGGACAGCGGTGAGGGAGGGACCAAGGATGTTAAATAGCCATTTTCCCGTTAAGTGGTTCGGATCCCTTCGCTCTGCATTCGTTACCCGCTCAATGCCCTGTCAATCTTTTTTCTGCAAGGTGTTCAATCTGAATTCCATGAGCGCCATCTTCTGACTCAACTCTTTGTTCCTGCCTTTCAGGTCTGACACGACAACAGAGAAATACAGTACCACGACGACCAAGAGCAAGAATAGGACCATGAAGACCAATGCGGGAGGGTAACTGATCCCCAGTCTGAAGGCAAGCGGGTCGATCACAAAGTCAGCAATCGACGCAAGGATTATCCCGAACCCTACCAGGAGCCAGACGAGGGAAAGCTCTTCCCGGAATTTTTTCTTTCTCACCAGTTCAAGGATCGTGAGAAACAGAAAAGTGCCAGTAATAAAAATCACTATACGCATACCAAGGGACATAGGCTAATCCTCCTTTCTGAGTAGCACCATGAGAATGGCCAGGAACATCCTTGCCACGTATACCAGAGGCCTTAACCCGGCATGCATCGATTTCCCATTTGGCTTTTCCACCATCCTCACCGGGGCCTCTCTTACCTTGAATTTCTTTTTATGGAGAGCCATGATAATGTTGACGTCAGGGTAATCGAGGGGGTAGTTGTCCCCCTCTGAGAGGTAGGAAAATACTTTTCGGTTAAACAGTTGAAAGCCCGACGTCGGGTCAGTAAAGGTGAGACCGGTGTAAAGCCGTGCAATGACAGAGAACAACCATATCCCCGCCTTTCGCAGAAGAGCCATCTGGTATGTCCCTTCAAGGAACCGGGAACCTATCACAATGTCGGCTCCTTCCCTCTCCATGACAGAGACAAGATTTTTCAACGAGGAGGGGTCGTGCTGGGCATCTGCATCGAGGGTGACCACGAATTCGTACCCGAACTCTGTGGCAAAGCGAAAGCCCGTCTGGACGGCCCCGCCGTAACCGATATTCAAAGGAATATCCAGTACCATAACGCCTTTTAGTTTTGACAATTCGGATGTCTTGTCGGTAGAGCCGTCGTTTACGACCAGAATATCGGCCGACGGATTATTTTCCCTGATATCGTCCAGGACGCCAGCGATGTGCTCCTCCTCATCATATGCAGGGACAACGATCAGATGAGATTTCAATATTCCACCCGTCTTCCAAGAATAGGAGGCATTTCGATGTGTTATTATAGCAGGGGAGAGGACTATGGTAAATACCTTGAAAGAGGCAAAGGAGATTTTCAGATACCGGGAGCTTCTCCGTAATCTTGTCCTGAGGGATGTCAAGATACGCTACAAGCGCTCCGCACTCGGTTTTTTGTGGGTCATGCTTGACCCCCTGCTTATGCTGCTCGTTTTTTATGCCCTGTTTGTCGGATTATTTGGCAGGTCAGTCGGGAACTACTCGGCATACGTGATGTCAGGGCTCATCATGTGGCAGTTTTTTTCTCAGGGGACGAAAGTCGCCTCGCTCGCATTTCTCCAGAACCGTAATCTTATAAACAAAATATATCTGCCTAAGGCTATTTTCCCACTATCGGTTGTTGCCTCTTCGCTGGTACATTTTATCTTTGCCCTTGTCCCTCTTTTCATTATCCTTCTGCTTTCAGGCGCAAAGCTTGGCTTTAACCTTGCGCTGCTGCCCTGCGTTGTGGGCATTGTTTTTGTATTTTCGCTCGGCATAGCCCTGTCTGTTGCGACGCTTGCAGTCTTCTTTCACGACGTGATCTACATCTATGACGTAGTGCTGCTTGGCTGGATGTATCTTTCGGCGATTTTTTATCCGGTCTCTATCCTTCCAGAAAAACTTCAACTGTTCATGTCGCTTAACCCCCTCTATCACTTCATCAGTCTTTTCAGGGCAGGTCTTTATGATCCTGTTCTTCTGACGACGGAGCATGTTCTTTCGGGTGTGGCCTTTGCCCTGCTCTCCTTTTTTATTGGCTGGGGCATTTATTACGGAAACAGAGACAGGATAATATTCTATCTTTAAGAGTGGGACCAATCCTATGATAACGCTTCAGGGTGTGTCAGTCAAATACAGACTTCTTGAGGAGCGAAAGAGATCATTTCAGGCGTATGTTATCAATTATGTAAAAGGAAAGAGGGTCGCGGTGCAGACGCTATGGGGGCTGAGGGAGGTGTCCTTGAATGTCAGCAAAGGGGAATCGTTGGGCATTATCGGTCCCAACGGTGCAGGCAAGAGCACTTTGTTAAAGGTTGTATCCGGTGTCATAAAGCCCGCTGAAGGGGAGGTCAATGTGAGCGGAAAGGCTGCGCCCCTGATCGAGCTCGCTGCAGGTTTTGATGACGAACTCACCGGAAGAGAAAATATTTTTCTGAATGCCTCGATCCTCGGTTTTTCGAGGAGGGAAATAGAGGAACGCTTCGACAGGATCGTTGATTTTTCAGAATTGAGGGACTTTGTCGATACACCGCTAAAACATTACTCGTCTGGAATGATCGCGCGGCTGGGCTTCTCGGTTGCGACTGAAGTGGACCCCGATATCCTCATTGTTGATGAGGTCCTCGCTGTCGGGGACGGCCGGTTCAAGCGAAAGAGCAAAGACAGGATATTGGAATTCAAGAACAGGGGGGTAATTATACTTTTTGTCTCGCACGATATGGAGTCGGTCAGGAATCTCTGTAATAAGGTTTTGTGGCTCGATCATGGGAAAGCGAGAATGGTGGGAGAGCCGGAAAAGGTGATTGCCGAATATGAAAAAGAGATGGCGTCCGCCGACGCCGTCAGAACGCTTTGAAGAAACGGCCGGGAAGGACGAGATACTTTTGAGGCATCATGCGGATTCTTCACCTTTTGTATGAAAGCGAAGGAGATCACTTCGGGATCGGCGGTGTGGGCGCAAGGGCATATGAGATTTATCAACGACTGAAGGGGCGCCACGATATTACACTCTTGTGTAAGAAGTACCCGGGAGCAAAGGATGGAGAAGAGAAAGGTCTGAAGCACCTATTCGTCGGGGCAGAGCACAAGAACCTCACGAAGACTTTGTTGGCGTACGCTTATCATGCCGCACACTATGTGAGGATGCATGAAGATCAATACGACATTATCATTGAAGAGTTTTCCCCTGCTATCCCGACGTTTTTACACGCCATTACGAAGAAACCGGTGGTTTTGCAGGTGCAGGGACACACGGGGAAATTGTATTTCAGAAAATATAATGCGGTTTACGCCTCAGCGCTCTGTTTCATGGAACTGCTGAGACCCGTGTTCTACGACAATTTTATTTTCATAAATTCGGATACGGTGAAGAGGTTTCCATTGGGAAAGTCAAAACGCATCGCGATCATTTCAAACGGCGTATCGCCTGATTTACTTAAAATATCGGTAGTCGATGGAGAGTATATACTCTATCTCGGCAGGATCGACATGTATGGAAAGGGACTCGACATTCTTCTCGGCGCGTATAGGGAGTTTAATAGAGCATTTCCTGGTATCAGATTGATTGTGGCAGGAGACGGAAGGGACAGGGAGGTATTCCGGGCCGAACTTATGAAGTTGCCTGAGGAAGTGAGAAAACACATAGGCGCTCCGGGGTGGGTTTCCGGGGAGAGGAAGACAGATCTCATAAGGAATTCGTTGTATGTTATCTTTCCCTCGCGGCATGAGGTCCAGGCGATAGCAGCCTTAGAGGCAATGGCATGCGGAAAGCCGCTTATTGTGAGCGATATACCCGAATTCAGTTTTGTGATAAAAAGCGGAGCAGGGACATCGTTTGAGACAGGGAATGCCGTCTCTCTTGCGCAGTCCATGAAGGACATGATGGCGAGTAAAGAACGCAAAGAGACGGGTCAAAAGGGAAGGGAATGGGTGAAGGATTTTACATGGGATGGGATTGCCCTGAACTTTGAACGGTTTCTAAAAGAGGTTAATTATGGTTCGAGAATATAAATCAATTGAATGGAATCTGCTCATGCTCGAACTCTGGCACTTAATGTTTATTGACGGCGTGTTGTCGCCCTCCGCTTGCAACGTGAATCCTGCACACTTAAGACTGATTGCCTCAGTAGTTCGACGGTCAACTGTGGAATGCGATAGGGGCGTTCGACATGGTTCTGTTTGAAAGAGATGCGCGAGAGATACCAAATGAATGTAGAGACAGCATATGAAGATTCTTGACAAAGAGAAGGTGTGGGCATTACGGGATCGAGCAGATTCAGGGTGCCAATAGTGCCCCGCGTCATTATTTTCCCTGCATTAGGTGTACGGAAAATATTGGTGTGTGCGGAATGAAAATACTCCAGCTCATTTATGAAAGTCTGGGGAGCCCCTTCGGCTATGGAGGGGCGGGGGCAAGGGCATATGAGATTTATAAGAGGCTTAAGGACAGGCATGAGATTACCCTTCTCTGCATGAAGTACCCCGGAGCAAAGGATGGTGATATCGAAGGGCTGAGGCATGTATTTGTAGGGAGAGAGAGCAAGAACCTCACCAGGAGTGTTCTCGCCTATACGTTTTGCGGAGCGGATTTTGTGAGACGGTACGGGAATGAGTTCGATATAATTGTCGAGAATTTTCTTCCCTCGACACCTTTTTTCTCGAAGCTTCTCACTAGAACGCCTGTTATTTTGCAGGTTCAGGGAATTATGGAAACACATTCTTTCAGGAAATTTCATCCTTTCTATTCAATTCCCATGAATATCATTGAGCGGTTCTATCCACGGCTTTATGAGCGCTTCATTTTCGTGTCGCCGGTCACCAAGGAAAAAGTAATGGCAAGGTTCAGGGATAGGACGGTACAATTTCGTGTGGTGCCCAACGGCATCAATGAATATCTCCTCAGGGCTTCTCCGGAGGACAATGGATACATCCTCTTTTTTAGCAGGATAGACATCTATACAAAAGGTCTGGATATTCTTGTCGAGGCATTCAAAAGGATAGCATCCGAATATCCGGACATGAGGCTTGTCCTTGCAGGGTATGAATTCGATAGCTTTGAAGCACTCACCGCAGGCTGTCCTCTTTTCCTTAAGGAGAGGATTGAATATGCAGGATTTGTGACAGGAGAAGAAAAAGTGAGGCTTCTATCCAGGGCAACGTTCGTGGTCCTGCCGTCGCGCCACGAGTCCTCACCGATCAGTATCCTTGAGGCTGCCGCATGCGGGAAGGCGCTCCTGGTGAGCGACATCCCGGAGCTCTCCTATGTAGAAGAGGGAAGATTTGGACTCTCCTTTCGCTCCGGATCTGTGGAGGCTCTCTCGGAGGGGATAAGAAGGCTCCTGCGTGACGAGACCATGAGGAAGGGTCTTGGGACGCGAGGAAGGGAGTTTTCAGCTCAATTCTCGT
>Ga0187778_10001326_pt1 | contig 17369 bp, 8 predicted proteins | sample 1015_Q2_SP5_20_M_FD_132418 | JGI IMG/M metagenome (GOLD analysis project Ga0187778, IMG submission 132418) | Tropical peat soil microbial communities from peatlands in Department of Meta, Colombia - 1015_Q2_SP5_20_MG | ecosystem: Environmental > Terrestrial > Soil > Wetlands > Peat | place...
CCACCGCCCTGCGCACCGCCCGCTTGAGTTCCACCGCCTTGGAAGCCGCCGCCCAGGCTGATACCGCCCGGGGTGGTCTGGGTTCCACCGCCCTTGGTGCCACCGCCCATCGTGCCCCCGCCCTTGGTGCCACCGCCCTGCGCACCACCGGCTTGAGTTCCACCGCCTTGGAAGCCGCCGCCCAGGCTGATACCGCCCGGAGTGGTCTGGGTTCCACCGCTTTGGGTGCCGCCGCTCGTGCCACCGCTTTGGCTGCCACCGCTGCCCTGCGCACCGCCGCCTTGAGTTCCACCGCCCTGGAAGCCGCCGCCCTTGGTGCCACCGCCCAGGCTGATACCGCCCGGGGTGGCCTGGGTTCCACCGCTGCCCTGCGCACCACCGCTCGTGCCACCGCTTTGGCTGCCACCGCTGCCCTGCGCACCACCGCCTTGAGTTCCACCGCCCCTGGTGCCACCGCCCTTGGTGCCACCGCCCAGGCTGGTACCGCCCGGGGTGGCCTGGGTTCCACCGCTTCCCTGCGCACCGCCGCTCGTGCCACCGCTCGTGCCACCGCTCTGGCTGCCACCGCGCTGGGTGCCACCGCTCTGGGTTCCACCGCTCTGGGTTCCACCGCTGCCCTGCGCACCACCGCTTTGGGTTCCACTGCTTTGGGTGTCACCCTGGGACCCACCTTCGGTGAGGGCGGCGATCCCCCGGGAGCCGGCAGCCGGATTGTTGCCACCACTTCCATTTTCGGAGCCGCCACTGAGGACCTGGTCCCCATTTGTCGGTGCACCCAAATCCTCGTTCCCGCTGTCGGTGCTCGGTCGCGATGTCATCGCTACGAGGGACAGGGCGGGAGCCGGTCCTTGTGGTGCCGGTGGGGTCAGGCCGGTACTTGCTTCGAGCACGTGTATCGCCAGGTCCCGAACCGAGGGCGAAATCACTCCGGCGGCACTGAGACTGGTGACAGAGGAGAGGCCGGCCAGAGCGCCCAAAGCGAGGCGAGCCGGAAGGGACTCAAAGGCTCGCAGCTCCTGCACAGTCAGCAAGTCGTCACGTCGCAGGGCCGCAAGGATCGATTCGATCGCCTCGAGATCGAACTTCTCACCCGGTCGACTGTTTGCCTGCACCATGCTGTCAAGGACCGCATAGAGCCGACCCTCCGAGACGGCCGGGGGCGGTATGGAGGAAGGGGTTTCGTCACGAGAAAGGAAACCAAAGCCAAAGCGCTTCCCACTGCGTACGAGCTCGGCAAATTCCTCGCCGGGGAGGGCAGGACTGAACAAGAAGCCCTGTACGTGGTCGCAACCGTGGTCCACGAGGAACCGGAACTGGCCATCAGTTTCGACGCCTTCCGCGACAACGTCGAGGTCTAGGCAATGCGCCAGCGCGATCACTGCACCGACGATTGAAGCTGCACTCGAATCGGCATCGGTTCTGGACACGAACGACCGGTCAATCTTGATGGCGTCCACTGGGAACTCGGCCAGATAGGTCAACGCGCTGTATCCCGTTCCGAAGTCATCGATCGAACAATGGATGCCCTTCGCCCGCAATGCCCTTAGCGTCTGCGTGACGTCATCCATATGTTCGACGAGCACCCCTTCTGTTACCTCTATTTCGAGGCGACGCGGATCGAAACCGGTGCGGTCCAGGACCTCGGAGACCATGGTGACGGCCGACTGACGAGAGAATTGACGTGGAGACATGTTCACGGCCACCGGAAACTGCAGCAGGCCGTCCTCGTCCCACCGGTTTGCCTGCCGGCAAACGGTCTCGAGCACCCATTCGCCCAGTGTCTCGACCAGGGTGCTCTCCTCCGCCAAGGGAATGAAGGCCCATGGGGGAATGAAGCCGAGCTGTGGGTGGAGCCAACGAGCGAGTGCCTCAGCACCACTGATCTCACCCGTCGCCACATCGAACCTCGGTTGATAATGGACAACCAGCCGGTCGCTTTGGACGACGGCTCGAAGGCTTGATTCCAACGCGAACCGGAGTCTGGCCCTCGCGCTCATCGCCGAGTTGTAGACCGCGAACGTATTGCGCCCAGAGCGCTTTGCCTGGTACATCGCGGTGTCCGCATTCTTCAAAAGGGAATCGACGTCTTCGCCATCATCGGGATAGAGCGCGATCCCCGCGCTCGCCTGGACGGTCAGCTGGCGGCCGCCAATGGTGATGGGGTCGGCGAACACCGCCAAGGCACGCTGGGCGAAACCAGCGCAGCCGTCTTTGTCCTCGATCTCCGGCAACAAGAAGGTGAACTCGTCGCCGCCCATTCGGGCAAAGGTGTCTTGAGCGCGCAGGCACCCTTGAAGGCGCTTGACCACGGCCTGGAGCACCTGGTTCCCGACGGCGTGTCCAAGGCTGTCGTTGATGCTCTTGAACCGGTCGAGGTCAAGATACATAACGGCGACCGGGGAGGCTGAGCGATGGGCGAGGCTCAGCGACGTCTTCAGCCGATCCTCGAACAGGGTGCGATTGCATATGCCCGTGAGTGGATCGTGTTGCGCCCGGTACTCCGCTGCAGCGTGTGCAAATACTTTGTGGAGCAGATAGAAGACGACGATCAGCGGCAGCACGACTGCCGCGATGGCCAGCCCCGCCTCACGAGCCGATCCGGTGTTGAGGAGCCGAGTCAGAAGGGCAGCTGGGACGAGGAGAGTGGACACCAGCAGCACGGCCACATGCGCGGTGCTGGGCCGTGTCGAACGTACGGGCACCGGCTCGAAAGGTGCTCGATGCGAGGAGTGGACGAGCGCACCCGCCCAGAGGCATGCGCCCCAGAGGACGATCGCGTTGAGGGGCACCCATGACGAATGACCCGACACGGCCAGGACGCAGGTGGCGATGGCGGCGACGAAAAGGCAGCCCATGGCGCCGATCAGGTAGCGGTATCCGACGGGATACTCGGGTGTCAACGAGATCAGGCATACCGTGAGCCATAGGGCGACAAAGTCGACGCCGGGTGCTGCAAGTAGCGGGAGATCGCGCCCGGGATTCCACGCATGGCTCGGAATGAGCCAGAGAGCGGTCACCACGATCGCAAGCGCGGAGGCGGCTACGACCGCCTCGGTGAGCGCTTCGCTGGCGCGAACCGGCAGGCGCAGCCAAATGAGGGTCGTCAATCCGACGACAGCGAGGGTGCCGCCACCCATCGACAAGATCAGGAAGTCAGCCGAGTTCGCGGGGTTGGAAGCGGCGTGCACAGCTTGGATCACGGCAGCGCAGACGACGGACAGCAGACCAAGACAGAGAGCGATCCACGCCGACCGCCACGCCCGTCCATGGCATCGACCGCTGGCCCACAGTCCGTAGAGCGAGGCCGAGACCGCACCGAGGCCCACCAACAGGGCCGCGGCGAACGGGGAGAGCATCGAGACGAGGCGGATCACCGCCGCCAGGAGGATCACGACGCCAATCCCTCGCGCCAGCGGTGCGAGGTTCCTCAACCTGTGCCATTCCCCAGTTGCCTCGGTGGCCGCCGACTCGACCGAGGGCGAGGTGGTCATTGAGACCCTTGGACGCAGTCGAGCAATGCCCGGTGGGCGCGGCGAATCGTCTCACCGACTTCCACCAACTCGGTGCCGATCGGGTGCGAGGAGGCGACGTTGGTCCGCAAGCTCTCGACGGCCGCCGAGGCATTGCGGAGAGAAGCGAGCGCGGCCGCGAAGGGAAGCGGGGCGAGCAGGCCGGACGACACCGACCCGGACGACACCGACGAGGTCTGGTTCTCGAGGGGCATGGTTTCTCCAAATGGCGACCCCTCATGACCCCCGGCTCCGTGATCGGTGTTCCGGGCCCGGATCTGAAGCGATTTGGGAGCCATGGCGGGAATTCGGGCCCATTGGACAAGCCCTGGCAGACCGGCACTGACGCGAGCACGTTCCACGGCGGGGTCCGGGGGGGCGGATCCCCGGCGCCCCCAGGAGTGACGGCCCTGGCAGTGGGGCCCCCAGGAGTGCGCAAGGAGGCCGGGTGGGGGCCTCCTCCGAGACCGGGCTCGCCGGGGGCGGGTCGCGGGTGAGTCTCAAGGGCTCCCAGCGTCCCACTGGGCGGTTCCAGTGCCGCCACGCCGGTGGCCCGCCCGGGGGCGCGCCGTGCCCGCGAGGTGCCAGTGGTCCCGTCTCCTCGGGATCCGCGGACCAGACGACCTGGTTCACAGGGCCGGTGTTGTTCTCACTAAGCGCCGAGCTCACCACGGACGCCGAGGCGCATTTCGGCATGGAGGGCGACGCACTCACCGACCGAGCGCTCGCAGTGCTCGACGGGCCTGCCGAACCCGTCGAGCCAGACGACGAAGACGTTGTGGTACCCGACGAGCAAGCGGTGCCGAGGACGGCCGACGCTGGCCAGGCCGTGGGCCAAGACGCGATGCGGCGAGCAACAGTCGGACGTCGAGGGGTTCCAGATGGGCAGCGACTTCGGCCTGTCCGCGAGCGCGCTGCTCGGTCCGATCGTCCAGGGCGGGTGAGTGCACAACCCTGCCCATTCGGAGCGCTGCTGTGGCCTGGCGGGACTGATCGACCACATTCGCGCCCGAGCCGTGCCCCGCTGCCGACGCAGCGCTCGACCCGGGCGCCGAGGGCTCAGCCTTCGGTGTGCTGGCGGGCGTCACGGCACGAGGTGGCTTCGTGCTCGTGACCGGATCGCGCTGCGGCAGGGCCGGGGACGGGGCAGGCGAGCCGCCGGCCGCCGCGGGCCCCGTGGCGCGACGGTCAGGCCGGCGCGTCGGCGGCGACCCGGCGGCCGGGTTCTCTCATGTCCCGCAGCCCCGGCACGAGCAGGAAGGCGAGCGTCACCGCGGCCCCGAGCGCCCCCCCCGCCACGAGCATGGTCCGTGCCCCGAGAGTCTGCGCGATGGGCGCCGTGATGGCGTAGCTGAGGGGCAGCAGGGCCGTCGACACGCACCAGTCGATGCTCGAGACGCGCCCGAGCATGACGTTGTCCACCCGACGCTGCTTGAGCGTGGACCAGAAGACGGCACCGACGGCCTCCGCACCATTGACGACGAGGGCGGCCAGGGCCAGGCCCCAAACGTGGCGCGCGACCCCGTAGCCGGCCACACCGAGCGTGGCGATCGCCCACCACAGGTAGATCACGGACAGGGGGTGCTCGGACTTGCGGCTGCGGCCGGCCGCCACCGCGCCGAAGAGGGCGCCGACGCCGCCGATGGCCAGGATCGCACCGTAGATGGAGGCGCCGCCATGCAGCTCGTCGCGGACGACGAAGGGGAGGAGCACCTGTGTGGGTCCGATGAACAGTACGTACGTCACCGCTGCGCAGGCGAAGGTGGCCCAGAGCCATGTGCGGCCACTCACATAGCGCAGACCCTCGGTCAGGTCGCGGCGCAGGATGCCGGTCCGCCCGGTGGCCACGGCCGGGAGGCGGGTCATTCGGGCGAGGCACAGCGCCGACAGCGCGAAGGTCACGGCGTCGAAGGCGAACGCACCGGCCGGGTGGCACAGCGCGACCACGAAGCCGCCGATGGCGGGGCCTGCGAGCAGCAAGGCGGTGGGGCGGACGAACTGGTCGACGGCGTTGGCCTGCGCGAGCTCGTCTCGGGGGACGAGCTGGGGTACCAGCGCGTCCAGCGCCGGCGAGGCGAACGCGGTGGCCGCGCCGATGATCGCGCTGGCCGCGTAGAGCTCCCAGAGCTGGAGCGAGCGGTTGACGGCCAGCACGGCCAGCATCCCGACGGCCATGGCGCGGGCGAGATCGGCCCACAGGAGCACGCCGCGCCGGGGGAGCCGGTCGGCGACGGCACCGCCCAGCAGGAGCAGGGCCACCTGAGGCAGCGAGGCGGCGAGGCCGACGTAAGCCAGCGCCGACGGCCGGTTGGCAAGGGCGTAGGCCTGCCAGGCGACGGCCACCAGGAAGACGCCGTCGCCCAGGAGCGACACGGCCATGCCCGTCCACAGGAGACGGAAGTCCCGCCGGCGCAGGGGCGCACTGAGGCCCATCACCGGCTCCGTCGCTCAGACTGCGGTAGGTGCCCGCTGCATGTCGAAGCACCCCGCGAGCTCGCCCAGGACGTCGTTGAGCTGGTCGATCTCGTCGTCGCCGTTGGCCGCGGTGACCTGCACCCGGAAGCCGACCTGGGCCTTGGGCACCAGGGGATAGGCGGCGAGGGTCACGTAGATGCCCCGATCGAAGAGGAAGCGCCCCACGGCGTCGATGTCGGTGTCGTGGGCCAGGGGGAGCTCGATGATGGGCAGCCCGGAGGTGTTCAGCGTGGCGAGGCCGAGGCTCCGCACCCGCTCGAGCACACGGGCCGTCTTGCGGTGCAGGCCCCGACGAAGGGAGTCGCCCTCGGACTCGTTGACCCGGAAGCCAGCGAGCACCGTGGCCAGCGACGCCGTGGGCGACGGACCGGAGTACAGGTACGGCGAGGCGGCCACCTTGAGGTGGGTCTTAAGCCCGGCGGGCAGGGCCAGAAAGGCCAGGAGCGACGAGTACGCCTTGGAGAATCCGCCGACCAGCACGATGTTGTCGTAGGTCTCGTCGACGTGGCGCACGAGGCTGTTGCCGCGGAGCCCGTAGGGCAGATCGGCCGTCGGGGACTCGCCGATGACGCCGAAGCCGTGCGCGTCGTCGACGTAGAGGAGGGTGTCGTGGTCCCGGCAGATCCGGGCGTACGTCCGCAAGTCGGGCGCGTTGCCCGTCATGCTGTTCACGCCGTCCATGCAGAACACCCGAGGCTTGCCCGCCGGCAGAGTCCGAAGTGCCTCTTCCAGGTGCCCGGGGTCGTTGGTCCTGATCCGCAAGAGCGTGGCGCCCGCGCCGCGGGCGATGGCCGCCCCCTCGTACAGCGTCTTGTGCGCCTGCGCGTCGATGAGCACGAAGCCGTCGCCGACCAGTGTCGGGATGACGGAGGCGTGGATGATGGTGATGGTGGGGAGCACCAGGGCGTCGGGCGCGCCGAGCAGATCGGCCAGCCGCTCCTCGATCTCGACGTAGATCCGGGGGTTGCCGAGCAGGCGCGACCAGCTCGGGTGCGTCCCCCAGCGCCACAGCTCGCGCTCGACAGACCGGATGATCTCCGGATGGAGATCGAAGCCCAGGTAATTGCAGGAGGCGAAGTCGCACAGCCAATGGTTCCCGATGCGGATCCGCCGGCCGTCGATCTCGTCGATGACGGCGTCCATCATGGGGTGGGACTCTGTCAGCCTCTCCAGGTCGCGCAGGCGCTGGTCGCGCCGCGGCAGCGAGGCCAGCAGGTCGACCGGACGGCTGTTCGCCCCGGTGCCGCCGACGTTCCAGGACCAGGTGCTGCTCATGACCCGCCTCTCTTGTTTCCGCCTATCGACGGCAGGATTCCCTCGCTCTTGAGGCGGACGAAGAGATTGGCGATGTCGTCGGGCGGCAGCGGCTTGGCGAAGAGATAGCCCTGGCCGAACTGGCAGCCGAGGGCGCGCAAGCGCTCGAGCTGGGGTTTGTGCTCGATCCCCTCGGCAACCGTCCGGAGGTTGAGCGTCCTGCCCAGCTGGACGATCGTCTTGGCCAGCGCGCCGTCCCGCTGCTCGACGACGTCCTCGACGAAGGACCGGTCGACCTTCAGGATGTCGATGGGGAACCGCTTCAGGTAGCTGAGCGAGGAGTACCCGGTGCCGAAGTCATCGATGGCGAAGGACACGCCGAGCATCTTGAGCTCGAGCATCCTGGCGATGACGGCGTCGGTGTCCTGGACGAGCACACTCTCGGTGATCTCGAGCACCAGGCTCTTGGGGTCGAGCCCCGATGCCTCCAGCGCGTTCGACACGTCGACCACAAGGTTGTTGTGCTGGAAGTGGCGGGCCGAGATGTTCACGCTGATGTGGAGCTCGTCCGTCAGCCCGTGGTCGGCCTGCCACTGGCTCACCTGGTGGCACGCCTGCTCCAGCACCCAGCGACCCAGCGGGATGATGAGGCCGGTGTCCTCGGCGAGCCCGATGAACTCCTTGGGGAGCAGCAGGCCGCGCTCGGGATGCTGCCACCGCACCAGCGCCTCAACGCCCACGGTCTGCTCGCCAGCGAGACTGACGATCGGCTGGTAGTAGACGACGAATTCCTCTCGGTCCAGCGCGCGCTGAAGCTCGACCGTGCGCTCCAGCCGCTCGACGGTGGCCTCGTGCAGGGCCGGGTGGTAGACCTCGTAGCGTCCCTTACCGTTGTTCTTCGCCGCGTACATCGCCACGTCCGCCGCCTGCAGCAGCTCGGATGACTGCTCGGCACCGGCGGGGCTGAACGCGACCCCGACGCTGGCGCGGATCTGAACCTCGTGACCGTCGACGAAGATGGGGTTGCGCAGTGCCGCGATGATGCGATCGGCGACCTCGTACGCCTCCTCGGTGTCGCCGAGCTCCTCGAGGAGAACGGCGAACTCGTCACCCCCAAAGCGAGCGGCCGTGTCGCCGGTGCGGAGCGACTCAACGATTCGCTGGCCCACGGCGATGAGGAGCTCGTCGCCCACCGAGTGCCCGAACCCGTCGTTGACCAGCTTGAAGTCGTCGAGGTCGAGGAACAGGATGGCCAGCGACGTGCGCGACCGCGAAGCCCTGGCCAGCGCATGGTCGAGCCGGTCGCGGAACAGCGCCCGGTTCGCCAGCCCGCTCAGGGCGTCGTGGAAGGCCTGGTGCTTGAGCTCCTCTTCCAGGCGCTTGCGCTCGCTGACGTCGCGCATGGTGAGCACGATGCCGTCGACGGTGGGGTGGCTGAGAAGGTTGGTGGCCACGACGTCGATGGTGAGCCACGCGCCCTGCTCGTGGCGGACCCGCCATTGGGCGGAGACGGACGCGCCCGCCTGCGATGCCACCCGCGTGTAGACCGCGATGGCCTGTTCGACATCATCGGGATGCAGCAGCGACGTGAAGCGCTGGCCCTCGAGCATGTTGGGCTGGTACCCGAGGATGCGCTGCGCCGAAGGTGTCTGGTACGCGATCGTCGTGTCGGGGCGGACGATGAGGATGACGTCCGACGCGTTCTGCACCAGCGTACGGAATCGCACTTCGCTGCGCCGGGCGTGGAACGCCTCAGCGAGCGCCTCCCGGTCCAGCGCCATCCCCGCCTGGACGGCGAGCGTCTCGATGGCGACTCGCAGCTCGGTCGGGAGCGGATCGGTGGTCGTGACGGCGATGATCGCCTGGAGCTCGTCGCGAGCGGCCAGCGGGAACATGACGACCTGCTCGGTGGGCGGGTCTGCGGCATGACCCATGCCGTCGTCGTTCTCCAGGACGGTGTCGGCGGCCTTGCGCTCGTTCAGTGTGGCGAGGAGTGTGGGGTCGGAGCTGAGCAGGCGGACCAGGCGCTGCGGCGTGGCGTCGTCGGAGTCGGCCACGACCCAGGCTTGGCTCGAGGGGGAGCGGTCGACCAAAGTGGTGCTGACGTCGCCGGCGTGCCCGCCGACGAGAGCCCGCACTGCGGTATTCGTTGCCTGGTGGACGCCTTCCAGTCCGCTGGCGGCCACGAGGTCGGCGGCGGCCGTGCGCAGCACCTGCTCGCGGTCGGTGGAACGCCGGTAGGCCTGGACCAGCCCGGCCATGCGCAGGAGGACCAGGAGGAACATCGCGCCGGCCACCACGGCGACGACAGGGGTGTCCACCTGGTTCCGCATCGCGCTCTCGGTCAGCAAGATGAGCGGGGCGATCAGCGATGCCGCCGTCAACAGGCCCAGCCGGGCGATGGTCATGCGGGGCGTGCGGGGACCGACCGGCGCGGACAGGGCGCGCATGGACGGATGCAGAGCGGCCGCGCCCCAGCAGGCGTAGAAGAGGATCCAGCCAAGGTCGACCGGGTTCCCGTCCTGCCAGTTCCAGCCCGGGTGGAGGTTGGCGAGGCCATAGACGGTGTCGGAGGCGAGGGCTCCGACCGTCCCGATGGCCAGGAGCCGGCCGGCGGTGTTGCGCAACCCCCCGGCGCTCCACAGGTGGGCCAGCATGGCCAGGACCAAGATGTCGCCGAGGGGGTAGGCCACGGCGGTCAGGCGCGCCAGGAGGTCACCGGGCCCGCGCACGTTCGGGCCGATGAGGAACGTCCACGACAACAGGCCGACGCCGAGCGTGATGATGAGGGCGTCGAGGAGGCTCGAGCGGTCTCCGTCGGGGACGCGGGCACGGGTCAGGAGGAGGAGCCCCACGGCCAGCACCGGATACATGGCGATGTAGATGGCGTCGATGAACGACGGGAACGGGATGTTCTGCTGGCCGATGAGCTGGTGCCACGCCTTGTAGGCGGTGTCGCCAGTGATGAACAGGAGCACGCCGGCGCCGATCATCATCCACGCGAAGCGGGCGTTGGTCCGGTAGCGCCATGCGCCGTAGGCGATTGCCGCCACGGAGGACAGGCCGATCAGCGCCCATGCGGGGACCTGGCCTGGCCACTCCATCCACGGCAGCACGCCGATGATGGGGGTCTTGCTCGCGGCGCCGAAGGGCCAGTAGACGAGGGCGAGCACACCCTCGAAGACGAGGAACCACCGCCAGGCGTGCCTCGGTACGGCCTCGGACGCCACGGCGTCGGCGCGGCCGGTGTGCTGCGATTGCTGCGTTGCGTTGGACATGTCGCTCCGGACACGCCCCAGGCCCCGACCCGATATCGGTTCGAATTTCGTAGCTCTTAAGCCATCCGGATCGCCGCTGGGTCGCCCAGCGCCCCCGGGCGCAAGGTTGGGACTTTCGGCCCTGTCCTCCAGACGGGGATGGCCTCGGGCAACAGGCGCGCGGCCTCCCGCTTCGACTTGCCCTCTTTGACCCGGCGTTTCCATGTAGAGCGATGCCCCCGGAAGTGCGCAGGGAGGCTGGCCCCCGAAAGCCCGGCCAAAACGGCAACAGGCTGGGACCGCCAGGAGGGCGCCAACCCCCGGACGACCCCCCGGAGAGCGGAGACCACCGGGGCCTCACCCGGGAGACGGGGCGGAGGGTGGACGGCTGAGGCGGCGTAGGGGGGCAATCGCTCCCTCATGACGCCGCCGGGCGTTGAGCGTTGTACCTCAACAACCACACTGACCTCATTAGCAACAGAACCCGGTACCGTGGGAATTGGCCCAATGGGTCGGCTTTGGTCGAGAGCCCCTCTCCGCCTTGGCGCTCCCCCCAGCCGACCCTTGGGCGAACCCGGGACGGCAGAGTGGCGCCTCCGGCAGTGGCGCCTCCGGCAGTTGCGCCTCCGGCAGTGCCGCGCCCCCGGCAGGACTCGAACCTGCGCACCCGGCTCCGGAGGCCGGTGCTCTATCCGCTGAGCTACGAGGGCGGGTGCCGCATCGGCGCGCTGTGACCGGTGCGTCGACCTTGGTGACCTGCATCGTACCCGGCTCCGGTCGATCGGGAACCCGAAGGTAGCCTTCCGCCATGCGCGATCGGGGACCGGGTGGAGTGGAACTGGCCCCCGCGCCCGACGAGGGCCCGGTGGGCGACGCCCTGCTCCCCATGACCGCGCAGCGCCGGGCCGACGGTCGTCTGAGCGTCGGGGGCGTGGACCTCCTGTCCCTGGCCGAGGAGCACGGCACCCCGCTGTTCGTCTACGACGAGGCGCACCTGCGGGCGCGCTGTCGCGAGGCGCGGGCCGCCTGGGGGGAAGGTGTCGCCTATGCCACCAAGTCCTTCCTGTGCCTGGCGATGGCCCGCCTGGTGTCCGAGGAGGGCTTGGCCCTCGACGTGGCCACCGGCGGCGAGCTGCACGTCGCCCTGGCCGCCGGGGTCGACCCCGCCCGGATCGTGGTGCACGGCAACAACAAGTCCGAGACGGAGCTGGCCCGCGCCCTGGAGGCCGGCGTGGGCCGGATCGTCGTGGACTCCTTCGACGAGATCGACCGGCTGGCCAAGCTCACCGCCGGCCGGACCCGGCCCCAGCCGGTCCTCGTCCGGGTCACCCCGGGTGTGGAGGCGCACACCCACGAGTTCGTCCGCACGGGCCAGGACGACTCCAAGTTCGGCCTCGGGCTGGCGTCGGGGGCGGCGGCCGAGGCGCTGGCGCGGGTCGCGTCGGTGCCGGGCATCGAGGTGGTCGGGATCCACGCGCACATCGGCAGCCAGGTGTTCCGGATGGCGTCGTTCGCCGAGGAGGTGCGGGCGCTGGTCGGGTTCGTCGCCCCGCTGGGCCTCCCAGAGCTGTGCATCGGCGGCGGCCTCGGCGTCGCCTACGTCGCGGGGGAGCCCTCGCCGTCCATGGCGGCGTGGGCGGACACGGTGCGAGAGGCGTGTGCCGCCGCGGGCATCCCCGGCACGACGCGGATCAGCGCGGAGCCTGGGCGTGCCATCGTCGCCAGCGCCGGCATGACGCTCTATCGCGTCGGGACGATCAAGGAGGTCCCCGGCGTGCGCACCTTCGTCTCGGTCGACGGCGGTATGAGCGACAACCCGAGGCCCGTGCTCTACGGCAGCGGCTACGAGGCCTTCCTCCCTCGAGCCGTCGACGCTCCTCGGCCCCGCCCCGTGCGCGTCGTGGGCAAGCACTGCGAGTCGGGAGACATCGTCGTCGCCGACGCGCGCGTCCCGGCCGACATCGTCGTAGGCGACGTACTGGCCACACCTGTCACCGGGGCGTACGGGTACGCCATGGCCTCCAACTACAACAAGGTGCCCCGCCCCGCGGTCGTCTTCGTCGCCGATGGCCGCGCGAGGATCGTGGTGCGGCGCGAGACCGACGACGACCTCGTGCGCCTCGACGTGTGAGGCAGCGGTCCGGTGGCTCGGTCCCGGCGCGGGCGGGCGGTAGCGTGAGCGAATGGTGACGAGCGGGCTGCAGCGCGGCGACAGGGAGCCCCCCGTGGACGGTGGGGACCCCGTCGGCGTGGCCGTGCTCGGCGCCGGGACCGTGGGCGGCGCGCTGGTGGCCATGCTGCTGGGCGACGCCCCGGGGATCGAGCAGCGCTCGGGGGTACGCATCGAGCTGATGGGCGTCGCGGTGGCCGACCCGGCGCGCCCGAGGGAAGGGATCCCGCCTGCGCTCCTCACCGGCGACGCCAAGGCCCTCGTCGACGACCCCCGGGTGCAGGTCGTGGTCGAGCTGATCGGGGGTGTGGACCCCGCCCGGGGCCTCGTCGAGTCCGCGCTCGGTGCCGGAAAGCCGGTGGTCACCGCCAACAAGGAGCTGTTGGCGACCTACGGCGCCGAGCTGGCGCGCGCGGCGGCCGGTGCGGGGGTCGACCTGCTCTACGAGGCGGCCGTGGCCGGGGCCATCCCGATCATCCGCCCGCTGCGCGAGTCACTGGCGGGGGAGCGGGTTCGGCGGGTGATGGGGATCGTCAACGGCACGACGAACTACATCCTCACCACCATGACGGAGTCTGGCAGCTCGTACGCGGAGGCGCTCGCCGAGGCACAACGCCTCGGGTATGCCGAGCGTGACCCGAGTGCCGACGTCGAGGGGCACGATGCCGCGGCCAAGGCCGCCATCGTCGCCAGTCTGGCCTTTCGGCGGGACGTGGTCGCCGACGACGTCCGTCGCGAGGGGATCGCCCGAGTGCAGCCCGTGGACATCGCCTTCGCGGGTCGTCTCGGCTACGTTGTCAAGCTGCTGGCCGTGGCGGAGCGCTTCGAGGACAACGACGAGATCTCGGTGCGCGTGCACCCGGCCATGCTCCCCACCACCCACCCGCTGGCGTCGGTGCGCGGGGCCTACAACGCGGTGTTCGTGGAGGGCGAGGCCTGTGGGGAGCTCATGCTCTACGGGCGCGGCGCGGGTGGCTTGCCCACCGCCTCGGCGGTCCTCGGCGACCTCATCGACGCCGCCCACCACCTGCGCTCGGGCGCCGCGGCGCGCCTGGTGCCGCGTGGGCGGGCCTGCATCCGGCCGACCGACGACCTGCGCTGCGCGTGGTACCTCAACATCGACGTGGTCGACCGACCCGGGGTGCTCGCCGCGGTCGCCCATGTGTTCGGCGACCATGGCGTCTCCATCCGGTCGATGGAGCAGGTCGGGCTGGGCGACGAGGCGCGCCTCATCTTCCTGACCCACGTGGCGCGCGACGGTGACGTGACCGAGACCATCGAGGGACTGCGCGCGCTCGACGTGGTCGAGCACGTGGGCGGGGTGCTGCGCGTGCTCGGCGACGAGGAGGTCCGCTGACCGTGGCGAGCTGGCCGGGTGTCGTCGAGGCCTACCGTGCCTACCTGCCGGTGGACGCGTCGACCCCGGTGGTCACCCTGCTCGAGGGCGACACCCCGCTGCTCGAGGCCCCTCGGCTGTCCGAGCGCGTCGGGGCGCGCGTCCTGCTCAAGCTGGAGGGCCTCAACCCGACGGGATCCTTCAAGGACCGGGGGATGACGATGGCCATCTCCAAGGCGGTGGAGGACGGGGCGAAGGCCGTGGTGTGCGCGTCCACGGGGAACACCTCGGCCTCGGCGGCCGCCTACGCGGCGCGCGCCGGGCTCACGTGTGCGGTGCTCATCCCCGACGGCGCCATCGCGTTGGGCAAGCTGGCCCAGGCCCTCGTGCACGGGGCGAAGGTGCTCCAGGTGCGCGGGAACTTCGACGAGGCGCTCGCCATCGTCCGCCGTCTCGGCGAGCACGCACCGGTCACCGTCGTCAATTCCGTCAATCCGTTTCGCATCGAGGGTCAGAAGACGGGTGCCTTCGAGATCGTCGACGCCCTCGGCGACGCGCCCGACGTCCACTGCATCCCGGTGGGCAACGCCGGCAACATCACCGCGTACTGGCGCGGGTACTGCGAATACCGTGAGGCAGGCCGCTCGACGCGGCTCCCGCAGATGCTGGGTTTCCAGGCCGCGGGCGCCGCGCCCATCGTGGCCGGCCATCCCATCGAGCACCCCGAGACCATCGCGACGGCCATCCGGATCGGCAACCCGGCGTCGTGGTACGGCGCGACCGCTGCCGCGAGCGAATCGGGCGGAGGGATCTCGGCGGTCACCGACGACGAGATCCTCGACGCGTACCGCTTCCTGGCCTCGGAGGAGTCGGTGTTCTGCGAAGCGGCCTCGGCCGCGTCGGTGGCGGGCCTCCTGAAGGCCGGCGTCCCGGCGAGGTCCACCGTCGTGTGCGTCCTGACCGGCCATGGCCTGAAGGACCCGGATCTGGCGATGCGCGTGATCACGGTGCCCACCACCGTCGAGGCGGACGACGCCGCGGTCCGCGAGGCACTCGGGCTCTAGGACCGACGGGCCCGGCGCCGATCGGAGAGGGGCCGGGACCGTCGGGGCCCGTGGGGACCGTCAGGTCGGTGGGACCACGGGGCCAGTGGGGACCGACGGGGCCCATGGGGACGGGCCGGTCGGGAAGGACCGGCGCCGGCCGGGAACAACCGGCGTCGGCCGGGAACAACCGGCGGCGGCCCGGTGTTGTTGCCCATGACGGTCTCCGTCCGGTACCATGATCGGTACCGCCGCCCCCCAGGATCCCTAGGTGTGTCGCGGGCGACCGAAACCTTTCCAGGTGGTCCCGCTGGCGGCTCGAGTCGATCGCTCGGGGGGTAGCGGCGGGTCCGGTGTGCGTGCGTCCCACGCATCGGGTCGCTTGTTCCTTCTCACCCCCTGACCGACGAACCTGTCGGTGGGGACGCATTTAGCGAGGTGGCTGAATGGCTGCAGAGCAACAGCTCGAGCGGTCGGTGCTCGAACGCAAGGAGCGTGACGAGCTGCGGGCCATCGCCCAGGCGATGTCCCTCGACACGAATTCGCGCAGTAAGAAGGCCGACATCATCGACCAGATCCTGCGAGCCGCAGGGGTCGAGGTGGCCGCGGCGCCGGCTAACGGCGACACCGCGCCGGCCACGCGCGGCCGAACGGCCAAGCGTGAGGCCGAGCCGGAGGTGCCGACGCCGACGTCGACCAACGGTCACGACGCCGAGCCGGCGGCCGCCGCGGTGGAGCCCGAGGCGCTGCCCGCAGCCCCCAAGGCACCCGCCGCCGGTGGCACCGAAGGCGGGGCACCTCAGGGCGGGGGCCAGCACCGCCAGCCGGGCGGGGGCCAGAACCGCCAGGGCGGCGAGCCGGGCAACCGCCGGAGCCGGCGCCGTCGCGGCCGCGAACGCGGGCCCGGCGGGCCCGGCGGGGGCGAGCGCGAGCTCCAGGGCGGTGGGCAGGAAGCCCAGTACCAGGGCGAGCTCGTCCCGGTCAGGGGCCTGCTGGACCTGCGCGACGAGGGCTACGGGTTCCTGCGCGCCGACGGCTACCTGCCGAGCTCGCGTGACGTCTACGTCTCGATCAGCCAGGCGCGGCGCTTCGCCCTCCGCAAGGGAGACTACGTCGAGGGCGCGTGCCGGCCCGCGGCGTCGAACGAGAAGTTCCCTGCCCTCATCCGCATCGACACCGTCTGCGCCCTGGCGCCGGACGAGGCGCGCGGCCGACCCCGCTTCGAGGACCTCACACCGCTGTTCCCCGACGAGCAGCTGCGGCTCGAGACCGGAGGCGCGGCCGAGATCACGACGCGGATCATCGATCTGCTCTCCCCGATCGGCAAGGGCCAGCGCGGCATGATCGTGTCGCCGCCCAAGGCGGGCAAGACGACCATCCTCAAGCAGATCGCGCACTCCATCGAGGACAACAACCCCGAGGTGCACCTCATCGTCCTCCTGGTCGACGAGCGCCCCGAGGAGGTCACGGACATGCGCCGCTCGGTCAAGGGCGAGGTGGTGGCGTCCACCTTCGACCGGCCGTCGGATGAGCACACGGCCATCGCCGAGCTCACCATCGAGCGCGCCAAGCGCCTCGTCGAGCTGGGCAAGGACGTGGTGATCGTGCTCGACGGCATCACCCGGCTCGCCCGTGCCTACAACCTGGCGCAGCCGGCGACCGGCCGGATCATGTCCGGTGGTGTGGACTCCGGTGCCCTCTATCCGCCCAAGAAGTTCTTCGGTGCCGCCCGCAACATCGAGGAAGGGGGTTCGCTGACCATCCTGGCGACCGCCCTGGTGGAGACGGGCTCGAAGATGGACGAAGTCATCTTCGAGGAGTTCAAGGGCACGGGGAACATGGAGCTGCGCCTCGACCGCCGCCTGGCGGAACGCCGGCTGTACCCCTCGATCGACGTCAACGCCAGCTCGACGCGCCACGAGGAGCTGCTCTTCGACCGCAGTGCCCTCCAGCAGGTCTGGAAGCTGCGCCGAGTGCTCAACGCGCTGGCGGCCGACGGCAATGCGGCGGCCGGCCTCGAGCTGCTCATCGACAAGATCCGCAGCACCAAGAGCAATGACGAGTTCCTGGCCGAGATCGCCAAGGGACCGGCGCCGCCGGTGTGACGCGGCCGGTACACTCGGAGACGCCATGAAGACCGACATCCACCCCGACTACGTCGACGCCACCGTGCACTGCTCGTGTGGGAACGCCTTCGCGACCCGTTCGACGAAGGCCGACCTGCACGTCGAGCTGTGCAACGAGTGCCACCCCTTCTTCACCGGCAAGCAGAAGCTCGTCGACTCGGGCGGCCGCGTCGAGCGCTTCGAGCGCCGGTACGGGGCG
>Ga0187778_10001327_pt1 | contig 17362 bp, 7 predicted proteins | sample 1015_Q2_SP5_20_M_FD_132418 | JGI IMG/M metagenome (GOLD analysis project Ga0187778, IMG submission 132418) | Tropical peat soil microbial communities from peatlands in Department of Meta, Colombia - 1015_Q2_SP5_20_MG | ecosystem: Environmental > Terrestrial > Soil > Wetlands > Peat | place...
CAGCCGCCAGAATTGCACATAGTAACCATCAACGGGACGCTGGCCACTCCGCGCCGAGCGGACGAATTTTTCCAGTTCCAGAAAGCCCTGCCGGGCACGCTCCACATTGATGCCCGCTTGCTTGGCTCGGCTTCGACAAAACTCGCAAAAGCAGGTCACTTCCCCGGGATCGATCGGGGGAGCGTCGTGCGTGGCTCCTAAGCTGTCCGAGAGCGCACCCTGCCGTTCCGATCCCCACATGATCCCGTCGATATCATAGGAATGGGCATAGTCCTCGACTAGGCCGATCAGGAAATTCCGGTAGTCCGGATTGTTGACGCACAAGGTCTCCGCGTTTCGCCCATACAGATCCCGCTCCTGCAATTTCGTGATGTTGGGCAAGTCGGTGCGAAACACGTCCTCAAGCCAGCAGATGACCTTCATGCCGCGTTTCTTAGCGGCCGGGAGCACTTCCGCCAGGATATCCAGGTCGCCATGATCGGGTGCGCGCGTGTCCTTCAGAACTGTGTTTGCGTAGTACTGGGGATGGGGGGTGGCGAAGTTCCCCCCGTGGAAGTTGAGATCGTACTCCTGCTTGCCATGATCGGGCAGCGGTTGTCCCGGGATCTGTCTTCCCGCGATACCCCGACCATACGTGAATACGGCAAGGAATAGGGTGTTCACACAGGCACGCTCCTGAAGCAGGTCAAGAACTTTCTCTGTGCCTTCATCCACAAACGAAACCGCTCCGACCTGAATGCCAACCATCTTGGACGAGACGGTAGTCTGTCCTGGCATTGGCATAGCTAGTGAAGCGCAGGTTCCGGCCGTGATCTTCAAGAATTCGCGGCGATTCAGGTCCCATCTCCACATGGAAGGCTCCCAGGGTGCTGGTCAGCACCGCTATACATTTATATTTGGTACGTCAATACGTATAACAAGGTTTGCCTCGAATCGATGCGCGCGTATTCTCTGCCGGATCCTGATCCCGCGAGAATATGAGGCGCACATGCCCGTGCAGCAAGAGGATGGACCGGAGGCAGGAGTCAGTAGCGGCTGCGGGCGATACGTTGGCGAAGGCTATTGCGGCAAGAGTCGGTGACACAAAAATCCAGGGCCTGTTTGCAATAGGTGATGTTCTCGGGTGTGTCTCCCGCATTGGCGAAGTCGATGGCAAGGATGCGCTCGAGTTCGTTGTAGCCACCATTCCATTTTTTCAGGTATTCGGGATCGCTCTGGCTGCGCGTGTCGAATTCCGGCCAATCGTCGTGCAGGGCATGCAGACGCCCCAGCAAGGGCTGGAGGGGAGTCTTAGCTTGATCGCCAAAAGCCATCACTCGCGCTCCGGCTGCGGCGACGGTAGGCCGCGGATCATCTAGAGCCAAAACCACAAAGGGCCGCAATTCAGGGCTGTTGCGAAGAACGGCGAGATCTACCAGCAAATTGTTTTGATGACAGTCGCTGCCTCCCCTGTCGTAGTAAGCAGAGAGCGCGGGCCCAAGTTTGTCGCTGCCATACTTGGGATCGACGCGCAGGAAATAGGTGAGCAGACCCGCCTCGATCGAGCAAGGCCAATCCGGGCCGTAAACTTCATAGACTTTCTTCACGCGGGGCAAGACGGAATCGCCAGCATAAAGGCCGATGATGGGCGCGATCCGGGACATGCGCTCCGTCCAGCGATCTTCGAGAATGCGAATCAGCTCGGCGTCGAGATCGGTGCTGGGCGGGAGGTTCATGGAACGGAGGCGATTCCAATCGAGCGGAGTGTCAAGGTCGAGAATATGTTCGCGAAAGAGAGCCTGCGCTTTTTCGGGATTAAGCTTACGGATTTCCTTGAGGGCTATTTCACGGATAAACGAGGCGTTTTGCGCCGGGGGAGCCGAATAGATTTGCGTCAGGACCGCGAGGACTTGATCGGAGGGAAGAGTCTGGGCCCAACGAAAGTTGAGAAGATCGTTGGCCAGTTCCTGATAGGGAAGATCGGGCATGGCGGCGAGATGCTGAAGACGGATTCGGTCGCGCTCCGCGGTGGGAACGGGAAGCAACTGAGAGCCGCAAGAATAGGTGTTCAGGTGATCGAGGGAGTGGAGGGTGGAGGCGCGGATGTCTGGTGGACGGTGGTCAATGCTGGCAGCCACCTGTTGCCAATTAGCGGCGACGCGACCACACCATTTCGCCTGCCAAGCCGCAATGCCCGCTCGATCCGAACTGCGGATCACAGAAGCGGTGAGCTTCGGATTCTGTTCGAGGAACTCAACCAGGGACAATTCCGTGATGAGTCTCTCATCGGCAACGAGCGAGGTCTCCTCGAGGCGGCCGCGCAACAGAGCGATGGCTTCGCCGTGCGTGGGTGCCGCGAGAATAGTGGCCAGAGCAATATCATCGGACCAGACCGAGGGGTTGCGCCGCGTGTACAGCGACGCCGAGGCCGTACGGGCCTTGGGAGTGGCGATCTCGAAGAGACGGAAGGCCTCGATGGGGGTGAAGCGCGGCAGCGGTTGTTCCCGGGCGCGCGCGACGATTTGATCCACTTCGCCAGAGGCGGCTAGGAGCTTTTGGGGAAGAATCTGAATTGTGACAATGTTGTCGGAGGTGATGGGTGGCCCTCCTTGTTCGGTGACGGCAGCACTAGGGGAGAGAACCGAGCGCGTGACCACATACATGCGGTAACGGCCAGGCTTCAAGAAGCGTAAATAGTGGGTGAGTTCGACCGAATCGAACTGCGGCGAAACACCAAGTTTAAGATTTGGCTCGCGCGGGGCGGAGAGACGGCCAGCCAGTGCAGCATGAATAGCCCAATAGTCGTGGAGAGGTTCGGGGGCATCGGCGGGCCGATCGCTAAAAAACGATTCGAGGACGGAACGCTGCCCGTAATCGAGATAGCGCGCTCCGGCAACATAGCTAGCCGAGGAGTCCGCGGTGAATTGGTATTTGAGGCGAATGGTGTCGCCGATGTGGAAGGTCGTTTGGTCAGAGTCCAACGAGATCTCGAAATGAATGCCCGGAGGATTGGCAGCCAGCGCCTGATGGTGTTGTGAATCGAACGTATCGCTGCAAGTCCCGGGAGATACCCAAGCAACAACTAGGAGCGCACCGAGAGCAAATCTCCGCGACATGGTGGCCATTACCAACAGTGTAAAGGCCGGAACGCGAGCTTAGGCCGGAGGGCTCATTACCGAAGGGTAACGAAGAAGCAGGATTTTCTAGTAGTCCCAAGTAATGTATCGCAAGATGAGCAGATCAGAGCGTTATTAAGGATGAAGCTGGCCTTCGGAGGGCGATCATGAAGATAAGTCGACCGAGTCTCGTGACCATCGCGTGGGTGCTGGCAGCGGGAATGGTCACGATGAGCGGCCTCGCTACCGGGCAGGCGAAGAGCGATGCGGGGATGGCACCGGCGCTGACCATCTACAACCAGCAATTCGCCGTAGTCCGGCATGGCTTAGCTCTGGATTTGAAACCGGGGCAAAACCACGTGGAAGTAACCGACATTACGGGCCATCTCGAGCCCGACTCCGTGTTCCTGCGATCACTCGATGAGGCGAGGCATTTGCGCATTCTGGAACAGAACTATCGCAACGATCCCGTATCCGAGCAATTGCTGTTGTCGCTCTATGAGGGCAAGACGATTGATTTTCAGACGCCCGACAGGACCATTGTGCAAGGGACAATTATTCGCAGCGGATTTGTTCCCCACGCGACGGCGCTGTACGGACAGAGGTATTACCAGGCACAGGCAGCTTATGTACAACAGGGAGCCGAGCAGCCGGTCATCGAAGTGAACCACAAGCTGCAATTTACCCTGCCGGGACAGCCCTTGTTTCCAGCACTGGCGGACGACACGGTGCTGAAGCCGACGCTCTCCTGGGAATTGGAAACGAACAAGGCGGGCAAGGCGGTGGCGGAGCTGAGTTATGTTACCGGCGGGATGAATTGGGAAGCCAGTTACAACGTGGTGTCGCCGACCAAAGAAGGCGAGTTGGAACTGGTAGGCTGGGTCACGCTCGACAACCAGAGCGGAAAGACGTTCCCGAATGCCCGCATCAAGCTAATGGCCGGAGACGTAAACAAGATCCAACCGACGGAGATCTATGCGAAGGCCGCTATGGCCTCCTCTGTTGGCATCGGCGGCGCTGGGGAGTCGCAGTTCACGGAAAAGCCGTTTGATGAATATCACCTGTACACGCTTGAGCGGCCGACGACGCTGCACGACCGGGAAACGAAGCAGGTGGAATTTGTGCGTGCGGTGGGGGTCAAATCGAAGACCGTCTACGTATACGACGGCTGGAAGACCGAGGCGAACTACAGGAATTGGCCCATGGAGACGATCCGGACGCAGGATGCCTTTGGCACCCAGTCCAATTCGAAGGTGTGGGTCATGCAGGAATTTAAGAATAGCAGCGAAAATCACCTCGGCGTGCCGCTACCCAAGGGCAGAGTCCGATTCTATCGGCGGGACGATGATGGGCAGCTCGAATTCACCGGCGAGAACGAGATCGATCACACCCCCAAAGACGAGCTGCTTCGGATTTATACGGGGAACGCCTTTGACTTAACGGGAGAGCGGCACCGGGTGGACTTCAAGCTGAACACGGCCGCCCGGTGGGTAGATGAGAGCTTTGAAATAAAGGTGAGAAATCATAAAGCCGCGCCCGTCGAAGTTAGGATTGTTGAACATCTCTACCGCTGGTCGACATGGGACATTAGCAAGAGCTCAGATCCGTTCAAGAAGGTGGATGCCCAGACCGTGGCATTTACAGTCGAAATCCCGGCTGAGAGCGAGAAGGCTCTGACCTACCAGGTACATTACGCTTGGTGAGTAGGAACCGCACCGCAGCACCCAGACCGATCCATTTGGTTCGGATACTACCCACAGTGCCTGACAGAGAAATGATGGAACCGGCGAGTCGATCCTTTGCCTCGGCAAACGGGGAAGCGCTAACGCCGGCCAGCGACCACGCTCGGATCAAAAGTCAGCTGTAATTAATTGACCAAGGAATACTTACCGCCTTCTTCTCGAAACACCCACAAAAATCAACAAAGCAATGATGCGATTGGCTTCGCTCTTGCGCTGCCAGGTGGACCGGAGAGGCGGTCCCCCTTAGCTAGCAATCGGACGACTCACCTTGCATCTCGCCAGCATCCGCATCCGCTGATGAGCAGGACACCTTAGTGGGGGTGACCGCCACCTCCACCTCTTGGTTGCTGCCTAGCCTGCAGGTGTTCTTGCTCTTGGGCGTGTTTTACCTCCATTTGTTGCGTCTGCTGTTGATGCTTTTGTTCCATCTGCTGCTTCTCTGCCTCGCTGGCAGTGCGCTGCTCCGCCTGCTGGTGCTCTCGTTCCTGCTGCTGCACCATTTTTTGGTGTTCCTGTTCCTGCTTCTCGTAAAGTTTGTTCTGTTCGTCCTGGTTCTTCTGATCCAGCTTCGCGTCGCCCGTGCTGGGCGCCTCCCCGCGCTGATGCGGAGGAAGATCCTTAGCGTGAATTACTCCGCTCGCATTGGGAGGACGAGGGACATTGTTTTCAGGCCGGTAAGCTCCTCCTGCTTCTTTCGCCGGTTCGATCCCGCGGTCGTCAAAGGCTCCGGCTTTCGGTGTTGCCGCGATCGGAGGCTTGCCATGATTCTCCGAGGCTCGTAACTGTGGATTCGTGAGAGCAGCGTGCTCCTGATGCGTTTGTACGGAAGTAGCCCCAATATGCTTGTCGCGTTCGGCGGCCTCCTCCTCAGCTGTAGGACGGGCTTCGATTCCGCCGTTGCCTCCGTTGTAGCTGACGCGGTTCACGTTGTTATTGATCACGGTGGTGTTATAAACATTGTGAATATTGGTGACATTTATATTGTTCACCGTACGGTTGTAAAAGAAGTTCCCGTTGTCCCAACGTCCACCCTCATATCCGTGACCGAAATATCCGAATCCGTAGTTGATTCCGCCATAGAAACCGACGATCGGACCCCAGTAGCCAGCATGCCAGATAAATGCGGCCCCGCCCCATCCCCACCATCCCGGAGTCCACAAGAGGCCGACCGCAGGAGCCAACACCCAGGTTCCTGGCACCCAGTAATAACCGTACGGACCCCAAGCCCAATAGCCCGGTACCCATATATAGCCAGGGTCTGGGCAGAGTGGTTGCGCATAAACGGGTATCGGAGGCGGCCCGAACGTGATTGAAATACCGATTTGTGCAAACGATGCAGTGGAAAAGATGCAGATTACGAGTGTGAACAGCACCAGCAAACGACGAGCATGCGACAGTCGCATAGATTTTTTCCTTTTGCTCGATTATCCGCCCATTGCAGGCAAGATCTCCGCTTGCCTTTGGCACACGGAATCGAGCGGAATCGCTTCCTAGGGCATTCCAACTCTCGGTTGTACAAACTCCAATTTGAACAAGATGTTTCTCAGTCTAGTGGATATTCTTGCCATTCAGGTTTACTCCTCGTGTCACGCGCCTCTTGTCCCATCAACGCCAGCTTTCGACCCTTTACCGCTGGAGGAGAGAGTGGTGGTATACCGGTTCGTAGCCCATCTCCTTTTGTCTCTTGGACTTCGATGGCGTGGAGCATCCCGTAAGAATCCGGCAGTTTCATCCCACGCGTGGGCGAGGGAACATTCAAGATTTCGGTCAGTCAAGTGCATCTGGAGTGCGGTTCTCAGACTCTCCGTTGAGTAAGCGCGGTTGAGGTTCAATTGCCATCTCCGGTCTGCTTCGCTTGCGCTTCAAGCGTCGTTACCTTTAGGAGCGTACAGCATCTCGTCGGAGACCGGCATTCTCGTCCATCTCTAGACAAGAGTTCAGCGACGCACGGGTGCGGGGTTCTTCTCGGCCTGAGTTTCCTACGGTTTTTTAGCTTGTTGCTGCTTTTCAGCTTCCTCGATCACCTTGCGGAATTGAGCCACCGCTGGGACATTGGGTGAGTTGAGTGCGTCTTTCGCCGTATAACGCCATACTGGGGGGCTGTCGAGCGGATATTCAACCTGACCGCGGTACACCGCAAACACATCGTCTGCAGACCCGATCTCAGTGCGCGGATGAGGACCGGACGGCGGAGGGCCCACTGTGGTGTCGCTGACGGGGGGAGGGGTGCCTTGCTGCGCTCCCACGCGAATTCCCCCGTCCGTTGGCTGCATAATCACCGGACGATCGTTGGGAATTCCACCGATCGTAGGATTCACATTCCTTCCGTGGCCCTTGCGGATCGAGATCACAAGATCGGCAGTTTGAGGAGACATCACAGGCGAGAGGCGTCCCCAGTTCGACAAAGCTTTCTCGACATCCTCCTGCGCGGTGCGATTCTCATTAGGATTCGTGATAGAGACCCCGGCATCAGGATCAATCACCACATATACGGTGTGGGCTTGAAGGACGTAGTTGGGAAGGAGAAACTTTTTCTTGTCCTTGGCCGGTGCGACTGAAATTAACGCTAGAACAGCGGAGACTAGAGCGAAGCCTCGAACACTCATAGAGCCTGCAAGGCCAAATTATAAGCTTCAAGACCTTTGGACAGGGACTTAACTGATGAAAAATCGGCAACAACTGTTGCGATCCGATCCGGTCCCAGATTCAGTGTCGCCTGCGTCGCGCTGGGCTGGCGCCGTAGGTGGGGTAGATTCCATTATCGCGTTTGCAATAGATTGATCATGTGGGTCGGGCCAAACGGCTTGCAGCCGCGCTTCTTTGGATACGGGCCTGTCGGCGTTAGCGGCCAGACACACAAGGACCGCGCATAACCTTTGGCTCGAGGCGAAAGGATGTCCCGTTCCGGGAAACGGTGTTCAGAGTCGGTTTGACCAGCCAAGTTTCCAATCGGAAGTTGCCATCCATGAACTCACCCGAAACCCGTTGATTTTACCCCCCCGCGAGCTTCCCTGGTAGGGAGTAATCGTGCTTCCCGGAGAATCCTCATCCTCTTGAAAAGATAGGGTGTTAGCGGTCTCTCAGGGGCTAATTAAAAACCGAACTTCGCCGACAGCTGCACTACGCGAACGGAAGAATCAAATCCGAGGCCGCTGCCGTAAGGACTAGTCGGAACTCCTTGCATCGACGTTACCAGCCCAAACGTGGAATCTCCGAGCTGCGCGTCGGGTAATCCGAAGTTCGGATGATTGAAGACGTTGAACGCCTGCGCGCCCAAACCGAAACTAACCCTCTCTTTCACGCGAAACGTCTTGAAAAGACCGAAATCAAAGTCCATGTAACCCGGCCCGCGAAATTGGTTTCTTCTTTCGTCCGGATAGCTGGTATAGCCGGGAAAGCTTGGAGAGGAAGTATCAAGAAATGCCGAATCCGGGACGCAGGGAACTGGGTGGGGGTTCACATAGGCAGCCGCACCTCCACATCTCGAAGAGGCAGCCGTCCCAACGATCTCGGCTACGATCGGTCCTCCTCCGTTGGCAATACTGCCGTCAGCCCGGCTGTCCAGCACGGTATACGGCAGGCCGGAACGGGCGTAGACCTTCCCCGACCATTGCCAACCTCTCAAGAAGAGTCTCAGGAACCCGTTCTGGGCATAGACAGGAGGAATGATCAGAAAATCTGCATTGAGAAGATGGCGTACATCGTAGTCCGCATTTCCATAACTGTTCGCTCGTAGACTCAGCGGATTGATTTGAAACTGCAGGGAGCCGTTGCCAAAGGGATAAAATCCGCCATTCGACATGTCATCGAGGGTGTGAGAGTACGTGAAATGGACATGGGCACTAAACCAATTGTGATACTGCTCGCGGAGTGAAAGGGTCAATCCGTTGTAGTTGGCCACGCCTCCGTTTTGCAGCGTGAAGACCGCGCCATAGTTCGGATAGGGTGCAGCCAGAATTCCCGGCACGTGCTCGAATAAACGATCGGTCGCGACTGCATTCCACCACGCGTCACTGTAGATGAGACGGACGGAGTGATTCCCAACATAGTTTAGAGTCAGCACCGTCGAGGGCATCAGTTGTTCCGCGACCTTCAAATTCCATTCCTGAACCTGCGGTGTATGGAATCTTCCCTGAGTGGAAGTGAACGTCAGCGGTGGAGTAAACCCAAGAATAGGATTCAACTCTGCTAAAAGTTGATTGTAACTTTTAGTCAAACTGAAGGAACTGGAAGCCGCCGCAAACGCCGCAGGTCCGCCCTTTTCTGGATCAAACGGCAGGAGGCCTGTGGTGTTGAAGTCTGCGTCCAGAGGCGAAATGAAAAACATTTCTGCACTCGGTGGGTTGGTGAGAAGCGTGTCCACCAGGCCGGTCGGGGAGGTGTCGTAGAAAATACCGATTCCACCGCTCAGCAAGGTCTTTCCTCCTCCCGGGAACCAGGGATGCTGCTTCGACGCCTTGGGCATCCAGGCAAAAGCCAAACGGGGCGACCAATTCACGGAATCCGCGCTCATAAATGCATGGTGAAGATTGGTGTTGATATCTTGGTTGTAGGGTACATTCGCGGCGCCTGCGAGACCGGCTTGAACACTCGTCAGGTTTGGAAACGAGGTCTTGAAATTGGAGAAGCAGTTCGTTTGGCACACAGGATTTGAATTCTTCTCCAGGCGCAGCGCACCCGTCAGGGTCAACGTCGAGGTGATCTGCCAGCCGTCCTCGGCATAGAACGCAGCCCCCCACACCGCAATGGGCACATCGGGAGAGGGATGGTACTGCTGTACATAAGCGTTAGCAATCCCATCGGCAAATGCCTGGATCCCAGCGGTTCCTCGACCGGAGGTCAGTCCACTGAATTGCGTGGTCGGAAAGGAGCCATAAAAGGTGTGATCGCTGATGTCATATCGCCGAAAATTAACTCCAAACTTCAAGTTGTGCTTTCCGCGCAGCCAGGCATAGTCGTCAATAAATTGATATTGCGTTGCTTTGCGACCCGAAGGAAAGTTCGAAATCGAGGGGTTAATTCCGGAAAATCCGTTGGGAAACTCGAACTGCACTCCGCCCTCGGGAAATGCTGCCTGCCATGCAGCAATGTTCTGGGCAAAAATTGAGCTGTAGTAACTGGCTGCGGCTGTGAACAAGTTAACCCGGTCGACGCCGGAGGAATGGCGGTACTGGAGTTGCGTGTCCCAGTTCGGCTGGTCAGAATGAGCATCGAAGGCAGCACTTAGCGGATCGATATAGGAAGCCTGAATCCCACGGTCCAGTTCGACGCGAAAGAAAAGGTCGTCGCTGTCGGTAATTTTTTGGTCGACGCGAGAGGCCAGAGTCCATTCTCGGGTAAATGAATTTGGCGTCGTAACCAGAGTTTCAGCGCACGGCAGTCCGGCGCCAAATCCGGGAAGTACGATGGATTCGCAGTCCGTGCCTGCGGCAGGTAGAGGCGTTGTAATCCTCCCGCTCGCCGCCTGGGCATAAATGCGGAACATATTTCGATAGGCGGACGCCTCGGCGGGTTGGAGGTTTCTCACATTAGCCAAAACCGCAGAGGCAAAGGCCGACGTGGGAATGGTTTCCAAATAAACGTTGGGAAGGACGAATCGCAGTCCCTCCGTATCCACGAAAAACCAGGTGTGTCTCTTTCGGATTGGTCCGCCAACGGCTGCTGCCCACTGGTTGGCATTCGAAAAGGGCTTGGGGGTCGACGTGGCATCGCTGAAAAAGTCGTTCGAATTCATGGCCGATCCGTTCCACCACCACTGCAGGTTTCCATGAATCTCATTGGTCCCGGACTTAGTGACGTAGTTGATCTGTGCCCCGCTGAACTGTCCATATTCTGCCGAGTACGGGTTAGTCACAACCGTTGCCCCCTGCAGTTCATTTTTTCCCAAGGACAGGTTTGCAGCTCCCGTGCTGTTGACGTTTAAATAAGGGTCCATGGCATTTTCGCCGTTAATGGTGAAGGTATTTGAAGTGGCGGGGAGTCCGTTTACGGAGAAGTTTCCTACGCCGCCCCCGGGCGCCAATACGGTCGCCGGCCCTGTAAATGCAATGGTGGTAATGTCTTCGCCCGAAGCCGGCAGCAAATCGACTTCGAGGGGAGTGAAGGTTATCACCCATCCAGGATCGGTCCCAATCAGCGAACTCAACCCGGACACCTCGATTTTTTCGCTTCTCCCTTTCAACCGAAGGGGAATGTCAAGTGAGGTGGTTTGCCCCACATGGACAGGGACGGCAACGACACACTTGACGAATCCCTGGACCGAGACAGAGACCTCGTATCTCCCCGGGCTCAACAGATTGAATCGGTATCCGCCTTGTTCACTTGTAGTCGTGGAATGGGTCTCGCCGGTAGCTAGACTGAGCAACGCAACTTCGGCCCCCGCCACAACTGCTTGCGTGGGGTATCGGACAGTTCCCTGAATGCTTCCGGTCACGAGGGTCTGTGCTGAGATCCTGCCCCCCACTGGCAGCAACAGGAATAAGGCGAGGAGCAGGCGGTTTGCCGCCACCCGCGTGCCCCTGCCATCTCTGCGCATGTCCACCATTGATTGAATACTTAGTTGCGGCGAGAGACAGATTCCAGCCCACAACCCCAAGCCTATTTTTGGCTAGCATAGTATCTCAACCACAGGTCTTGTCATCGGGTCATAAAGTCGCACCGATCCCGATTGCAAGGAGTGCAGTTAGCGCCAGCTGAACAAATTGTGGGTATGGTTGAATTCGATTCGGTGCGGTTTCAGGGCGGCAGTGCCGAGGTAGCCATCGATCCCGGGAAGTACGTCACTCGGGGGGCCTTTGACCAGTATGGCCTTGCCCTCCAATGTCTTAGATCCCAGCTGGACATCCGGCAAGGTCACGCGTCTGCCCGCCAACCTTGATCCCACTAGAACCTCCGTCGGGTCGTCGTACAGGATCAAGTGGGGTATCTGAAGTTTAAGTCGGTTCTCGAACAGAAACATGCCTTCTGTGCCGGTGTCCACGAGCACGTTGATCCTACGGCCCTGCACCTCGAGTTCGACGATCATCCCGGTTTCGTGATGGTTGGCCGAGGAACTTTGACCGTCCTGCTGGTGAAAGGAGAGGACCCTCTTGTCGTAGTCGACAGCGAAATCAGCGAGTGAAAGCAGGTCGGCTCCAATAATTGCGACTGCAGTACTGGCGAAGGGAGATAATTTTTGGAGATCGCCTACCAGCAGCGGGACATTCGTCGCATGTACTGGCCCAATAAGCACTTCCGGAAACACACCCAGGCCAGCGTCCACATACCGATCGAAGTCGAAAAGCCTTTTCGTATGTGGCAGTACACCCAGGTCTCGAGCCAGGTTCCGGTCCACGATACTATGGGTCGCGCCGGTGTCCAGGATAAATTTCAGGCCGGTGCTGGTTCCAATCGCTCCCTCGAACTCGATCAAGAAGCCATTCGCCAGGACAAACGGGATTTCCCTAGTATCCCCGGAAACCTGCGCGCGTGCCTGTTTCTGGCAGCAAAAACCGAATGCCATAATCCCGCAGAGCTGCAAGCCAAGAGAGAGCTTCAATCGGACCGCCAACCGAAGCGTCGGTGGTCTCGAATCTCCCCTGGGGAATCGGCAACCTCAATTCACCCGACCTATTCTGTATGTCTTGACTTTGTCTCCTCTCTAATGGTCCTATTTTCAAACAACTAGCCTCGAGGCCGCCCGGCGTGCCCCTGTGCGATCGGGCGAGTTCGGCTCACACGATCCACGGAGTTCTACGGGGACGCCATGAAGCAATCCGACGCCAACCCGAAATTCGAAGATTTTGAAGTAGACCTCCGAACCGGCGAGTTGCTGAGGTCGGGCGTCAGGGTCAAGCTTCAGGATCAGCCCTTCAAGATCCTGGTAGCTCTTCTGGAGCACCCTGGCGAATTGGTGACACGCGAGGAACTCCGTCGGCGTATTTGGCCAACCGAATCCTTCGGCGATTTTGACCACGCCGTCAATATCGCTGTCGGCAAGCTGCGGGCCGCCCTCGGTGATTCGCCCGAAACGCCCCGGTTTATCGAGACCCTCCCGCGGCGTGGATACCGATTTGTTGCGCCGGTAACGGGTCAGTGCCCGCATACCATCGGGGCGAAGGCAGAACCTCGACCTGCGGCCAGCCCCTCAAGCACGGCCATCGTGCTCGGTTGCATGCTGCTGGCCGCTGTCGGCTTCATCTATTGGCGCATTGAAAGTCGCAGGACCACGGTGGTCGCCGCACCCGCCGCTCCCGTGCAAGTACCCTTCACGTCGTATGAAGGAAACGAAACGGCGCCAACTTTCTCCCCAGACGGCTCGCAAATTGCCTTCGCATGGGACGGCAGCCCGTCGGCGCACGGCCAGGGTCTCGATCTCTATGTGAAGACGATCGGGAGCGAAACTCTCGTGCGACTGACGGAGCACCCGTCCGAATGGCTCAGCGCTGCCTGGTCACCCGACGGAACGCAAATCGCGTTTCATCGTCTGGAGGGAGCGCAGACGGGGATCTACATGGTTCCTGCCCTGGGGGGGCCGGAACGAAAGCTGCGTTCGACCCGTACACCCTATTCCGTGGCCGCTCCGATCAGCTGGTCACCAGACGGTAAGTGGATTGGGTTTAGCGATCAGTTTCCGAACGATCCACATGACCACTTGTTTCTGTTGTCACCAATTACGCTCGAAACGCAATCGATTCCGCCGGATCCCCAATGTCTGCACGAAGCAAATCCGACGTTCTCGCATGCGGGAGACAAGCTGGCCAATGTATGTGTACGCAGCACTCGTGATTTCCTGATCTATTGGCGCTCCGCACCAAACGGTACCCCCAATCTGATCACCGAAGCACCGAACGTCATTGGCGGTCTTTGCTGGTCGGCTGACGACACTCGCCTGATTTTCTCGCAGGCTAAGGATAATTTCCCAGAATTGGACGAGGTCTCGATCGCGGACGGGTCAGTGCGGCAACTTTCCTTTGCCTATGATCCGAGCTGGCCGGCCGTATCTCCCAAAGGTGACAAGCTTGCCTACGTGAATAACTCCGGCATTTCCAACATTTGGCGAAAAGACCTGCTGCACCCGGAACAACCTGCGATAAAGCTCATCCATTCCACCCAAGGGCAAGACTCTGCTCAATATTCGCCGGATGGCCACCAGGTCGTGTTCGACACGGGCATCGGGGGCTATTGGGAGGTATGGATGGCAGAAGCGGACGGTAGCAAGTTGGTTCAGCTATCGAGATTGAATTCCGTGACTGGTGCTCCACGCTGGTCGCCAGATGGGACGAAGATTGCGTTCGGTTGGAAGCAGGCGGAACGTTCCGAGATTTACATCGTAGACCCTTTGGAGCGAGTGCCCCGAAAGCTTGTGACGGACGTCCGAGAAATATCCGACCCAAGCTGGTCTCACGATGGCCAGTGGATTTACTTTCGATCCTACGGACCGCGTGGTCAAGAACTTTACCGCTGTCCCGCGAATGGCGGAAAGGCCATATCTCTTCCTGGCGGGCCCGACGGTGTCTCGCTCGAGGAGTCACTGGATGGCGATACCGTGTACTTTGCTGCGCGGGAATGGCACACCCCTCTGCGCAGGCTCTCTCTGACGGAGAAGTTTCCCGAATCCATCGTTCCAGGGATGCCCGAGATTCTCACCTTTAACCTGTGGACGGTCGCGCAAACTGGGATTTTCTTTGTACCAGCGGAGGCTCCGAAATCCCTGCGATATTTCGATTTCCGCACGGGAAAGGGACGTGAGCTCTTCACGGTGCAAAAGGAGTTCGCAGGTGGTTTGTCGGTCTCACCCGACGGGCGTTACCTGTTGTTCTCGCAGGTCGACGAAGCAAACTCCGACATTGTTCTAGTACGGGATTTCCACTGAGACATGCCCGTAAGATGTAGCCGCCGGTCAGAATCGCTCTCCTGACAAACGGGCTTAAGGCTTATCGATCGGTTCGGCACACCAGCGAGCCGAGCAACGTTCGAAACCCGGAAGGCGCATGGCCGGTGTCCTCGCCATTGGCGTTTTAAGGCGAAACGATGGAATCTACGCTGCGCTTCGCCTCTGCAGTCGCCTCACAAGACGGACGCAACCGCGGAGACCTGACGTTGGCCTCACTCAAACCCCACTACGCTTGCCTCAGAATTGCCCACCCTTTGCGACCACCCCGAATCAAGCCTGTTTGCGGACAGCTAATACGTCACGATCACCGCTTCGTAGTCGATATCCGCGGAGTCTGAGGAGTTATTCGACGAAAGCTGGATCCAGATCTGGCCGTTGCTCGAATTCACATAGTTGGACAACGTGCCCGGTACGGTGAACGTCAGGATCGTCCACGCGCCCCAATCCGGCGCACCCGCGTTGGTGCCCAGGGTCACGTATGCCGCAGTCGTCCAATTGTAGGCGGACCAGGTCCATGTCTGGTTCGCCGCCGAGGGCCCTTGGTAATTGACCTCGACTTGCATATTGGTGACAGAACTTGCAGCAATCGTCGTGGGCAGACTAAACACTTGATAGCCCGTGTACAGGCCATCGAATTCGACATACTTGTTCCAAGTATTCGCCGTCCCCGACTCGTCCAAAATGTCGATCGAGCTCGCCACCGGCTGACCTCCCGTCGACCCTGCCGTCGTCACATAGGAAGAGGGCACGAGTGTGATCGTGGATCCCGACGTGCTGACCGCGGTGTTGGTAAGCGCAAAACTAGCTGCCGTTGATACTCCCGACACGCTCGCGGCCACGGTGTAGCTGCCCGCGGTGGAGTTCGCCGTGAACGCCGCCGATGTCGCCACTCCCGATGCGTTCGTCGTCGCCGTGTTCACGCCGCCGGCAAAGCTGCCAGATGCTCCGCTGCTCGGAGCCGTGAAAGTGACGGTCACGCCACTCAGAAGGTTTCCCTTAGAGTCCTTTACCGTCGCGCTCAGCGGGCTGGCGAAAGCGGTGCTGACCGTGGCGCTCTGTGGCGTCCCACCTGTCGCCGTGATCGAAGCAGGGCTCCCGGCTTGGTTGGTGAGCGCAAAGCTAGCCGGCGTCGAAACACCCGCCACACTCGCCGTTACGGTGTAACTGCCCGCCGTGGCATTCGCCGTGAACGCCGCCGATGTCGCCACTCCCGATGCATTCGTCGTCGCCGTGTTCACGCCGCCGGCAAAGCTGCCAGATGCTCCACTGCTTGGAGCCGTGAAAGTGACGGTCACCCCGCTCACTCCGGCGCCGCTCGAATTCTCCACCGTTACCACCAGAGGATTCGCAAACGCGGTGCCCGCGGTTGCAGTTTGAGGCGTTCCGCTCGTTGCCGTTATCGAGCTTGCGCTAGCCGCTTGATTGGTGAGCGCAAAGCTAGCCGGCGTCGAAACGCCCGACACGCTCGCGGTTACCGTGTAGCTGCCCGCGGTGGAATTCGCCGTGAATACTGCCGATGTCGCTACTCCCGATGCGTTCGTCGTCGTCGTGTTCACGCCGCCCGCAAAGCTGCCAGATGCCCCGCTGCTCGGAGCCGTGAAAGTGACGGTTACGCCACTCACTCCGCCGCCGCTCGAATTCTCCACCGTAACTACCAGTGGATTCGCAAACGCGGTGCCCACGGTTGCGGTTTGGGGCGTTCCGCTTGTTGCCGTTATCGAGCTTGCGCTAGCCGCTTGATTGGTGAGCCGGAAGCGCGCCGTTTTCGACACTCCTGCCACGCTTGCCGTCACGCTATAGCTGCCCGTTGTGGAGTTGGCCGTAAACAGCGCCGAGGTTGCCAACCCCGAAGAATTCGTCACTGCTGTATTCACACCTCCGGCAAAGCTGCCCGATGCGCCGCTGCTCGGAGCCGTGAAGGTGACGATTACCCCGCTCACCGGGTTCCCATTGCTGGTCTCCAGTAACGCCACCAACGGATTGGCAAACGCGGTTCCGACCGGAGCACTCTGGGGCGTTCCACTGCTGGCCGAGACCGATGCCGGGGTGCTCGAAGTGTTCTTGACCGCGAAGCTGTAGGTGGTATTAGTCGAGGGCGCCACAAAGGTCCGCGGATTCGCCGTTGAACCGTCGCTCCAGCTGACGAACTGGTATGGGGTCGAGGGAGAGACCTGTACTGTGCAACTAGCGCCGGGCGTCCACGTCAACGTGGTCGGCGTCAGGTAACCGCCGGTGCTGCAGCCGGTTCCCGTCACGCTGAAAGTTATGGTCGCTACGTTTGCGGTTATGGTGATCTGCGGCGGTGGTGTTCCGTTGTAGAAACGCTCGGCCGAAGTAATCCCAGCCGAGCTGCCGCCGGTATTTGTGCCTCCGGCTGCCAACACCGAGCCGTCGCTCAGCGCGGTCAGCGTATGTGCATACCGTACCTGTGACATGCTCGCGGTGATCGACCACGTTTGCGTTGCTGCAGTGAAGATTTGTGCCGTGTTCATGACGCTCTGCGGCGTGGCGCAACACGAATAGCCTCCGGACACCAACATCTCAGCGCCGCTGGAAAGCACGGCCGAAGCCAGGAGGTAGGCACCTGTACTCATGACCGGCATTTGCTGCCATGATTGGGTGGTAGTCGAATAGAGTTCGTCGGAGGAAAG
>Ga0187778_10001328_pt1 | contig 17349 bp, 10 predicted proteins | sample 1015_Q2_SP5_20_M_FD_132418 | JGI IMG/M metagenome (GOLD analysis project Ga0187778, IMG submission 132418) | Tropical peat soil microbial communities from peatlands in Department of Meta, Colombia - 1015_Q2_SP5_20_MG | ecosystem: Environmental > Terrestrial > Soil > Wetlands > Peat | place...
AACGGCAGGATGTTGGTCTTCAGCCGCAAATCGGAAGAGCACGTGCCGGCCAATGCCGTGCCGGCAAAATTCTGCAGGCAGCCATTGGTCCCGGTAGTGCCCATGCGAATGTCGCCTCCGACTTGCAGCGTGGTGGCCGGCGTAGTCGCCACCGGTCCGATGCCCACGTTGCCGTTGCTGAGCAGGGTCATGACATTCACCGAGGGGAAGTTGGTGTTCGAAGTGCTGACGAAGAACGCCATGTCCCCGTAATTGGCCGTTTCGGTACCCCAGGCCCAGTTCCGCCGGTTCGGGGAATCGGTCAGGTTGCGCTGCAGGAACAGGTTTCCGCCGCGGGCCTGAATCTCGCCGCTGACGTCCAGCGTGCGAATGGGAGCGGTATTACCAATCCCAATACACGGCTGTCCCGTGGCCGGGCAGTTGCCCTGGAACAATATTGAGTTCCCTACGTTACTGCCGTTCACAAACATGCTGAGGAAGCCACCTGAGCCGCTGAACAGTTCCAGCACGCTGAAGATCAGCGGGCTGGAGGCACCGCCGCCGGGCGCAGGATTACTGACGGTCACTGCCGCGGTTCCAGCCGCTGCCAGGTCGGCCAAGGGGATGGTCGTCTGCAGCTCACTACCGTTCACGTAGGTTGTGGTCAGGCCAGCACTGCTCCCATTCCATTGGATCGTCGAGGTTGGATAGAAGTTCGATCCTTGCAAAGTCAGAACGAACGAGCCACCTCCAGCCGTGGCGCTTGAGGGCGACATAGAAAGCAGAGTGGGAGCGGGATAAGAGCTTGTAATCGTTTCGGTCAGCGGCGCTGAAAGACTTCCGGCATTGTTGCCATCCCCACCATAAGCCGCCGTGATGGTGTGTGAGCCCGCGGTTAGAGCGCTGGTGGTAAAGCTCGCCACTCCTGCGGTCAGCACTCCGCTTCCCAGGAGGACTCCGCTATCCATGAAATTTACTGAGCCGGTTGGAGTTGGGCCCGTCGTCGGCGAGATGGTGGCGGTGAATTTGACAGCTGTATTTAATGGAGCCGGGTTGATGTTGGAAGTAAGGGTCGCAGATGTTGTCGCCAAGGCGGATACAGAACTCCAACTGTTGAGCAAATTACCGACATTAATGGAGCCCCAGCCGGTGGCCTCGTCAAAGCCCGCTGTCACCAAGTAACCAGCCAGTCCGCCCATCAAGCCGCCGGGAGAGGGCGTACTGTTGTTGCACATGCTGGGCACATTGATCGTGCAACCGCTGACTCCGCTGCTGAGGGCGGTCACGTCATTGAAGACGCCGTTGACGGGCGTTGCCGCCAGCCTGTACAGAGTCGGATTCAAGTTGCCGAGTATGCCCTGTTGCTGTGCCAGTAGTGCTGTAATGCCTGCCATATCGGGAGCGGCCGCGGAGGTCCCCGAGAAAATCGTGTGTCCTCCCGCGGCGCAGTCACTGTTGGGAAAATTCGCAAGACAGGCAAAGTAGCCATCATGCGCGGAGGCGCTGAAGGCGACGTCCGGCGTGTATCGGCCGGCTCGCGCGGCAGGCACTCCCGTGCCTGTTTGCCATGGAGGTGTCGCAATGACCGAACTTACGCCTCCACCAGTCCCCGCCACCTGCAAGGCTGAGAGCGAGTTCAAGGGCTCGTTCCAGGCGCCTTCGGGGATGTAGCACGGGGGGCAGAGCACCGAGGTTCCGTTGGCTGCGTTCGTATTGCCCCAATAGGTACTGGGGCTTGCGAAATCCGCGAATTCGGTTCCGCCGACGCAAGTGGCATAGCTGGAAGAGCAGATGACGTTGGGGCTCAGGGTTTGTGAGGCGGGCGGAGTCTGGAACGCCACGTCGCATCCGGCGGCGCCTGCGTCGCCCGAAGAAACAAATATGGAGATGCCCTCGGCGGCACCCTGGCTGAACAGGCTGTCAAAATAATGGACCGCTGACGGGCCGGCCGTAGATTCGCACGATCCGAAGCTGATGCTCATGATGTGGGCAGGAACCGGATTGGCGTCGACGGCATACTGCATCGCAATATCAATTCCGTCGATGGTTGCGGTCGGAGCACTGACGATCAACGCTACACGTGCTCCCGGGGCGATACTGCCAGACCGGGTTACGTCCAGCGTCGCTTCCGCCTGATCCTCGGAGGGATTGCCGGCGACTGGCGGGGCCGTCTGTGCCGGCCCGGGATCGAGGGCGCCGGGCGGAATAATCGTCCCGGGATCCTGGATGGGGAGCTCGGTGAGAGCTTGAAACTCCTCGATGTCCGCGTTGTTGACGCGCGACCGGCCGATAATGGCTATGGTTTGGCCGAAGCCGAAGATGCTCGCGTTATAGGCCGGATTTACGTTGTAAATGATGGCGAAGTCGCCAGGCATGACCGCGTGTGATCCATCGTTAAAAGTCAATTGGGGCGAGGTATTGCCGGAGGAGGACGTGGCCATCCGTCCAGGCTGCGCGCTGATATGGTGCATCGGCCGGTTGATGAGGGTATAAAGACCGTGGACGGATTGAATCACCGGCGCCAGCGCGGCCGGGATCTGCGGTTCAGCCGTAACCGAGATGCGCTTTTCGCCGTTTACATTGAAATAGTGCATCTCTGCGCCGAAGGCGCCCGCCACGGCCGTGGCGGAGCCGCTGAAGGTGATGCGGACGCGACTCTCGGAGACAGAATCAACCTGCAGATTCTGCGACTGCAGCCACTGTGTAACGGCGGCAAGGTCATGCGGCGAGACGCCGAACCGCTGGCCAAACTCGACGGACGTGAGCCAGTGGTGGTAATCCGCTGACGCAGGATCCTGCTGGTTCTGCAGAAACTGGTCGAGCGCCTGCTGCGCCTGCGGCGAGCGCGCCAGCAGCAAGGTGACGTGCTGCAAACGCAGATCGCCGGGAACGGCGCCGGCGTCAGCCTTCGGGCTGGCCCACGCCGGATGGTGGCCACTGAGCGCCAGCACTTCGCGGGGATTGACGGGCGCGAGCACGCGGTCCGTGGCTTGTGCTGCCGCCGTCGGAACACCGGCGAGCAACATGAGCGCGCTAAAGGCGACGACGAAAAAACGACTAGGGAACGGAACGGTATCTGTTACGAACATTGCGATATCCTCAGGAGAATGCAGAAGATGCTGGCGGCGAGCCTCTGCAAGATGTCTGCGAACCATGGCGCCTCCCAGGCCCGTTGCGGGTTGAGGCCCTGTAGTGGGAACCAATCAGAAATTCGAGGGGGAACGGCTAAGTGTAATCCAATTGCGAGTCTCTTCACCAACGAGAAGCATGTAGAAACGGTTGTCAGTAGATAGTTTTCCAGGAATAGGCATCAGCCGCATCTTTCAGGCACATCTCTACCGTGTCTTTGACACCGCTGCCGCCGGCCACGTAGTTCAGCAGGCCGCGATGAGCAACATCGCAGGCAGGGCGCAGGTGGCTGGTGAGTTGCAGTGTCGCAGTATTGACGGCAGTAAAAGTTCCCGACCACGCTTTGCCACGGGAGCCCAGGGCTGATCCGTCGGTTGTAGGAACCATGCCGGCGCCACTTACACTGATTCCCTGCCCGGTGCCGTCGAGCAGGTCAAGGCCATTCTGAACCGACGTGCTGTTCAGGCGGAGAACGCCCTGGCTCTTTCCGTCGCGTTGCAAAAGCAATTGCGGGCTACCGCTGCCGGAACCGTTAATCGCCAATCCGGCTCCCGACTGCTGGCTAGTGCCGATGCTCCACAGGGCGCCTGTGCTTCCGATGGCGCCGGAGCGACCGAGCACGATGTTGTACCTGCCGGCATCGGATACTTCGGCGGGCATGGCATAGATCTTGTTGCTCATGCTGTTGGTCGTTAGTTCGACGGCCAGGGAACTTGTGCAAGCGGGCATGCAGCTTTGCTCGGCATACTCATCGGTCTCAATGTTGCCGTGTTGGGCGTGATCCAGGAGGTAGTTACGCGGGTTGGAACCGCGCGGGGTAATAAAGCGGTTGCCCCGGCCGATGAAAAACTGTGGGCTGCTGACGCTGTCTCCGTCCACATGCATCCCGTAGCGGAAGTTCTCGACGGTGGAATCGACCAGCCGCACCCAGCGGGGAGCGATGCCGTCCACGCGAGCAACTTTGAGCGCGGTTTCATAGCCGGCGATGGAGATGCCTTCGAAGTTGATGTGATTAGCGCCGATGTTCTGGGAGCGAACCAGAACCCCGACGGAACCGGGCGCAAATCCTCCACTTGTGCTGCGGCGCAGGATCTTGGTGCGCCCACCGGAAAAATCGACCTCGTTCGCTTCCTCGATGATTACGCTGGGGTCGGCATTCCTCGGATCTATGGTCTTGCTCAAGGCGAGGAAATCCTGGAACGTCAGACCCTCGGATACAAACGCTCCCGAGTTGGAGGACGTTCCGATGAAGAGGTACTGGCCGTTGTCCTGGTTGAGTACGGTGAGATTCCGGAAAGGCGCGGTGTTGGAGACGCTGCGAAGTTCCAGCGCGATCCTGTGCGCGGTGGCAACATTCGTCATGTCGATGGCGATGTCTTCCAACCCCACGCCGGAAATGAAGGGGTCTTTACTAACGTTCGCCGGGTCAATCTTGATCACGGAGGGATCGGGAAATCCCGCCACGGGTTGCAGAGTGCAGGGGCGCGCCGCACTGCCGTAGTCGGTGGGTCCCATGCAGCGCAGCCGCACGCCATTCTTCATCTTGAGCTGGTGATCAAGTGGGTGGGGGGCCGCAGTGGCAGGCAGCCACACATCGCCGCCGCCGGCAGCGTAAGCATCATCGATCGCAGCTTGCAGGGAGGGAAACTGGTCAGCGAATCGAAGGGAGGATGGCGGGTGGGGGGAGTAGGCGAGAAACAGTCCGCTCAGGATCAGGACACCTAACAGAACAGGACGGCGTGGCATAGCTGGTTACTTGCTGTCAGGCCACGAGGCTGGTCTCGATGACTTTGCCGCCAGCGAGCGAATATCGCCGGCCGCAGCGATCACAGGCGGCAAGTCCCTGCTCGAAGCGGAGCGCGGCTCCCAGGGGCTGGCCGCAAACACACACGTAGCCTCGCTGCCGCGCCGGATTCCCTACCACCAGCGCGTGATCGGCAACGCTCCTGGTCACTACCGATCCCATGCCTATCATGGCGAAGCTTCCGATCTCGATTCCGCAGCCGATGGTGGCATTGGCTCCGATCGTCGCGCCGCGGCGGACCAGCGTAGGCAACGTTTCGTCGGTAACGGCTGAAGTCGCGAGGCCAGAAAGATCGGGAGCGAAGGCGCGCGGAAGCTTGTCATTGGTGAAGACGGTATGGGCCGAAATCATGCCAAGGTCTTCGATGGTTACCAGAGCGCAGATGTATACACACGCGTTGATCTTCACGTGGTTCCCGATCTGGACCTGGCCGGCGATGTAGGTTTTCTCTCCCACGATACAGTTGCGGCCAATGCGAGCTCCCTGCCGGATGTGTACGTGGTCCCATATCTGGCTGCCCGCGCCGATCTCGACATCGGCCTCAATGAGGGCAGTGGGATGGATCATCTTGTCAGGCACTCTTCCACCTCCAGCCACTTATTGGATCGCGAAGACCAATACGCCACCTCAATGACGCGGACCGACTCCAGGCTGTCTTCGGCGTTGATTACCGCGGCGGCGCGGCCGCGCACGCAATCGATGAAATTGCGGTGTTGCTCGGTAAAGGCACCCAGCTTGTCATAGCCGCCGCCGAACGCTATCCAGCGTTCGTCGCCGTACCGCCGGTAGCGAGAGGATTTCCATCCCACAATCATCATTCCCTCGCTGCCGTGAAGGGTGATGTAGGCGTCGTGATCCTTCTCGAGCGACCAACTGAGGTCGATTCGCCCCCACACACCGTCGACCGTTTCGACAAAGATCATCGAGGTGTCTTCCACGGGCAGCCCCTGTATCTTGCGGCAATGCTGGGCCTGCACCCGGCTGATGGGGCCGAGAAGATAACGAATAATATCCACGGCGTGGCTGCCGTTATCGATCAGCACGCCTCCTCCAGAGCGGTGGGCGTCGCTCTGCCAGCGGTTGCGCATGTCTGCCCGGCCGCAGAAGGCGATCTCACAGAGAACGATCTTGCCCACCGCGCCTGCCTCCATCAGTTCCCTGGCTTTTCTCACGTCTTCGACGAAGCGGAACTTTGAGGCCATGGTGAGGAAGCGGCCAGCACGCTCTGCGGCATCGACCATGCGCGTGGCTGACGAGGTATCAATCGAGAAAGGCTTCTCGCATAGCACATGGGCGCCGTTGCGCAGGCACGCAATCGAAACTTCGGGATGATCCGCCGGCGGCGTACAGACACATACGATCTCCGGCGACTCCCGTTCCAGCATTTCCTGGGGATCGTCATAATCGGGACACGCCGCAGAGGCGGCCAGCCGTTCTGCCGCCGCCCGGTCGACGTCGGCAACCGCTACAACTTCTGCTTCTTCGATTGCCTGCAACGCCTGCAGGTGAGTGGCCGCGATCTTTCCGCAGCCCACGATGGCAACTCGGATTCTATCCATGATTCATCCTTCGTCTGTCGACACGGGTGATGGCATCCTTGATCGCAGCCGCGATGTAATCCACATGCTCCTCCGTGTAGCGCTCGTTCCAGGGCAGGACCAGGATGCTGGCCAGCCCTTGTAAAGCGCCCGGAAAATGCGTGGGATCATAATCGACGGGCGGATCATCGGCCCGGCATTCACCGTCATATGGCCAGTGGCTTTTGCCGAACGTGCAGCGATCCCGAAGAACCTGACACTCGAAGGCCGGCTTCTGAATGTAGCGGGGCGCCGAGGCAATGTCATACTCATCGCGCAGCAGCCGCGCCAGTTCCCCGATGTTTGCGGCATCGGAGCTGAGGCAGTATTTCCAGTACACGTGTGTGGCCCCCGGCGTGGCTCGCGGGAGATGCACGCCCCGCATGCCCTCGAGCGCTGCGGTTAAGCGCTGTGCCATCTTTTGCCGTTGACGAACGCTCGACTGCAGCTTCTCCAACTGCGCTACGGCCACCGCTCCCTGGAGCTCCGTCATGCGGTAGTTCAACGCCAGGAAATAGTGGTCCGGGTTGGGATCTCCATAGCCCCAAGCCTTGTCGTGAAACAGGCGCATGCGCCGGCCAAAATCCGGATCGTTCGTAACCGCGAGCCCGCCTTCACCGCTCGTAATGTGCTTTCCCTGTTGCAGGCTGAAGCAGCCAATATGGCCGATAGTACCGACTATCCTGCCTCTGTCAGTCGCGTCGAATGCCTGCGCGCAATCCTCGATGACGATTAGCCGGTGGTCCCGGGCCAGACTCATGATCGGATCCATGTCGCATGGGTTGCCAAAGAGGTGAGTAACAATGATCGCCTTGGTCCTGCGCGTGATCCTGGGGGCGATGGTTTCCGCCGTTACGAGGAGCGTGCGCGGGTCAACGTCCGCGAAAACGGGGATCGCCGCTTGATAAAGAATGGGAGCGATCGCTCCCATATCGGTGATCGGCGAACTGATGATCTCGTCGCCGGGATTGGGATTTACTGCGGCAACGGCCGCATGGATGGCCGCCGTTCCCGAGGTGACAGCGGTTGCATGCGCGACCCCAAGCCTTTTTGCGAAGGCGCATTCCAACTGATTGACGAACGTTCCCTTGGTGCAGTTCAGGGTTCCTGACTCCAATACCTTGCGAAGCAGAGTCAGTTCTTCGTTGCCGAACGTGCGCCCGGTCGCATTGGCTTCACTCGGCAGGCGGACTCGCCACTTGACCTCAGCAGTTGCCATCAGGGTATCTCCTTTAAAGAAGGGACGAACCGCGCTCAGGCCGGTCGCTTCACCAGGCGCCGCAGCGTCATTGCCACCAGACCTTTATCTTGTGCGTCGAGAACATATCTCCAAGCCAGCGGGGTATAAGCAATGAAGACGCTCGCACCAACGGCGACGTGAACCGGCACACTCCGATGGGAGGATATGCGGCCGAAGAAATAGAGCGCGGTTCCCGCGACCCCGAGTCCGATGATGGCGCGCCGCACGCCATGGGCGGCCAGCACCCGCGGTGACAGCGAGAACTTCTTCCATGCGGCGCCGAACAGCAAGAGCGCGTCCAGGGTCATGATCGCCGCCCAGGCCATGGCGGCTCCGACGATGCCTGACCGCGAGATCATCCACCAGGCCAGGCTCACATAAACAGGCAGTTCCAGCAGGTGGAATTTTGCCGGAATGTCCGCGCGTCCGAGGCTCTGAAGGAAGGTAAAGGGAACATTGGCGGCGGAAACCACCAACACGCCCACGGCCAGTATCCGGAGTACGGGGGCGCTGGCCCGGGCGAAGTCGGTGCCCAGCCAGAGCCGCAGGATGTCTTGTGCGAGAAAGACCAGCACCAGCACCATGGGCCCGACCACCATGACAACGGCTTTCACGCTCCGTCCATAGATCTGCTTCATCTCCCCGTGAGCGCCGTTGGCACTGAGCACGGCAACCGCCGGAAACAGCGTGACTACCAGGCTCCAGGGCAAGATCCAAAGCCGTGCCACCAGTTCATAGGGCCCGCTGTAGTACGCAACCGCCGAAACGGAGATGACCGAGCCAATCAGAAAGCGATCGAGATACGCCAGCACCGGACCGACAATATTGGAGACGGTCACCCAACTGCCAAACGAGAGCAGCGGGGCGATGAGGCTCGTATCAACTCGTAACGCATTTCTCAGCACGGGAAATGCGTGGTGGCAGAGCATCCAGTACGCCAACGCCGCGCCCAGCCGGCCCAGCCCGATGAAAAGCACGATCTCCGGCAGGCCAACGCCGAATTGCGCCGCTATCGCGGGAATCAGAAAAACGAGGCTATTGGCGGGAGCCTTGACCCAGTTCACCAGAGCAAATCGTTGTCCCGCCTCCAGGATTCCCCGCAACGCTGCGCTGCTGACCACGACGGGAACAGCTGCCGACAGGATCAAGAGAGAAGTTCTGGCCTCGGGCACAAGCGCTGGAGATATCTTCAGGATCCGCGTGACCATCAGGGGAGTTAGTCCTGCCATGGCCAGCCCACCCAGCAGTCCGATTACAGCGTGTGAAAGCAGGCACGTGCCAGCCAAAGCGGGCAAACGCTGCAGTTCGCCTCGGCCGAGGATTTCGGCAACCGCCTTGGTGGTCGCCTTTCCCAGCCCAAGATCGAACATTCCGAAATATCCCAGCACGCCCCAGCAGAGAGCAAGCAGCCCAAAACGTTCAATTCCCAGTCCTCGCAGAATCAGAGGAACTGCGAAGACTCCCACCAGTAGCGGCAGGCCCTGGCCGGCCAGATTCAGAATCGTGTTGTGAGCAATAACGTCGGCTTTGACCGCGGCCCGCACCTCGCCGTGAACCTTCGTGTCGGCTCGCTCAACACAGGCCGTCTGGGCGGATTGCATCATCGGGCTCCCACCGCGGGCCGGAAGGGCGCCACCGTCTCCCCCAGAATTGCCGCGGCAATCCGTTGTGCAGCGTGGCCGTCGCCGAAAGGATTGATCGCCCGCGCCATGTGCTGATAAGCCTTCTCGTCGTCCAGCAGTTTCGAGGTTTCGGCCACGATTCGATGGGGGTCAGTTCCGATGACTTTTGCCGTGCCCGCGGTTACCGCTTCCGGGCGCTCCGTCCGGTCGCGCAGCACCAGCACCGGCTTGCCGAAGCCTGGCGCTTCTTCCTGGATTCCTCCCGAATCGGTGAGAATCAGGTAGGAGCGCTTCATGGTGTGAATCAGTTGCAGGTATTCCAGTGGCGGCAGGAGGCTGACGTTGGGAACATCGCCGAGAATGCGCTGCGCTGGCCGCCGCACCGCGGGATTGAGATGGACCGGGTAGACGATTTTCAAATGGCCGTTGCCGCCTAGCGCCAGACGCCGGAGAGCCTGGCAGATGCCCTCCAGGGGCTGTCCAAAACTCTCACGCCGGTGCACCGTGACCAGCAGCACTTTCATCCGCGGGTCCGCCCAGCAGTGCGGATCCAGCGGCAGCGTAGCCGGATCGTAGGGTTGAGCCGCGGCCCAATGCAGCGCGTCAATGACGGTGTTGCCAGTAACCAGAATCTTGTCGCCGACCACGCCCTCGCGCAGCAGACTTTGTCCGGCTTCGTGCGTGGGCGCAAAATGCAGATCGGCAATGACGCCCGCGAGCCGGCGGTTGATCTCCTCCGGGAAAGGACTCCATTTGTTGTAAGTGCGTAATCCGGCTTCCACATGGCCGACGGCTACACCGGCGTAAAAGGCAGCCATGGATGCGGCCGCGACGGTGGTAGTGTCACCCTGCACCAGCACCCAATCCGGGCGCTCGCGGCGGAGGATAGGATCAAGACGGCTCAATACGGCAGAAGCCACCTGTGATGGGCTTTGGCCGTTCTCCATCAGGTTGAGGTCATAATCAGGAGTGATGCCAAAGAGCTTCAGCACCTGGTCGAGCATGTGACGGTGCTGGGCGGTCACGCACACGCTACACGCCAGGCGGTCGGAACGCGCGGCCAGGGCGCGAATTACCGGGGCCATCTTGATGGCCTCGGGACGGGTCCCGAAAACGCACAGTATCTTTGGCAGAGAACTGCGGCGGGATTGTGAACGCCGGGCGAAGTGAGGCTTGCGGGGTGCAGGCGGTTGGACGGCCGCGGGCGAGTGCTTGTGGGCGGGCACGTGGGAACTGGTGAACAATCCTCGCCGGCTGATCAGGATTCGCAAGGTTCGCGCCACGACGATCAGATCCAGCCATAAGGAATAGCGGTCGATATACTCCAGATCCAGCGCGATCCTCTGCTTCCACGGAATCTCATTGCGGCCCAGCGCCTGCGGCAGGCCGGTAATGCCGGGAAGCACGCTGAGTTTCCGTTCCTCCTCCGGGGTATAGAAGTTGCGATGAAACGGCAGATCGGGACGCGGACCGACGATGGCCATTTCGCCTTTGATGACGTTAATCAACTGAGGCAGTTCGTCCCAGCCGAGGCGCAACCAGCGGCCCACGCGCGTGAGACGCTCGTCGTCGGGTTCCACACGCGTTGAACCATCGGGATTCAGCTTCAAAGCGGTGCCCGGCTGCCAGCGTAGTCCGCGAAACTTGTACATGCGGAATGGCTTTCCATGGCGGCCCAGTCTTTCCTGGACAAAGATGGCGGGCCCGGGCGAATCCACCTTGATGGCGATGGCGGCCAATATCTGGAAGGGCGCGGTGAGCACCAGCAGCACCAGCGCGGCCAGCCATTCGACGACAAACTTGATGCGCCATTGTGCACGGTGCCAGCGACTGCCGTTCAGTGCGACGTACTCGCCGACAACAGCGGTGGCTGGCGCTCTACCTGGCAACTCCGGATAGCCCGGATCTGGCCAGACTTGTTCGGCTCCGTCTCGACCCACTGGCGGTGTCATCTGATGTTGCCGGCTTCCTCGGGCAGTCCGGGAGCGATTTTGCTCTCTGCGGGGCTGCTCACAGCCAGCTCCGGGGAGGAACGACCAAGAACCGTGTCATACAGAGCCAGCATTGCGCGGGCCTCCGTCTCGAAGTTGTATTGATTCAAGATTGCTTTTCTTCCGCGTTCTCCCATGGTTGAGCGAAGTTGAGGATTGCCGAGCAGGCTGACAATCGCATTTGCGTAATCTTCGGGATGATCTGCCTGCACCAGAATTCCACATTGCGCGCTCTCGACAATGGCCGATATGAAGCGGAGACCCGGCGCAACCACAGGCAGGGACGCGCCCATGTACTCGAAGAGCTTGTTTGGCAGGCCCATCTCGTTGTTGGGCGTGCGGAGAAACGGGATGAGCCCGATGGAAGCCTTGAACAGGTATTGCCAAATGTCCTTGTATTCCACCTCGCCGGCAAAGCGGAGCGCCTCCTGATCAACGAGCGCCCGTTCCTTCTCGAGGGAGACAGCCTTCATCCCGTTTCTGATCACCGACCCTACTACCGTGCAATAAGCCTGGCTGTTTTTCCTCCGCACCAGTTCCATGGTGTCGAGAAGAAGTTCGTAGCCCCGATCGCAGGTGAAGGCCCCCAGGCAGACCAGCATGTTCGGATCGCGCCGACCCTCTATCTCGGGAATCCAACGGCGCCAGGGAAAGTTGTGGGCCACCGCGACCCGGGGGCAGCAGGAGTCAAAAAGGCTCTTCATGTGAGGGTTTACGACGACCACGCCGTCAAGATGGCGAACACATCTCTTTTCGACCCTGTCGGTCACCAGCGCGATCAGCGGGCGCAGCGGTTTCGGGACCCAATACTTCCACAGGATTGCTTCACGGTGGTATTCCATGGCGTCGTAAACCACCGGAGCGCCAGTCCACCAACGCAGGAGCACGGCCCAGGGCAGCAGTTCTGGGTCCTCGACATGGTAGAGATCAGCGCGAAGGAAGGCGGCCTTGCGGAAGACTTCCGGCGTGGCCAGGGCCATGCGGAGAATCCGGGAACGGTAAGGCCGGATCGCGATGATCCGAACGCCATCGATCGTGCACGACCGCGCATGCGGGGCGATCACCGTAACTTCATGCCCGGCATCGGCAGCCGCACGGCATTTCTTATGAAAAATCCGCGAATAGAGCGCATCGTGAACGGACGACAGGTGAACGATTCGTGACATGCTCAACGCGCCAGACTGGCTGCCGGCTCCCGGAACCAGCGCATCAGGATTGCCCACGCCGCAACCGCCGGCGCCACGGCGTAGGTAAGGAACAGGGTTTCCAGCGGACCGGAAGTGAAGCCGACGATGAACGGCACCAGCAACAGCGCGTGAAGAGTTCGCGAGAACGCGTCCTCACGCCCCATCATCAGCCGCCATAAGAACTGCAGCAGCACACCGGCTAGAACGCCTTCCAGGATTACTCCCGGCCATCCGAAATTGGCCCATGCGGTACCAATAAAGCAGGCGTTGGAAGATCCGCTCTCAATGCCGGTGGGAAAGTCCTGGCGGTAAATATAATTTGCCGAATCGAAGAATCTGTTGCCGGTGAGATAGGCCATCACCGTGCTGGCCTTGCCGTATAAGAAATCCATCTGCCCGGGAACCAGTTCGAAGTATGCATAGGTGACCTGTGCCGGCACGTTGAACAACCTCTTGCCGAGAAGGAATGCCACGTCCATCCACAGCCCGCTCTCGGGAATAATCCAGCGGTAAACCAACAGGGGAAAGCTCGCGGCGGCGATCAATATTGCCAGCAGGTAGCTCGATCTGATCCGCCGCCAGGCCCTGAGATAAAGAAAACCACCGATGGCGATGAAGGGAATCATGCTGAAAGATTTTTCCAGCGTGAAGGTTCCGTGAAACACTGCAGCGCAAAACGCTGCTACGGCACGGAACAGCCATCTTTTCTTCTGGCCATCGAGGCAAGCCCCTACTGCCAGTAGCGTCAGACCTGGAAGAATCAGGATCCTGTTCCAGAAGAACAAATGCTGGCTCACAGCACCCGGCAGCAGGTTGCCGGCTTCCTCCCGAAGCATGGCCATCGCCATTTCGTCCCCTCTCAGGGACAGGGCATGGATGATGGGAATGAAACCGGCTCGATACACATGCAGCGCCACAATCGCAAGCGCGAGCAGAAACATCAGATCCCACAGCCGCGTAAGCCGAACCCAGCTCGGAATCGCAGCACTGGAGGACATTCCACGCTCTGAGGATCCTAGAGCAAACTCGGCCAACACGACGCCCAGAGGTATCGTCAGCAAGGCGCTGTGCACAGCCAGGAGATACCTGAAGCGGCTGGAACCAATCTCACCCAGGAACACGAAAATGGCGGGCACCGCAATCAGAGCTGTGTAACTCATCAGGCCAACCGCAGGAAGCGCCATCCTCCTGAGGTTGAACAGCTCCTTGTCAGCCAGGACGATTGCCGCACCTGCGGCGGCAAACGTTGCGGTGCTCAAGATTGCGAACGCCACATCGCTCGGCAAGATGTTTGCCGTCAGGATCAGGCTCACGGCAACGATCACCCCGATGCCGAGGGGTACCCTCCAGCCGATGGGGGCTGGGGCCGTCCTTGTTATGGGATTGCGATCCAAGGGCAATTCAACCTATCGCTTCTGGCAAAGCAGCCAGACATAGTTCGTGGCTAGCTCTTCCGGCGCAAAACGCTCGAAGCGACGATCCAGGCGCATGCGGGGAAGCGCTGCCAGCGCCTTCTGGTCGAGCGTGTGCCAGCACCCGCGGATTTCGAACCCAGCTTCATTGAGAAGTTGCACGTATTCCGGCGCACGCAGGCGATTTTCGTGCGAAATGTCGTTGGCAAACAGCGTCTTCCACCAGAAATCGGACAAGCGCAGGTATTCCACCGAGGTAGCGTCCGGATCCACCTGTACGGCGTGCATGGCCGGCTGGACGTAGTGGTAGCAGAACCCGCCTGGCTTCAGGATGCGAAACGATTCGGCCAGAATCTCGCGCATAGCCGCCGTGCGCACGTGCTCAAGAACGGCGAGACTGAAATAGACATCAACCGATTCTGCCGGCAAGCCGGTCGCGCGAGCGTCGGCCGGGGCATGATAGATAAACGCGTCATGGCGCAGTTTCGCCGGGTCCGTCCGCCCCACAATCGAGTCGACATCCGGCGAAAACGGGAGTTCGTCGGTTTCCTGGTAGCCCTCGCGATAGCGGATCATGCTCTCGCCCTTCAGCATCAGGCGCGGGTCAAGGTGGCGATCGATGTCGAAGCTGTGGACCTTAGCCGCTCCAAGCGAGAGCAGTGCCAGAGCCGCCGAGGCATCCCATCCCGTTCCCAGCTCGCAGAAGGTTTTGCCCTCCACCGGGCAACCATGTGTCTCCAGCACCCACACCAGGACCAAGGCGCGCCGAAAGCCATAGATCGGTTCGTTCCTTAGCCCGCCGAAACGGCGTTGCAGCCAACGGTTGGCAGCATTTCCGGTCCCGAAGGGAAGAAGAGACAGGCCCTTCTGGGTGGCGTATTTCAGCATCCATCGGGTGGACATGTCGGTCCTGACTGGCCTGACGCAAGTCTGCCGGCGGCGCGAACCAGAACCGCCTCAACTTGCGCGGTGCAGCGACGGCGCTCGAAATGGTTTAAGCAGAATTGGCGGGCATTTTGCCCCATGGTTTCGAGCTGCTCTCTGCTCTGAGCCAGCCCGCGGATGGCGCGGGCCAGGCCCGGCGCGTCGGTTGGGTCAATGGCTACGCCGCATTTCGCCTTTTGGATCAGATGGCTGAGATCGCTATCGGCGCGGGCCAAGGCCAGCACGGGGCGTCCGCTGGCCATGATCTTCAAGGTCTTCGATGGCAGAGATGTGTGGGTGGATGCGGGGCTGAGGGCCACGAGCTGCACGTCCGAGGCGGCCAATGCCTGCGGATAGTCTTCGGCTTGTACGAAGGGCAGGAAAGACAGATTTGTCAGAGAATAGCGCGCCGCTTTTTCCAGCAGCGGCTGTTTGTAAACTCCGTCGCCGATCAGCACGAATCGGCAGGACTCGTTGGCCAGAAGGGAAGCGGCGTCCACCACCGTGTCCAGACAGGTGTTGTGTCCCATTCCGCCCGAATACATCACCAGCAGATTGCCGTCGACCCCGAGCGATCGGCGAAAATCATTTGCCTTCGGTGCCGGTTGGATTGCATCCACGTCCGCCCAATTCGGAATCACGCGGACTTTGCCAGGTGCGACACCTTTTGCGATTAAATCTTTGCGGAAGGCCTCGGTGATGACCACGATGGCCGCTGCCTGCCGGTAAATCGAGCGTTCCATCTTTTCAAAACCGCGGATCGCCAGCCGGTTTTTCAGGTAGCCGGCCGATACGGCAGCTCGCGGATGGATGTCCTGAACATTCACCACTACGGGAACACCTCTGAGCTTACCCAAAAGCCCAATAATCCATCCCAGCGGCAGAGGTTGAATGATGCAGTAGATCACGTCGGGACGAGGAAGGAGCGTGGCTCCGAGCGGCAAAGACAAGGACACGCTGCTGAAGCTTACAATGCGCGGCCAGAAAGACTTGCTGGGCGTGGCATACATGTAGGCACGGACCACGTCGATGCTGTCCACGCTCTCCCGCATGAAGATGCGGCCGCGGTACCGGGCAAAAACCTGCCCCGACGGGTAGTTGGGGAAGGCGGTCAGCACCGAAACCCGGTGGCCCTTTTGCACCAGGTCTGACGACAACTGATGCAGCCACGTCGCCGGACCCACACTTTCGGGCCAGTAATACGGCGAAACGATCATTACATGCATCGTCCGTTCACTCTTACACGCGTACGTCAGGCTGGTTATTTCTTCGGCGGAGGCTTGCCCATCCGCGCCCGCCATTATTCTGCGAACTGCTGACTACGCTGCCCCGCACCGTTTCGAGCACCTCGTTCGCCAGCACCTTGGCCGGGTCCTGAGCGTCGAGATTTCTCCAGCGCACACTTCCCAACACCCACACTCCTGCCACTGCGCCCGACAGAAGAGTCCCCAGGCAAACGATGAGCAGGCGCGGGGGATAAAACGCCTTTTCCGGCACGCTCGCTACGTCCAGAACCTTCACGCTGGGAGTCTCCCGCGCCTCGGCGACCTTCGCGAGCTCATACTGCTGCGTCAGAGTTTCAAACACTGCTTCTTCGACCTTGGTCTGGCGGTAGAGATCGGCGTAGGTCACTCCCAGCAATGGCAATTTGCGGATGGATGGATAAGGCGCGTTGGCTTTGGGATCCGGTGCGCCGGCTTCCTGCTTGCCGTCCAACCGCTCAAGTTGACGCTGGAGTTCCCCGACGCGCGCCCGCACCGTGCGCACCCGCGAATTGTTGTCGGTGTAAAGCTGCCGGAGCCCCTCCATCTCGGATTGGGCTGCGATCAATTGTCCTTGCAGGGTCGCGACGGCTCCCAGCATGGCTTTGCCCTGCTCGGGAATGTTGATGGCCGTGTTCTGGCTGGCAAACTGGCTGAAGTCCTTCTCCGCGGTTTCGAGCTCCTGCTGAACCGTCTTGAGGCGCGCTTCCAGGAAGATGCGTTCGCGATGCGCGGAAGACATATTCAGATCGGCGACCATGCGGTTGAGCGCCTCGATGTAAGCGTTCGCCAGGGCTGCGGCGCGGTCCGGACTGCGATCATTTACCGCCAGCGTGATGATCCCGCTCTTGCGGTCTTCGGTAACGTGGGTGGCATCGCCCAGTTCTCGACATGCATCCTCGGAGCGGCGGACCCGGTAAACGCGCCGCAAATCGAACTGATCGACCAGGCGATTCTGGATGGTTCGGCTTTCCATCACGCCCACAAAAAGGGAGCCCGTGGTCTTTACGCCCAGCAGGTCGTTAACACCGGGCAGGGCGGCACCGCGGCCGGAGAGAGCAGCCAGAACGGCCATCCCTGAACCGGACTGACTATCGGGGGGCATCAGCCGCGCCGTAGATTCATAGCGCCTTGGAATCAGCAGCGCGAGCGCAGCCGACGCCAGCAAACCGCATAGGGCAGCACGGAGAAGAAAACCGCGCTGCTCCCAGAGGAGTCGCAG
>Ga0187778_10001330_pt1 | contig 17336 bp, 23 predicted proteins | sample 1015_Q2_SP5_20_M_FD_132418 | JGI IMG/M metagenome (GOLD analysis project Ga0187778, IMG submission 132418) | Tropical peat soil microbial communities from peatlands in Department of Meta, Colombia - 1015_Q2_SP5_20_MG | ecosystem: Environmental > Terrestrial > Soil > Wetlands > Peat | place...
CTCTTGGTCGCGGCCACCCCGACCTCAGGCCCGCAGTTGAGGAGCAGCACGCCGTCGCTCTCCCTCGCGAGCGTCGACCCCGCCGCATTGACAATTGAATAGACTCTTGCGCCGCTCTTCTTTGCCTCCTTCACCGCCTCCATGACATCGGCGGTCTCTCCGCTCTGGGAGAAAGCAATGACCACCGACCCCTTCCCGAGGAACCCGGTGTGCTCCTTCAGCTCCCCGGCGACCACCGTGTCGACCCGGATTTCCGCCTCCCTGTTGAGCCTGAACTTCATCAGCAAGCCTGCGTGATACGACGTCCCGGATGCCGTGATGTAGAGAGACTTGGCCTTCCGTATCGCGTCGGCGAACTCTTCGACCTTCCCAGGCTCCTGGACGGATGCACTGAGCACAGTCCTCGGCTGTTCACAAATCTCCTTCAGCGTGTAGTGGGCAAAGTCGCTCTTGGACACCTCCGAAAGCTCCCAGGCGACTTGGGTAGGCTTCCGTCTAACGTCGTGCCCGTCGGGACCCATGATTCGCACTCTGTCTTTGGTAAGTTCTACGACCTCGTAATTGTCGAGGAAGATGGTCCTGTCGGTCTGTCCAATGAACGCCAGTACGTCGCTGGCAAGGAACATTTTCCCGTGTCCAACGCCAACGATCAACGGCGCGTCCTTGCGCGCACCAACCATGACGTCGGGTCTGTCTTGGAACATGACTGCAATCGCATACTGCCCCTTCAGCTTCTTGGTGGCCGCCAAGGTGGCCTTCAGGGGGTCACGGACATGCTTGTACTCGCTCTCGATCAGGTGGGCGATTACTTCCGTGTCCGTCTCGCTCCTGAACTTGTGTCCCTTGGCGGAGAGCACTCTTTTCAGTGGCACGTAGTTTTCTATGATTCCATTGTGGATTACCGCAACCAGCTCCCTGCAGGACGCGTGGGGGTGCGCGTTCGCGTCCGTCACCCCGCCGTGCGTCGCCCACCTCGTGTGTGCCATTCCGATGTTGCCCTTCAGGCTTGAGAGGCTCCTGCGCTGCTCGATCTCGCTTACGCGCCCGACTCCCTTCCTCACGGCAAGCGACCCGTCGGAGATGGTCGCCATGCCCGCGGAATCGTAACCTCTGTACTCGACCCGCCTTAGCCCCTCTAGGAGGATACCCGCGACTGGCTCTTCAGCAACGCACCCGACGATTCCGCACATCTAATTTGCGAATGCCGCCGAGGCTCTTTAAACCCAGCAAAACAATCCACTTCACCATGCATGCGCCGCCTTGCACGGAGCGGCTTCGGAGCTTCCCCGAGTCCCACCACCATGCAAAACCGTTTATGTAGGGTCTGACGAACCCGAGGCACATGGCGAGAGAGAAAATACTCTTTGACCCGAAGTCGGAAACGGGACTGGTCAAGCGCGTCCTGGTCTCGGACAGGCCCGATGGCTTTAGGCCGGCGTCCGGGAAGATCGGTCAGAAGATACTCACCCTTCTTTCGCTAGGGCCAAAGTATCCCGCAGAGATGGCCAGAGCGCTCGGCACCCACCACCAGACAGTATACTATCACATCGGCCGCCTTGAGAAAGCAGGACTGATCGCCAGGGTGAGGAGCGAGCAGATACGAGGGGGTGAGGCAAATCTGTTCGCTCTTGCGTCGGACGGCTACGCTGTGGAGTTCCCCGTCAAGGGGGAGCAGATGCCGACCCTGAAGTCGTCGGGCAGGTCAAAGGCGCTGGGGCGGTTCTTCAAGGAGTTCATTGTCTCAGGCGAGTTCGACGGCTGGCTGGTGGTCGGTTCTCCTTTGCAGCACGGGGAAGCTGGCACCCAGGCGCGGGACGGGCACTACGCCGTGCAGCTCGGGTTCGCGTTGGGTCAGTTCGTCACTCTCCCTTCGGCGTTTCCGGTCAAGCTCGACGTCGATCTTCGGGCCGAGAAGCTGATGGCGTCGAACCTTGTCGTGGTCGGCGGCCCTCGCACCAACGTCATAGCAGAAGAACTCAACCAGCACCTCCCAGTCCGTTTCAGTCAGAGCGGCTTCTGGAGCACCATCGTGGACGACTCCGGCAAAAGCTACGGATCTGAGCTTGACTGCATCGTAGCGAAGGTGAAGAACCCATGGGACGAGAGCAGGACATGCATCCTGGCGGCGGGTCTCACAGGCGCAGGGACCAAAGCCGCGATAATCGGGGTGTGCAACGCTGCAGAGGCCGTCTTCCAGAGGTACCGGTCTGGAGACTTTGCGGCCATCCTTCGGGGCGAAGACAGGGACGGCGACGGTAAGGTGGACTCCGTGGAGATCCTGAAGCTGCTGTAGCGCCTACGCCCTTCTTCCTCTGCGGCCGCCCTTCTTCCTCGTCGTGTCGTGCGGGATTGGGGTGGCGTCCTCAATGCGGCCTATCTTGAAGCCTGCCCTCGCTATTGCCCGTATCGCGGCCTGGGCTCCCGGACCCGGGGTCCTCGGGCCGGTACCTCCCACTGCCCTGACCTTGATGTGGACTGCTGTGATCCCCTTGGACTTGGCCACGTCGGATGCCGCTGAGGCGCTCCTCATAGCTGCATACGGGGACGACTCGAACCTGTCGGCTTTGACGTGCCTCCCTCCTGAGGAGAAGGCAATCGTCTCGGCCCCCGTCAGGTCTGTAATGTGGACGATTGTATTGTTGTATGACGAGTAGATATGGCAGACGCCCCACTTGTCTGCGAGTACCTCTTCTTCGGACATCTATCTCAGCTGGCCTCCGCCGGCTGCTCGGCCTGCGCCTGTTCTGCTTCCTGCCGTGGGGCTTCCGTCTGCGCTTCCTGGACCAAGGTTGTCTCCTTCGGGGCCTTACCTCCAATCAGTTTTATTCCCGATTCATCGGTCCCTCCGACCTCATATCCTGGAACCGTGATTATCCTGTCAACGACAGCCACGTGCCCGTGAACTATTAGCTGCCTCGCATGCAGCGGAGAGAGCGCCATCCCCTTCTTGAAGACCATGGACTGCAGCCTCCTTGCGAGCATGTCCTCAATGGTGAGGCTGAGAATGTCGTCAAGTGTCGCCTCCTCCCTGATGAGCCCCTTTTTCCTTAGGCTGTCCAGCAGCTTCTTCTCCTCTCTTTCCCTCACGACCTGAGTTGCAGCAAGCAACGTCCTCGCTTGCTTCCTGACCGAGCTTAGCTGCGTCTCCGCCTTCCAGAGCTCCCTCTTGTTCCTTAGCCCGTACGTCCCGAGAAGGTACAGCTCCTGCGCCAGCTGATCGGCGCGCCAGGGACTGCGCGGTCTGCTATACTGCTTACGGGCCTTCTTCGGGTCTCCCAATTCTTACTTCTCTTCCTTCTTCGCTGCGGCTGCCTTGGCCGCTGCCACCAGTGTCGCCTTTCTCACGCCGACTGTCCTTCCCTTTCTGCCCGTGGTCCTGGTTCGCTGGCCCCTAACTTTCAGCCCCAGGCCATGTCTCACTCCCTTCCAGCTCTGGATGTTCTTCTCCTCCTCGATGTCATTCTTCTGTATGAAGTCCAAATCCGACCCTAGAAGCTGCCTCGCCTCTCCGGTCTCAGGGTCGTTCCTCCTGTTGTAGTACCATTTCGGCAGGGCTGACTTTGAAGTGCTCGTTATCGCGTCCTCGATTTGCTTCACCTGATCCTCCGAAAGTGTCCCCAGCCTGACTCTGGGGTCGAGGCTCAGGTTGGTCGTGATCACGTTTGCGAAGTTGTAGCCGACCCCCTTCAGGTCAGAGAGGGCCACGATGAGCTTCTTGCCGCCGTCCAGGTCTCTGCCAGATATCCTGACGAGGTGCCTGAACTCTGAAGCTTCCGACATGTTTCGAGCCTGCCCATCTCCCTTCGGATATAAGGTTTGAAGGCTCTCATCGGGGAAACTGGCCTAGTCAGGAAGAACTCTCTCAACTCCTCCAAAACTCTTTTAACCAGAACTTATTCCGCGTTTCGAAACGCGGCATCTCATGAGAGCTTGTACCATGTCAGGCGGTTTAGTCAATGGTTGAGGTGAAAGTCCTAGAGGATACCGGGAACTCCGTCACCCTTCAGCTTGAAGGGATCGACAGGTCCTACGCGAATGCCGTGCGCCGCTTCTGCATTGCAGAGGTGCCCGCAATGGCGATAGACGACGTGGTGATACTCGAGAATTCGTCCGTCCTATACGATGAGATTCTCGCGCACAGACTGGGCATGATTCCGATCAAGACCGACCTCTCGAGGTACAACCTCCCCGAGGAGTGCGACTGCGGCAACCCTCTCGGCTGCCACAAGTGTCGCGTCCTGTTCGTCCTGGACGCAAAGGGGAAGGACAAGGTCTCCACCGTGATGTCCGGGGACCTCGTCTCCGAGGACAGAGACGTCAGGCCCGTAAGCGAAACCATTCCTCTCGTCAAGCTCGCCATGGGGCAATCCGTGAAGCTCGAAGCCTACGCCCGTCTCGGCCGCGGAAAGGAGCACGCGAAGTGGCAGCCGTGCAGCATTGCCGCACTCACAGACGGGAAGAAAGAGGGCGTGTTCAACCTGGTGGTCGAATCGACGGGCGGCCTCCCCGCGAGGGAGATTGTCGTCAAGGCAATCGAACTTCTTGAGAAGAAGCTCAAGGACATTCAACTCGCTGTGAGCGGGACGCAATGACCGCCTCCAACCCTGTCCTGAGGCGCGCAGCAGTCATGCTCGAGAGGGCCGGGAAGAAGCAGAAGGCACCCATCTGGACAGACGCGTCCCACCTGTTGTCCGGTCCGGCATCGAACAGGGTCGAAGTGAATCTTGGTCGCATCTCCAGGATCGTGGAAGACGGAGAAGCGGTCTTCGTCCCGGGTAAAGTCCTGGGAAATGGCGTAATTGTCCGGAAGGTAACGGTCGGCGCGTTCGCCTTCTCTGACAGCGCCAAGTCAAAGATCGAATCGTCAGGGGGAGCTGCCCTGACGATAGGGGAGTTCCTGAAGAAGTATCCGAAAGGAAGCGGGGTCAAACTTGTCAAGTGAAGAGACGATCTACATAGATGCGACTAACCAGATTGCGGGTAGGTTGTCGTCCAAGGTAGCGAAGCTGGTCCTCTCGGGGAAGAGGGTCGTAGTTGTGAACGCCGAGAAAGCGCTCATCTCGGGCAGCAGGACCTCCGTGATCAACCAGTGGAAGGAGAGGCTCGAGCTCGGCAGCAAGGTTAACCCGATCTACGGACCCATCCATCCGCGCAGACCTGACAACATACTCAGGAGAATGGTCAGGGGGATGGTCCCGAGGAAGAAGCCGAAGGGAGCCACAGCGATGAAGCGGCTCAGGGTCTACGTGGGAGTTCCCACCGGGGTCGACGCGTCGAAGGCTACCAAGTTCGAGGACACCAGTGCGACGCGGCCGATACCCGTCTACGTCACCATGGGCGACCTCTCGAAGAGTCTGGGGTGGAACGAGTAATGCCTACCTCTCCAACGGGAAAGCAGCTTGTCAAGAAGCCACCGAAGCTCTATTCAGGCGCGCGGAAGACCGCGAGAGCCACTGCCGCGATTGTCCCCGGAGCTGGGCGCATCAGGGTCAACGGCACTCCTGTCGAGCTGTGGGAGCCTGAGCCCGCCAGGCTGCATCTACTCGGGCCAGTTCGCGTTGTCGGCGAACTCCGTGAAAAGTACGACCTCGACGTGAGTGTCTCAGGAGGAGGCTTCATGGGGCAAGCAGATGCGGCGGCCATGGCAATCGCCAGGGCATACGTTGACCAGGTCCGTGGGAGCGAAATCAGGGACAAGCTGAATGCATACAATAAATACCTGCTATCGGGCGACCCAAGACAAGCTGAGCCCAAGAAATTCGGAGGACCAGGAGCGCGCAGGAAGCGCCAGAAATCATACAGGTAGATTGACATGATGATACCAGTCCGTTGCTTCACCTGCGGAAACCTCATCGGGGACAAGTTCGCCCCCTTCCAGGCCCGGGTCAAGGCGGGAGAGGAACCGGGGAAGGTTCTCGACGACTTGGGATTGAAGAGGTACTGCTGCAGGCGCATGCTGATCTCGTCCGTAGATGTGATCGACCAGGTACTTCCATTCTATGGCCGGAAGTCAGATCTCTAGCGGAAGGGACGGATGATCGATCTTGTCTGAGTTCGACGATGACCAAGCCGGCTCGGCCGACACAATTGTCGTCCACGGTCTCTCCGAGAAGGCGCTCCTGGCGACTGGCATCCGTATTGGCACTCCCGTGCGAACAAAGACCATGGAGCAGTTCACGGCGCGGCCGCGCCCCGATGGTCTCCAGATGATTGACTACTCCAAGACGCTCCAGAGGATTGACATAGCGGGCAAGTTCATAGCGGCGACGGGTGCCAAGAACACCGTAGTCTACACAAGCCGCGAGCACGGCGCCATGGCCGTAGAGAAATTCTGCGAGCTCACGGGCGCAATGCCCCGAATCGGTAGGTTCATGCCAGGGACATTCACCAATCCTCTCTACCCAGGGCACCTTGACGCCGAGCTGGTGGTAGTCGCCGACCCCATGTCGGACGCGCAGGCCATAGTGGAGGCAAGCAAGCTCGGGGTCCCAGTGGTAGCCGTATGCGACACAGACAACGTCACCGACGACATTGACCTGGTAATCCCTGGGAACAACAGGGGGCGGAAAGCCATAGCCGCAATCTTCTGGCTCCTTGCCAGGGCAACCCTGACCCACGCAGGGCTCTTGGCCGAGGATCAGCCCATGAAATACAGCATCGAAGACTTCGAGACGAAGCTCGAGGAAGAGCCGAAGCCGGAAGGGCTCGACGAGCGTATATCAGACCGCCACGAGTAGCCGCCGGGGTTGCTCGTAAGAAAGCCCGCTGTTGCAGGCCAGTTCTACCCTTCGGACCCGAAGGAACTGTCGGCCCTCATCGACCAGTGTTACCTGCACCCGCTCGGCCCAGGCAAGTCGCCTCCGGGGCCTAGGACGAAGAGCGGCGTTGTCGCTGTGGTGTGCCCTCACGCGGGGTACGTCTACTCCGGCCCGGTGGCCGCCCACTCTTACCTGCACGTCTCCTCCCTTCCGGATCCCCAACTGATTGTCGTAGTCGCGCCGAACCACTACGGCATCGGGAGCGGGGTGTCGACCTTCAAGGAAGGGGAGTGGGAGACGCCTCTGGGAAGGATAAGGGTCGATTCCGAAGCTGCGAAGGATCTCGTGAGCCTGGAGGAGACGGTGGCATTCGACCCCGGCGCCCACAGGTTGGAACACTCCCTGGAGGTCCAGCTTCCGTTCCTTCAGAGGATATACGGCGACTCGGTCTCCTTCCTTCCCATCTCCCTCATCTTCCAGGACATCGACACGGCCAGGGCTCTCTCGGCGGCCCTCTCGAAGCTGCTCAGGGGCAGGAGGGCGGTCCTTGTCGCATCTTCCGACCTAACTCACTACGAGCCTGCCGATGTCGCGAAACGGAAGGATATGGCTCTCCTGCAGCACGTTCTCGAAAGCGACTTGGAAGGTTTCTACTCTACCCTCGACAGGCTGAACGTCACGTCATGCGGGTTCGGGGCCATCGCCACCGTGATGGAGACATCGAGGGCGCTGGGCCTATCGAAACCGGAGCTCCTGAAGTATGCTACGAGCGGTGACACGACAGGAGACAACCTTCAAGTCGTAGGCTACGGCGCCCTCCGGTTCGTCTGAGACGTGAAAGCGATAGCAGAGGCGCCCGGGAAGGCAATCATCACGGGTGAGCACTTTGTCGTTCACGGGGCCTGGGCCCTTGCAGCAGCACTGCCCAGGAAGGTACGCGTCACAGTTGAGCCGTCCTCGAAGTTCGAGGTCATCTCAGACCTATCCAGGAGGGGGGAGTCACCTGAGCTCGTCCCTGTATCTAACGTGGTGGAAGAGATGGCCAGGGAATACTCTGAGAAACCCACGGTGAGGGTTACGATTACGTCGGAGGTGCCCGGCGGTGCTGGGCTCGGTTCGTCGGCGGCCACAATGGTGGCCGTGGCAGCCGCCTTTTCGAGGCTCAACTCCCTTGGGCTGACGGTCAACAATCTCGTCGAGTGCGCTATGGTGGGAGAGCAGAGCGTCCACGGCAAACCGTCTGGCGTTGACCCGGCCGTCTGTGCACACGGGGGCGTCATCTTGTTCCGGACCGGTTCGCCTCTGAAGAGGGTACCCCTGTACGGCAAGCGCTCGCTGATTCTTTCCTACTCAGGGCTCAAGAGAAGCACCAGGGGCCAGATTGGGCGCGTCACGAAGATGAAGGACATGTATCCTGGGATGTTCGAGAGCCTGACAGGAGGCATAGGCGAACTGAGCCTCCGTGCTTCCGAGATGCTCCTGCGAGGAGACATGAGCGGGCTCGGCACCCTGCTAACAGTCAACCACGCGGCTCTTATGTCCTTGGGAGTGTCCAACGACACCCTTGACGGGATGGTGGACCTGCTGCTCACATTGGGCAGCTACGGGGCGAAACTCACTGGCGCAGGAGGCGGAGGGAGCGTCCTGGCGGTCGCACCCGAAGGAAAGGAAAAAAGCATTGTTTCAGGCCTGTCGGCGCGAGGGTTTGAGACATTCAGGGTGAAAATACCGGTCGAGGGAGTGAGAAGCTGGTTAGAACGGTAGTGACGAAGCTAGGCGGGTCGGTGATCACGGACAAGTCGAAGCCTTTCTCATATCGTCCGGACGTCGTCTCCGCTCTTTCCGAAGAAATTGCCTCCTCCGACCAGAAGGTGGTGGTCGTCCACGGTGGGGGCTCTTTCGGCCACGTCGTGGCCAAGCAGCACGGCATCTCGTCGGACGCGGCTGAGGCGCCAGCGGTCGGGGTGGCTCAGACCCGAAGTGCCATGTACGAGCTCAACAGGATGATCTGCAAGACGATGATGGAGTTCAAGCTCAACCCCTACCCCTTTTCCCCATTCGACGCCATCGGAAGGGCGGGGAGGCTTCCTGTCGCGAACTGGCTCAGGGGCCTCTTGAAAGAGGGACTCACCCCCGTCACATTCGGCGATGTCAGCCTGACACCCGGCGGGTTCAAGGTGCTATCCGGCGACGTGATAATGCTCGAACTCTCGAAAATCCTTGCCCCGGAGAGGGCTGTTTTCGCACTCGACGTGGACGGCGTCTACGAGGAAAATACGAGGGTAATCATTCCTGAGCTATCCCCCTCCAAGATCAGACGCATGACCGTTCCAGGCGGCGAGGACGCGACCGGTGGGATGAAGTTGAAGCTCGATGTCGCAGCGAAGATAGCGACGGGAGGGACCCGCGTTTGCTTCGTCTCAGGCTACCGCAGGAATGAGTTCTCGAAAGCCTTGCGCGGGATGGACTTCTACGGGACAGTGGTAAGGTCCTAGAAGACAAAGGGGTGCTGGTCTGGCGCTTGACCGACCTTCAGGCCGAAATGAAGCGGGTTAAGGCTCGCGTCGACGAACTCATACTGCACCAGCTCCTGCCGAGGTCCAGCAACATCAAGGAGGTGAACTTGCTCTATAGGATGATGCAGGACTACCCGATGAGGCAGGCGAAAGGAATGAGGCCTTTCCTGTGCGTGACGACCTGCGAGGCTGCCGGCGGGAAAGGGGACGACGCGCTGCTGACGGCGGCGTGCATCGAGCTGTTTCAGAATTGGATCCTCATTCACGACGACATAGAGGACGGCTCGGAGCTAAGGAGAGGGGAACCTGCCCTCCACAGGAAGTATGGAGCCGCACTGGCCCTCAACGCAGGGGACGCGCTGCACGCAAGGACTTGGGAGGCCATCCTCATGAACGAGAAGCAGCTCGGGCTCGAAAGGACTTTCGACGTCATGAAAGAGTTCTCCCACATGGTGAACGAGACTACGGAGGGGCAGCACATGGAGCTGGGGTGGGTCGTGGAAGGCAGGTGGGACTTGAACGAGAAAGATTACTACGAGATGTGCACTCGAAAGACCTCTTGGTACACGGTAGCCAGCCCCTGCCGGCTGGGCGCCATAGTTGCCGGCGAAGGAGGCAGCGTGCTGGACCAGCTCAGGGAGTTCGGGATCAGCCTCGGTATTGCGTTTCAAATCCAGGACGACTCTCTTAACCTGGCTGGGGACCAGAGGAAGTACGGCAAAGCGAAGTCAGACGACATCCTCGAGGGGAAGCGGACCCTGATTCTCCTCCACCTCCTTGCTGTTGCAAGTCAGAGCGAGAGAGACAAGGTCATCTCCATCATGAACAAGAAGCGGGAGACAAAGAGCGCTGCGGACGTCGACTATGTCCTGTCATTGATTGCCAGGTACGACGCCATTGGCTTCGCAAGAAAGAGGGCGGCCGAGCTCATGAAGGAGGCGATCATGACACTGAACGGCATCAGATGGAAGGGGGATAGAACCGCCGCAGAAATGCTTACGTCCTTCGCAAGGTTTGCCGTCGAGAGGGAATGGTAGACGAGCTAGGGGACGACGCCCATGCTGTCGTCGAGAAGGCAGCCCTTCTTAACGCGACGAAGCACGAGGGGAAGGCGGAGCTAGGTGCGGTCATAGGACGGGTGCTCGCCGAGGTCCCTGAGCTTAGGTCAAAGGCGGGTCTTGTGTCGAAAGAGGCTGCAGTGATGGTCAAGCGAGTGAACTCGATGTCCCTGACGGAACAGGAGAAGACACTCAAGGCGAAGTTCCCCGGGCTGGAGGCGCCGAAGGAGAGGGAAGCGCGGGTCGGACTCCCGCCGCTTCCGAACGCCGTCAGGGGGAAGACCGCATTCAGGCTTCCTCCGGAGCCTTCAGGCTTCATGACCGTAGGGCATGCAATGGCGTTCACAATCAACTCTCTGTACAAGGAGCAGTACGAGGGCGAGCTCTGGCTCCGGTTCGAGGATACAAACCCGCGTAAGGTCCTCCCGAAGTACTACGATAGCTTCAGGCAAGGTATCGCATGGCTCGGAATAAGATGCGACCATGAGAAGAACGTCTCCGACGATGTCGAGATCATCTACGAAAAGGGAAGGCAACTTCTGGAGATGGGGAACGCCTACGTTTGCTCATGTGACGAAGCGAAGGTCAAGCGACTTAGGTACGAGGGGACACCCTGCGAGCACAGAGTCCACTCGGTCGAAACCAACCTGAGGCTCTGGGACGAGCTGGTGGCGAAAAAGCACAGAGAGGGCTCATACGTGGTCAGGTTCAAGGGAGACATGCACAGCCCCAACTACTCCCTCAGGGATACCAACCTCTTCAGAATAATCGACAGCCCCCACCCGCTCACCGGAACGAGGTATACCCTCTGGCCGACATACGACGTTGCCAACGCGGTGGAGGACGAGATGTGCGGCATTACCCATGTGCTGCGGAGTTCCGAATTTAGGAACGAACTTCAACAGCTGATACGCGACGCCCTGAAGTTCAGGCGCCTCGAAGTGATACAGTTCTCTAGGTTCAATTTCAAAGGGGCGCCTGTATCAAAGAGACTGCTAAGACCTCTGGTCGAGAAGAATGTCGTTTCAGGCTGGGACGACCCGCGTATGCCCACCATCGAGGGGCTGAAACGCCGCGGCATCATCCCTCAGACCATCAGGGAATTCACTCAGCTGGTGGGATACACCAAAACGGAACACGAGTATGACTGGAGCATGCTCCTCTCGCTGAACAGGAAGCTGCTGGACCCGGTGTCGAGGCGCGTCTTCTTCGTGCCGGATCCTGTGCCTCTTACAGTTGAGGGGGCGCCGAAGCGGAAGGCGACGATTCCGTTCCATCCGCAGACCAATCTGGGTTCCCGGACGGTTGACACACTCGGCGAGTTCTTCATAGCGGGGAGTGATCTGAAGTCGATGAAGACGGGCTCTGTCTTCAGGCTGATGGACCTGTACAACGTGGAGTTGACATCAACCCGGAAGAAGGCGGCCGGGAAGTACGCAGGCGATGAGGTGATTCAGGGTTCGAGGAAGTTCCAATGGGTGACGCCATCCCACGTTGAGGTTCAGGTCACAGTCCCTGACGTTCTATACCTCGAGGAGGACGTCTACAACAAAGACAGCTTGAAGGAGGTCCGCGGGTTCGCCGAGAAGTATGCCTCGGAGTTGGAGGTCGGAGACATTGTTCAGTTTCCGAGGTTCGGGTTCGCCCGGTTGGACTCACCGGGAAAGTTCATCCTTAGCGGATGACCTGAATTCCCGTCATGAAGCCATAACAGCTTATATTCTGGCCCAAATGGGCTGGCTTGGGAGATTTATAGGATGACCCCAGACAAGAAGCCCTACTACATCAAGTTCGAGACCCCGAAGGAAGTCTCTGAGGCGGCCTATGAGGTGCTGAGGCAGGCCTCCCGGACCGGGAAGGTCAGGAAGGGCACGAACGAGTCAACTAAAGCTATCGAGAGAGGCCAGGCAAAGCTGGTCGTCATTGCCGAAGACGTCACCCCGCCGGAAGTTGTTGCGCATCTGCCTCTCCTCTGTGACGAGCGTAAGATACCCTACGTGTTCGTCCCGTCGAAGGACCAGATCGGCCCAGCAATCGGCATCGACGTCTCTACTGCGTCTGCTGCAGTCCTCGACCCTGGAGAAGGTAGCCAGATCTTGGAGCAGGTCACCCAAGAGCTGTCGAGGCTGAAGAAGGCGCAATGAGCAGCAAGAAAGAAGCAGAGACGCTAACCCCCGCTGAAGTCGTCCAGATTGTTGCAAGAACGGGTGTCGCCGGTGAGATTACTCAGGTGAGAGTGAAGATTCTGGACGGGAAGGAGAAGGGACGCATCCTCACACGGAATGTCAAGGGCCCGATCAGGATGGGCGACGTGCTGGTCCTAAGAGAGACCGAGCGCGAAGCCCGTCGACTGAAGTAGTCGCCTCGTGTCCTCACAGATAATCATCGAGTCCTTTATATTCCGAGTTCCAAAGGCCACGAAAGAAAGGGGTGCGGTAGCCTGAGATGTACGTTCCAAAGAAATGCGCTTTCTGTGGCAAAGAGGTCAGGCTCGGCTCTGGCATCCTCTTCGTAAGGAACGACGGCTCCACCCGGTCATACTGCTCTTCGAAGTGCAAGACGAACGAGCTTAAGCTGGGTCGCGACCCGCGGAAATTGAAGTGGGCGCGGGGGGTTAGGAAGAGATGAGCTCACCGACTGAAGATACATTGGTCGTGATCAAGCCCGATGGGGTCAGAAGGGGGCTCGTTGGAGAGATAATCGCTAGATTTGAGCGTAAGGGTTTCCTAATCAAAGAGCTCAAGATGCAGACGATGTCCAAAGCGCTGGCTGAGGAGTTCTACTCCGTCCACGAGGGCAAGCCATTCTTCGGAGAGCTCGTCGCTTTCATCACCTCTGGGCCCGTAGTCGGCGTGATACTCTCAGGGAGGGACGCTGTTGCAACAGTCAGACGAATGGTGGGCGCCACCAAGAGCTGGGAGGCTGCCGCAGGCACGATCAGGGGCGACTTCAGCCTCGGCTATACCGACAACACGATCCACGCTTCAGATTCGGCAGAGAGCTTTACAAAGGAGAGCGGCGTTTTCTTCGGCAAGACGAGAGGGTGAGGGCGTCATAAGGGGCTGCATGGAACATGTCAGAGAATGGCCGGATGAGGCAGCCCGTCGTTGTAATCCTCGGTCATGTTGACAGTGGCAAGACGAGTCTAGCGGACGCTCTGAGGGGAACGGGTGTTCAGGCACGCGAAGTGGGTGGGATCACTCAGGAAATTGGCGCTAGCTTTTTCCCCATTGAAACCTTGAAGGAGATCTGCGGCCCCCTCCTCGACAGGGCAGGTGGTGAGCTACAGATTCCCGGACTTCTGATGATTGACACCCCGGGGCACGCCGTTTTCTCCAATCTCAGGCTTCGTGGTGGCTCGGCCGCGGACATCGCAATCCTCGTCGTCGACGTCCTCAAGGGCCTCGAGAACCAGACTCTCGAGAGCATCGACATACTGAAGCAGCGTCGGGTTCCGTTCCTCGTCGCCCTCAACAAGATAGACATGATCGCCGGCTGGCGCAAGGGTAGCAAAGGCCCTCTCCCGCAGGTGATGAAGGAGCAGCCTCCGGCGTGGAATGACGAGCTTGAGGAGAGGCTCTACAATGTCGTGGGCGGCCTCTCTCGTCTCGGGTTCCAGTCAGACGCCTACTACCGCGTCAAGGACTTCCGGCAGCAGGTCTCGATAGTTCCAGTTTCCGCGAGGGCCCACGTCGGAATGCCCGAGATGCTCGCAATGCTCATCGGCCTCGCACAGCAGTTTCTCAAGGGGAGGCTCCAGGCCGAAGAGAAAGTGGGGGGTCGGGGCATAATCTTGGAAATGCAAGAAGAAGTGGGCATCGGAGAGACTGCAAACGTGATTCTGACGGAGGGAACGCTGAACGTCGGGGATGCGATTGGGCTCGTACGCAAGGACGGCGCGATCAAGTCGAAGGTCAAGGCGCTCTTCATGCCCAAGCCCCTGGACGAGATGCGTGACCCCCGTGACAGATTCACACCAGTCGACTCCGTCTACGCAGCGGCCGGTGTGAAGCTTGTTTCATCCGACCTCGAAGGTGTCGTTCCCGGAACCTCGGTTGCCTCGTTCAGGACTGACGAGGAATTCCAGCATCTGAAGGTTGAGATGGAAAAGGAGCTCTCCAACATCGTCGTGAAGACAGACAACATGGGGGTCATAGTGAAGGCTGGAAGCATCGGCGGCCTTGAGGCGCTACTCCGGATGCTCGAGGAGCGCGCCATACCTATCAGGCAGGCGGACATCGGGGATATCTCAAAGAACGATATTATCGACGCGCAGGTCGTAGGGGAGCACGACCCGTACCTGGGGGCGATTCTCGGGTTCGACGCCAAAGTTCTACCCGAGGCGAAGAGCTACGTCGGATCCAGTCCTATCTTCGTGTCCGCGATAATCTACGAGGTCATCGACAACTACGCGAACTGGGCTGCAGCAAAGAGGGAGGCGGACGAGAAGGCGGCGCTGTCGAGCCTCACTCGCCCCTGCAAGCTCAGGGTGATACCAGGGACGTTCTTCAGGCGGAACGACCCGGCTGTCTTCGGCGTTGAGATAGTTGCAGGTAGGCTTCATCCGAAGGTGCGCATCATGTCCGCCCACGGCTTGGAGCTGGGGACCGTACAGCAGATCCAAGACCAGGGGGAGACCCTGAACGAGGCCGCGGAGGGGGACAAGGTCGCCATTTCGGTCCACGGTCCAACCCTCGGGAGGCAGATTAGGGAGAATGACACCATTTACACGATGCCGAAGAGCCACGAGGCGAAAGCGCTCAGGACGAAGCTCCTGGGTTCGCTGACTCCCATCGAACGGACCGTCCTGGAGGAGATAATCAACATCAAATCCCCGACAGACCCGATGTACGGATTCTAGTCGCTTTCTTGGGCGCTCCATCTCCAAGCTTATTTACCCGCGAAATTCGGAGCCGCCTGAATGGTCAGTTTCAAGCTGGTACTCTCCGACCCGAAGACGGGCAAGTCGGAGGCATCTGAAGTCAAGGACGCCCAGGCTCAACCACTCCTTGGCAGGAAGATTGGCGAAGTGATAGACGGACCTACAATCGGGCTGACAGGAAAGATAATGATCACCGGCGGGAGCGACAAAGCCGGGTTCCCCATGAGACCAGACACTTTGGGAGGGGGGAAGAACTACGTACTCCTCACCCAGGGTGTAGGTTTCAGGACCAAAGAGGAAGGGGCGAAGAAGAGGAAGCTGGTGCGGGGGAACTTGATTACAGAAGAGACCTATCAAGTCAACGCTAAGCGGGTAGAGGAATCAGCTGCTAGCAGGTAGTTTCTCCGAATCCCCAAAGCTTTCCAGCAATCATCAGGGACTATCTGGCTGAAAAGTAGAAATATCGCGCAATGGCTGGAAGGGTCCGACCATACCCTTGGCGAGACTTGACGACCTTGACATGAAGATTCTCTCCTCCCTCTATTCGGATGCTTCGGTGTCGGTACCGAAGCTAAGCAAACAACTCGGCGTTAACCTTTCCGTGATGTACAGCAGGATTAAGCGACTTCAGAAACGGGGGGTAATCGAGAAGTTCACGGTCCAGGTCAATGAGGAGACCCTAGGTATGCGAGCGGGCGCCATTGCCGGGCTCAACATCGACCCCAAGCAGCGAGAGGCCGTTCTCAAGGAGGTGGAAAAGGTGGAAGGGGTCCGCCTCATCCGAGAGGTTACGGGGCGCTTCGACATCATAGTCAACCTGAAGGGGCAGTCCCTTGATGAGTTGCACCGCGCGGTCTACGACGTCATAGGGAAGATCCCGGGCGTGATGCAGACCGAGATATTCATGGAGGTATCCCGGCGGAACCCTCCAGTGAACTTCCGGCTGGTTGAGTGAGCCCGTTAAGACTCATTAACAACCCAGAACGGTCGCGAAACTTGTGGATCCCCTAGTTCTCCTTGACCAGGCGGTGGCCCAAGAGAAATTGCCCAGAGCAATTGCCACCAAGGTCAGGAAGAGGATGAGCCTGGTGCAAGCCGCGATCCAGCGGACCGAAAAGGCGAGCGGACTCAGGTACCCGCCATTCTACATCGAGCCGTCCCTTCCTTGCTCGAGGACGGGCGCTGAGTACGGCCAAATGGGGGTGCTATTTGCCCGAGTGATACCCACTACAGTGACGGGGAGCGTCGTCATCCTCGTGCAATTCTCCGCAGCGCTGGTCGCGTTCGGGACGAAAGGAACAATCGAAGCGATCGCGGCTCACGAGTTCACTCACTACGTCGACCTCGTCAGGAAGATGAGTACAAAGGAAATAACAAGCGACGAAGTGGTAACCACCCTCTACGAGGCGTCCTTCAGGGATGCCGAACACACGGTCGCCCCGAAACTCATTTTCTCGGAGAAGGCGCTCGTTTCCCTGATCAGTAGAAAGTTCAAGAATGATCTTGTAGATGCGGCCCTGAGCAAGAAAGCTGAAGCCCTCTGGGTCGCCAAAAACCTTCCAATCCACTGGGTCGGTCCGGAGGAGAACACGCTCAGGGTGCCCATGGCGGTGGTTGCTGCCAGTCGATTCGACCCTGCTGTCCTCGCAAAGATATCAGAGATGCAGAAGGCACCCCGTTGAGGCTAACAGAAAGCGAGCGCGACACTGTCAACGGTATCGCCTCCTCCCTTGTTGAACCATCCAAGATATCGGCGCTCGCGGCCTACGGGTCGAAGGTGGCGGGCTACGCCCGGGCCGACTCCGACTACGACCTTATCATCGTTTCAAAGCGGTTCCGCACGGGGGTCAGGTACAAGTACGTGGACTCTCCCGTTGAAGCGTCGGCGCTCATTGTCGACGAGCATATGCTGGGCCAGGACGCGACCTCCTCCTTCCTGGGGGAGTTCGTTGTCGGGCGGCTGCTGAACGTCTACGAGCCCATCGTCAACGGTGAACTCTTCAGGGCTGTGGAGCTTGAGTACAAGAAGCGGGTTCTGACCGAGGCACTTATCGAGTTGGCCTCAGACTACGGGGAGTTCGCCACACACCTGCTCGTTCCGTATGAGTACTTCCTTTTCGAC
>Ga0187778_10001333_pt1 | contig 17305 bp, 17 predicted proteins | sample 1015_Q2_SP5_20_M_FD_132418 | JGI IMG/M metagenome (GOLD analysis project Ga0187778, IMG submission 132418) | Tropical peat soil microbial communities from peatlands in Department of Meta, Colombia - 1015_Q2_SP5_20_MG | ecosystem: Environmental > Terrestrial > Soil > Wetlands > Peat | place...
GATGTTTTCCGCAACAACCGCCGGCAGGTCGAATCCCTTGCCGCGCAGGCGGATGCGCAGCGCTTTGCGCTCGAAGCCACCTACATCACGCTGACTTCGAACGTGGCCGCCGCTGCGATTCAAGAGGCCTCGCTGCGCGCGCAGATCGCCGCCACGGATCGGATCATCGACGCGTACGCCAATTCGCTGCGTATCCTGAAGGATCAGTTCCGGCTCGGGCTCGCCATGCGCATCGACGTCGCGGCACAGGAGGCGGCGCTTGCGCAGGCCAAGGCCACCCTGCCACCCCTCGAGAAGCAATTCGAGCAGACGCGCGACTTGATCCGCGCGCTGGTCGGTAACCTGCCGAACGAGGACGTTAGCGAGACTTTCGAGCTCGACGCCCTGCAACTTCCGGCGGAGCTTCCCGTGAGCCTGCCGGCGAAGATCATCGAGCAGCGTCCCGATGTGCGGGCGGCCGAGGCGCAGCTGCACGCAGCGAATGCCCAGGTGGGCGTCGCGATTGCCGCAATGCTGCCGCAGTTTTCGATCACCGGCTCAGCGGGCGGCAATGCGAACCAGTTCAGCTGGATGTTCCGCTCCGGCGGCCCGTTCTGGAACATCGTCGGCGATATCACGCAGCCGATCTTCCACGGCGGGACGCTGCTGCATCAGAAGCGCGCGGCGGAGCAGGCGCTGAAACAGGCAGCTGCGCAGTACCAGAGCACGGTGCTCACCGCTTACCAGAACGTCGCGGATTCACTCCACGCCGCGCTCTCGGATGCCGACGCACTCGCTGCGGACTGGGATGCCGAGAAAGCCGCCAGAGTGACTTACGATCTCACGCAGACGCAGATGGAAGTCGGCTACGTGAATTACCTGACGCTGCTCGCCGCGCAAGCTGCCTACCAACAAGCGGTGCTGAATAGGGTGCAGACGCAAGCGATGCGCTTCGGCGACACCGTGGCGCTCTTCCAGGCACTCGGCGGCGGCTGGTGGAATCGCTCCGCGAAAATTTCCCCGGTGAAAGCTGACGCGGCAGGTGCGACCAGCGACGGGTCATAACGCCGCCGCCTGGCACGTGTCGATGTTCCACAACCTGACCAGCAATCGACGCTAGGCGCCGTGTAGAGTCTTACTCAGCAGCTCAAATGATACCGGCCTTCAACGCGCCGAGGCCACGCTTGCTACCGCTTGCCAGCTAGGAGACTGCGCGGCATCACAGCAGACGAGAATTACCGTCAGCGGCGGCATCGGCAGAGCGGCAGGCATTATGCGATGCAGGCCGGCGCGACGGCACGAGGTGGTGCCGCGCTTGCAGCTTCCCTGGCCACCAGCTGTAAAATGGCGCAGCGCAATTAGCCAAAGGCCTCACATCCGGGAGCTCGGATGTACAACCGAATCCTCATACCTGTTGATGGCAGCGCCGCGTCCTCCCGCGCCTGCACGGAGGCGATCAAACTCGCCGTCGACCAGAAAGCTCGAATTCGCCTGCTGTGCGTCGTGAGCTATTCGTACCTCAGCGCGGTACTTGGCGGCGCGGTTACAGGTGATTTGCTGCGCCGAGTACGCGCTGACGCCCAGGCGAGCCTCGATGCGGCCCAGGCGGAGGCTCGGAAGGCAGAGCTGGAGGTCGAGGCGGGCGTGCTCGAGCATCACGGTACGCAGATCGGCGAGGCGATAGTGGAATATGCCAAGAAGTGGAACGCCGAGCTCATCGTTATGGGAACCCATGGCCGGCGTGGCTTCGCCCGGGCTACCCTTGGGAGCGACGCCACATACGTCGCGATGCACGCTCCGACACCCGTTTTGCTGGTTCGAGGCACCTCGGTCTGACAGCCTATCGGAAGGTTATCGGCGGGTCGCCCGCCGCGCAAAGCTTGCGGTGCCGTGCGGTTCAGGTCGAGTGAGACCTCCGCGACTTGCGGACGTGGTGCCGAATAGCCACCCAGGTTGCGCCGGCCGTTTTACGAGCCCCTCTACCAGCAGTGCATGTACCGTAATCGGTGACCCGCGCTGCCGGGCTGCGCTATGCTTACAAGCGTGCGCAGACGCGCGTGCATTTCGATTAGCACCGCCTCCCCGAACCGCGCGGCACATCCAGCGACGATAGAGAAGGTCGAGCATCGTGCCGCGCAGCATTACCCGCAGCGTCTCGTTTGCCGCGCTGAGCGCGCGCGCGACTCCCAAGCTCAGCAACCCAACGCACCGACGATGGTCGAGATGCAGCAAATAGACCCGCTTACTCACCCTAACGAGCCGCCCGCTAGTCGCATTCACTCAATGTTTGACGTCATCAAGGGTATCAAGAGCAAACCGCCCCACGACTATCCCGACGGATATATCTGTCGGTGGCAGTGAACGCGCTCCGACCCGGCGTACCGAATGCGCTCCAAAATAGTGCAATCTGCTTCTAGTGCGCACTTGAGTGGTGCATCGCATTGGAGTGTCCCGCAGACGTCACACTTAAGAGTTTGATGCTTCTGACGCCCTGTTGGATTGGTACAGAGTTTGCTTACCTCAGGGCCGCTCTCAGGTGGGACCAGCAATGTGAAAAACAGGGGGAGGGCAGATGAAACTCATCACGGCAATCATCAAGCCTTTCAAGCTCGAGGACGTGCGAAAAGCGCTTGGCGATGTCGGCGTGCAAGGGGTCACGGTCAGTGAGGTGCGTGGCTTCGGTCGACAACGTGGGCACACTGAGATCTACCGTGGGGCCGAGTACGCCGTGGAGTTCGTACCCAAGACTCGTATTGAAATTGCGGTTCCCGACTCCCTCGCTGATCAGGTAATTGACGTCATCATTCAGGCGAGTCGAACAGGCAAGGTAGGCGATGGCAAGATTTTTGTGAGTGAGCTGACACAGGTCGTGCGCATCCGCACAGGCGAGCGAGACGCCAGTGCCCTTTGAAACAAGCATTGGGGAGACTCCGTTGGCTATTGTTTTTCGGTCGGCATTATTGGTTATGTTGATACTCGTTGTGCATCCATCGTCGGCCCGGGCGACAGGCCCCGTGTCATCTCCTGCCTCGGCGACACCCGCTCCGTCCGCCGAATCGCCTGCGACAGCCGGCGGGAGGGCGTCGGCAACTTCGACGGTGGACCCTGCGGCTGCGACACTCCCGGCGGCATCAACCACGGAACCGTCGGTCGTTCGCAATTCGCAAATCAACTCGGGGGACACAGCTTGGATGCTGGCCTCGATGGCGCTGGTGTTGATGATGACAATTCCGGGATTGGCGCTGTTTTACGGTGGGATGGTGCGAAAAAAGAATGTGTTGGCTACGCTGATGCAGAGTTTTGCAATTACCTGTCTGGTGACGTTGTTGTGGTACGTCGTGGGGTATAGCTTGGCGTTCACGCCGGGGACTCCTTACATCGGGGGGTTAAGCCGACTATTCATGAACGGCGTTGTTTACATCAAGGACGTTGCGGCGGTGGCGGCGACGAATGACGCACCGGCGGTGGAGGCGGTGGTCGGCAACGTATCCGTCAGTCACCTCGCGGTCACTATCCCCGAGAGTGTTTACGCGATGTTCCAGTTGACATTCGCGATCATCACTCCGGCGCTGATCTGCGGGGCGTTTGCTGAGCGAATGAAGTTCTCTGCGATGCTGTGGTTCATGGGTATTTGGTCAGTTGTGGTTTACGCGCCAATTGCGCATTGGATGTGGGAGCCGGCGGGCTGGGGTGCGGTCGCTGGGGTGTTAGATTTCGCGGGCGGCACAGTGGTGCACATCAATGCAGGCATTGCGGCGCTCGCGTGTGCGTTGGTGCTAGGGAAGCGCGTGGGATATCCGAAAGAGCCGATGGCGCCGCACAACCTGGTACTGACCGTGATAGGGGCGTCGCTTCTGTGGGTAGGGTGGTTTGGCTTCAATGCGGGGTCTGCGGTTGCAGCGGACGGTCGGGCGGGCATGGCGATGGCGGTCACGCAGATTGCAACAGCGGCCGCGGCGCTTGCCTGGATGTTCATGGAGTGGGCGGTGAAGGGCAAGCCGAGTGTCCTCGGGATTGCTTCGGGCGCCGTGGCGGGGTTGGTGGCGATTACGCCGGCGTCGGGCTTCGTGATGCCGAGCCCGTCCGTGATCATCGGTGCAGCCGCAGGGGTGATCTGCTTCTTTGCAGCAACATCACTGAAAAAGGTGCTGGGCTACGACGACTCGCTCGATGCGTTCGGCGTGCACTGTGTTGGGGGCATTGTAGGGGCGCTGCTGACGGGCGTGTTCGCGAGCACTGCGCTGGATGGGGGGCAGGCGGGAAGCGTGATAACGCAGTTGAAGGCGGTCGTGGCAACGTTGGTTTATGGCTTTGCCGTGAGTTACATCGTTCTCAAGGTGATCGATGTGACGATCGGACTTCGCGTCAGTGAGGAACAGGAGCGTGAGGGATTAGACGTCTCGCTGCACGGCGAGCATGTTGAGTGAGGTAAGCGTCTATGTTCAACGCGATCCTGGTGTGTCTCGTTTTGCTGGTCGCGGCACTGGTCGTCATCGCTCACCTCGCAGCGAGCGTACGCCGGCATTCACAGATCGCGGCCAGCGCTCGCGGGTCGGCGGAGCGCGCGACCGTACGCAACACTTTGCTGCTCTCGATCTCGCATGATCTGCGCAATCCGCTAGCAGCGATCATGGTGCGGCGGGTCTGATCGCACAATCCCAGGTGGATCAGCCTCGCCGCGCGACGCTCGGTCGTTTGCTCGAGGAGCAGGCGCGCGACATGGCGGAGCTGTTGGGTCGCGTGCCCGAGCTGGTTCGGCTCTACGTCACAACTAAGCCCGTGAGCTGCGAGTGTGAGTCGCTTGCGTCTGTGGGTGGACGGACGGCTCATGGTCCAGCTTTTGGCGAACCTACTCGATAACGTTGCGCGGTACACCCCGTCCGGGACGTCGATCTACATCAGCGCCGAGGCCGGTGACCAGGAAGTGCAGATGGTATGGTCTGCCGGCGCTCGACGACACCGATGACGCTTTGCAAGGGAGCGAGGAAATCTTCGCGCGTAGCAGTCAGCTTCATGGGCAATCTTGGAGGACAACAGTCCAGGGTTTGTGACAGGGGATCCGAAGGCATCTGCTCGCGCTGGAGAAGAGGGCGGGGCTTGGGCTCGCGATCTGTCGGGTGATCGTCGAGCTGCATGGCGGCTCAATCCGTGCGATGAATGGTTCTGGCGGAGGCGCCGAGTCGCGCTCTGCAACGCCGGTGCAGGCGAGCCGGCGGACTGCTGTTGCGGGGCGCACCGCAGGCGGAGGTCGCGCGGCGAGTTCGCCGCGACACGGACGACGGTTAGTACGTGGAACGAACAGTTGCAGCCGGCCACCACGCTGAAGGTGGAGTCGATCAAACGGCGCGCACGAAGTCCTGGGGCGTTCCGTGCTCGAAACAGCGCTCGAACTTCAGGCAGCCGGGGTAGGGTCGCGCTGCATACGAGTTTGCCGTTAGCGCGTGACCACTTGCGCCGTGAGACGCTGGGTCAACGCGCCGCGCAGAGTCGCAAGTTTCTATGACGAAGGAAGATGTTGGGATGTACTTTATACGATCCGTAGATTCTGACTGTAACTCTTTTTCAGTTGCTGAACGGTTTTGATTGATATGAGCACTCATCCGAACACCGGTCATGTGTTTTTTGGCGTCAGGGGTCCATTTTTGGTTGGTGCTCGCTCTTCTTATGCCGCAGCCGCAGCACGCTGATCACCTGACCGAGCGTTAGGCCGCGCGCCTTGAGCAGGAGCAGCAAGTGGTAGAGGAGGTCACCTGCTTCTGCCAACACTTCGCCGGCGGTCCCAGCCGTCGCGGCAAGAGCGACCTCGAGGCCTTCCTCGCCCACCTTCTGGGCGATGCGTTTTATCCCGCTCGCGGCGAGCCGGGCGGTGTAACTATCGTCGGGCCGGACTCTCAGGCGGTCGCCGATGATTGCCTCGAGGTGGGTCAGGAAGTCAAGCGACGTGGCGGCGTTTGGTTCGCCGTCGCCAAAACAACTCGCGGTGCCGAGGTGGCAGGTGGGACCGCGGGGGCGGGCGGTGATGAGGAGGGCGTCGCGGTCGCAGTCGACCTTGATGCCTAGGAGTTCCAGCGTGTGGCCGGATGTCTCGCCCTTCTCCCAGAGTCGAGCTTTGCTGCGGCTGAAGAAAACCACCCGCCCGCGCTCGAGGGTTGCTTCGAGGGCTTCACGACTCATGTAGCCCAGCATGAGCACGGCGCCGTTGTCGGCATGCTGTACGATGGCGGGAAGCAGGCCTTGGCTGAAATCGAGGCTCGCGAGGTCTTGAGTTGAGAGATTCATGCGACGAGTCTCACTGGGATGCCCGCGGCATGAAGTTCGCGCTTGAGGTCTGGAATGCGAATAACGCCGGCGTGAAACACACTGGCGGCGAGCGCCGCATCCACCTGTGCCTCGCTGAACACGTCGCGAAAGTGCTGGGTGGTTCCAGCACCGCCTGAGGCCACAAGCGGCACGTTGCAAATGCTGCGTACCGCGCGCAGGTGCTCGAGATCGTACCCGTTGCGCACGCCATCACTTGCCATGCAGTTGAGCACGATCTCCCCCGCGCCCCGCTCCTGCACCTCGCGCACCCATTGGTGCACCTCGCGGCCGCAATTGTGAGCGCGCGCCGGATCACCCGTGAGTTGCCAAGCCCGATGTACTCCCGCGCTTTCGCGGCTGTCGATCCCCACCACGACGCACTGGGAGCCGAAACGATTGGTGAGCTCGTCGATGAGGTCCGGGCGCGCTAGCGCCGGCGAGTTCACGGAGACCTTGTCGGCGCCGGCATTGAGGATGCGTTCCGCATCTTCAATCGAGGCGATGCCGCCGGCGACACAGAACGGGATGTCGAGCGCGCGCGCGACGCGCCGGACCCAGTCGACGTCGGCCGAGCGGGCTTCAGGACTCGCCGTGATGTCGTAGAATACGAGCTCGTCGGCGCCGGTGTCGCAATATCGTTGCGCCAGGTCGAGGATGTCGCCAGCGACCGAGTGGTCGCGGAAGCGGACACCTTTTACGACCTGGCCGTTACGGACGTCGAGGCAGGCGATGATGCGGCGGGCCAGAATGGCTTGAGCTCCTTTGAGGGGATGCGATCTTCGATCAGCGCCGTACCGCTGACGGCGGCCCTGAGGCCTAGCTGAGCGAGCGCCTTGAGATCGGCGGCGTTGCGGATGCCACCCGAGGCCTGCCAGAAGAGCCTCGGAAAGCTCGCCACGGCTGCGCGGTAAAGGGAGACGTTCGGGCCGCGCAGTGTGCCGTCGCGCCCGATGTCGGTACAGAGCACGTGTTTGAGTGTCCCGGATGGGAAGGCATCGAACGCGTTCCATAGGGATAGGGCGCTGTTCACGGTCCAGCCGTGCGTGTGCAGGTGGGGCTCTCCTGCCGGACCGATGCGCACGTCGAAGGCGACGCAAATGCGCTCGGGGCCAAAGCACTTGAGCCAGCTGGCGACCTCAGCCGGTCGCTGCACTGCGGCGCTGCCAATGACGACACGCGCAACGCCTAAGGAGAGGAGCGTTTCGATGGCGGCGGCGCTTCTTATGCCACCCCCCACTTGAAGGCTCACTTCGCGATACTGCGCAAGACTTTCGATGATGGGTGTGTTGACGCCCACGCCATCCTTCGCGCCGTCGAGGTCCACGAGGTGCAACCAGCGCGCGCCCAAGGAGTGGTAGCGACGCAGAAGTGCCGCGGGCTCGACCGGGTACGCAGTCTCCGTGGCGAAGTCGCCTTTACGCAGGCGGACGCAGCGGCCGCCCCGCAGGTCAATGGAGGGGATCAGGAGCATCTCAGGAAGTTCTCGAGCAGGCGGGCGCCGATTCGACCTGAGCGCTCGGGATGAAATTGCGTACCCCAGAAATTCTTGCGCCGCACGACGGCCGAAAGCTGTCCTCCGTAGTTCGTGGTCGCGAGAGTAAATTCGGAGACCCCCGCCGCGTAGCTGTGAACGAAGTAGGCGTACTCGTTGAGCCCAATGCCATCGAGGAGTGGGTCGGTGCGTCGGGACTCCAGGGGATCGTGCGGGAGCTCGAGTTGGTTCCAGCCCATGTGAGGCACGGGACGGCCGGGCGTAGGACGCAGGCGCCGAATCGTGTCCGGCACGAGACCTAAGCACGGGGTCCGACCCTCCTCTGACTCACGGAAGAGGAGCTGCATGCCTAAGCAGATTCCGAGAACGGGCTGCGTCAGGGTGCGTAGCACATTGGTGAGTTCTGCTGCGCGCAGGCGCGCCATCGCATGACTCGCCGCGCCGACGCCGGGAAGCACGACGCGCTCGGCACTTGCGATCGTGGAACCATCCGCGGTCACTTCGGCGCGCGCGCCCAGGCGTTCGAATGCAAACTGCAACGAAGCCAGGTTTGCGCCACCCGAGTCCACGATGATCACTTCCGACCTCACGACGGCCACCTGTTCAAAGCACCCCTTTGGTGCTCGGCAACTCCGTGCCCTGACGCCGAAGGGCCTGTCGGAGCGACCGCCCGACACTCTTGAAGCACGCTTCGATCATGTGGTGGGTGTTCTCACCCCTGACGTCCACGTGAATCGCAGCGCCCAGCGCATCCCCCAGCGAGCGAAAGAAATGCGGAACGAGCTCCGTGGGTAGATCTCCGACCGATTGCCGTGCGAACTGACCGGAGAATGCCGTGAAGGCCCGACCCGAGAGGTCAACGACGCTCCGCGCCTCACTCTCATCCATCGGCAACAGAAACCCGTAGCGGCCTATACCGCGCTTGTCGCCCAACGCCTGTCGCAGGGCTTCACCTAAGACCAGCGCCGAGTCCTCAACCGTGTGGTGCTCATCGACGTCGAGGTCTCCCTGGCAGCGGAGCTCGAGCGAGAATCCGCCGTGCTTCGCGAGCTGCTCCAGCATATGATCGAAAAAGCCGACTCCGGTCGTTGCGGAGACCGGCACTTCGGCATCCAGGTTCACTCGCACTTCAATCTGGGTCTCCTTGGTGTGACGCTTCACCACGGCCTGACGGGTGAGGAGGGTCTGCACAACGTGCGGCCAGGTCTGCTCCGGAGCGCCGTTTCGCCGGATCGCGAGGCCGCGCAAGCCCAGGTTGCTCGCGAGCTGGAGGTCGCTCTCGCGATCCCCGATGACGGCACTCTTGAGTGGGTCGACATTTAGCTCGCTTAGGTATGCCTCGACCAGTCCGGTCTTGGGTTTTCGGCATTCGCATCCGTCCACTGCCTCGTGCGGACAGACGAAGATTGCGTCGAAGCGGATCCCCTGCGAGTGGAACGCCGCCAGGACGAATTCCTGGACCTGGGTGAAGGCGCTAAATGGAAAGCGCTTGCTGCCCAACCCATCCTGGTTCGTCACCATGACGAGGTGATAACCGTGGCGTACGAGCTCGTTGAGGGCGGCGAACACTCCCGGCATGAAGCGAACCTTCTCCAGGGTATCGACTTGCTCGTCAGGCGGTTCCTCGATCAAGGTTCCGTCACGGTCAATCAGGGCGAGGGCGATGCTCATGCCCAGGCCCTTAGCAGGCGGTCATTCTGGTCGCGTGTCCCGATGCTGACCCGCAGCGCATCGGCTAGACCCAAGTAGCCGCGGGCGTCACGGACCAGGACACCTGCGGCATTGGCGCGGGCCAATGCCAGCGCGGGGTCTTTAAATCGGGCGAGCAGGAAGTTGGCTTCGCTCGGCAGCACTTGCGTCACGATCGGCCGCTGAGAGAGCGCATGCTGCATGCGCGTGCGCTCGGCGCGCACTTGCTCGATACGGCGCGGGAGGGTGCGCAGATGCCGCGGGTTCAGCAGCTCCGCGACCGCCTCCAGAATCAGCTGCGGCACGGCGTAAGGGGCGATTACCTTACGGAGTAATCCGATGACCTCGCGATCGGCGATCAGTGTGCCGAGTCGCGCGCCGGCGAGCCCGTGCGCCTTGGAGAGCGTACGCAGCACGACGAGGTTCGGCCGCTGCGGCAGACGTCGGGTGAGGGACTCGCACGCTGCGAATTCGACGTACGCTTCGTCCACGACCACGAGCGCGCGCCCCTCGAGCGCTGTGGCGATCCGCAGTATCGCGTCGTCGTGGAGGAGGTTACCGGTCGGATTATTCGGCGAACATAGGAAGACAATTTTCACCTCCTGCTGGCACGCATCCCGCAGCGCACGCTCATCGAGTGCATAGTCCTTATCCGCAAGGAGCGGTACGTTTACGAGCGTCGCGCCCTGGATATGTGCCGCCACGGCGTACATGCCAAACGTCGGAGGACACACGAGCACCGCGTCCTGGCTCGCGCGGCAAAAGGCGCGCACCAGCAGGTCGATGGCCTCATCGCTGCCGCGGCAGATCAGAAGTGCTCCAGGCGTCACGCCGTAGAGCTGCGCGAGCTGCTCGATCAGCGCGCGGGCCTGCGGTTCGGGGTAGCGGTTTAATCCCGCTACCGATTCGTCATCGAGTCCCCGCCACGGGAGCTCGTTGGCGTGCAGGCGGGTCAGCGCCGGATCCCAAGCGGCATGCTCGTAGGGTTTGAGCGCCACGATTTCGGGGCGCGCGAGTGTGGACACCCAGCTCATGAGCGAGCGCCTCTTCGGACACTCGCCTTCCGCAAGGCGGGGGGTGAGTCCCGGTCTTCCTGATCCAACGCCGCAAGGCGGCGCGCGACCGCATTTGCATGGGCGTCCAATCCCTCAAGCCCGGCGAGCGCCAGGGCGGTTAGCCCGAGCGCTTGCAAGCCTGCCGGCGAGACCTCCTGCACCGAAATGATCTTGACGAAGTCGCGCACCGAGACGCCGCTCGTGACGCGCGCGTACCCGTACGTTGGGAGTACGTGATTGGTGCCGGCGCAATAGTCCCCTAAGGTCTCCGGCGACCAGCCACCGAGGAAGACCGAACCTGCATTCTGTACCTTGGAGAGCCAGCGACGCGGCTCGGGAACCTGAAGGATCAGATGCTCAGGTGCGTAGGCATTTACAACGTCGATCCCGGTATCGAGATCCCGCACGACGATCGCGCGACAGGTGGCGAGCGACTGAGCGAGGATCGACTGGCGCTTAAGTCCGTCACGCTGGCGCGGGAGCGCACTGGCGACTTCCTCGGCGAGCGCTTCGCTGTCGGTAACCAGAACTGCCTGCGCGAGCACATCGTGCTCGGCCTGGGCTAGGAGATCCGCGGTAACGAACTCTGGCCGCGCGTTAGCATCAGCCAACACGAGGACTTCGGAGGGTCCCGCGGGGAGGTCGCAGGCGGCGCCCGCAGGATCATTCGCTACCAGCTGCTTGGCGGCCGTCACGTAAGCATTGCCTGGGCCAAAGATCTTGTCGACCTTGGGGATGCTTTCCGTGCCGTACGCCAATGCGGCGATCGCCTGCGCACCGCCCACTTTGAAGACGGTGTCGATGCCGCACAGCTGCGCCGCAACCAGCACGGCCGGGTGCGCTGTTCCGCCCGGCTGAGGTGGGGTGCACAGAACCCGGGTCGGACAGCCCGCAAGGCGTGAGGGCACGCCGAGCATGGTCACGGTAGACGGAAGCGGCGCGGTACCCGCGGGCACGTAAAGGCCGACGGAAGCGATCGGTCGGACGATCTCCTCGCAACGCACGCCGGGCTCGGTCTCTAGCGTGTAGGGTTCCGGTATCTGCGCCTTATGGAAGCGTTCGACGTTGGCCATTGCGCGCTCAAGGGCTGTGATCTGCGTCTTGGTGAGCGCTTTGCGCGCGTCCGCGAATTCCTGCGCGGTCACGGCGGGAGATTCGAGCCATACCCTATCGAAGCGTTCAGTAAATAGGCGGACGGTTGCATCGCCCTCGCAGCGCACGCGTGCGATGACCTCTCGGGCAAGCCTGACGAGGTGCTCCTCCACTTGAAACTGCGGCCGCGCGAGCGCATCTCGGCGTCCCGGCTCATCCAGGCTCTTCCAGTCGAGGATGCGCATGCGACTTAAGCCAACATCTTCTCGACCGGCAGGACGAGGAGGGCACTTGCGCCGACCTTCTTTAGCGACTCGAGTGTCTCCCAGAACACGTTCTCCCGGCACACGGCGTGCACTGCGACTCGGTCCGGAGTGCCCTCGAGTGGAATGATGGTGGGCGACTCCGACCCTGGCAGGAGTCTCCTGATCTCACCGAGCGCAGCCCGCGGCGCGTGAAGCATGATGTACTTGCTTTCGCGCACCTGCTGCACCCCATCGATACGCATCAGAAGCCGCTGGACCCACTCGTCCTTTTCTGGAGGGAGATCGAGGGGCGTGCGGATGAGTACCGCGTGACTTTCAAACACAGTCTCGACTTCGCGGAGATGGTTAGCCTGGAGCGTCGATCCCGTCGAGACTAGATCGCAGATCAAATCCGCGCGCCCTAGCCGCGGCGCAATCTCCACAGCACCCGAGAGCGTTACGATTTCGGCACGGACCTCGCGTTCACGCAGGTAACGGCCGAGCAATAACGGATACGTGGTCGCAATTCGGCGGCCACGAAGGGACGCTGGACCTTCATAGGTCGCACCTTCGGGGATTGCGAGAGCCAAACGGCACCGACCGAACTCAAGCGGGCGGACGCACTGAAAACGGGCGTCGTGTCCGCGCTCCGCGAGCTCGAGCCGTTTCTCCTCAAGAACGTTGAGCCCCACAAGGCCTAAGTCACATACGTCTTCCTGAACTAAGTCCGGAATGTCGTCGTCGCGCACGAAGAGAACATCGAGCGGCATGTTCTCCCCAAACCCCATCAGCTGATCCTTGCCGCGCGAGAGCTTCAGTCCACAGCGGGCGAGGAGGTCTACAGACGGCTCGCTCAGCCGTCCGGATTTCTGCACAGCAAGTTTGAGACGCGGCTCATCCATGCCGCGAGCCCTCCGGTTGGCCGCCACCGGCGCGGCGGGCTTCATCGAGTCTACGTGCGACTGCGGCGTAACCGCCGTTACCGGTCGCCAAAAATCGCGCGACCCGCCCAATGGTCGTGACGCTGACGCCAGTGCGACGGTGAATCTCGCGGTAGGGGAGCTCGCGCTCGAGATACGGCACCACTGCCCAGCGATCAGCCATCGCCTCAATTTCTGCAGGCGTGCATAAGTCGCGGAAGAACGCGCGGCACTCCTCGGGGGTGCGAAGCAAGGCGATTGCCGCGTAGAGCGCGCTCTCGGCGAGCGCTTCCTGGCGCGGCGTCATGTGCTGATGGGTTTTCATGTCCTGCTAATGTAATAGCGCATTGCTACAAGTATAAAGATATGAGCGTTTTGAAGCAAGCACAACAATGCTGATTTTAACGAGACGCCAGGGGGAAACCGTGCGAATCGGCGATGATGTCGCCTTCACCGTGCCTGGAGTCAAAAAAGGCGGGCAGGTGCGCATCGGGGTCACCGCCCCAAGAACGATCTATGTGCATCGCGAAGAGATCTACCAGCGCATTCACCCAAGCCCGAGCGCGGCAGCACCCGGTCCGACCCTCCAGACACGACCCGCCACGAACGCGAGTTCAATCCCATGAGCTTGGGTCCCCGGCGGGGCCGCGACCGAGGCGTGGCGTCGCGAGTACAACGAGGAGCGGCCCGAGAAAGTCCTCGGCGGGCTGACGCCGACCGAGTATGCGAGGCGGTTGACGGAAAAGGTCGTTATAATCCTCGAAAACACTCTAAACCGAACCGCTACTCAAGGCGGGGGGAACGCCGGTTAGGATATATTTCTAGCAGCTGAGGCCATAAAGATGGCCATCGCGGACTTCCGCGGCACGGTGATTGGCCGCAAGATCGTCACGCTGGTCGCCGACCATCAGAACAAGCCACGATGAACCAGGCGGGTCACTACTCCGCTACGCTGACTTACCTGAAGGCTGTCACGGCTGCCGGCACTGCGGACGCCGACAAGGTGATGGCAGAGCTCAAGAAGACGAGGATCAACGATATGTTCGCCAAGGGTGGTATATCCGCGCCGATGGCCTGATGATCCATGACATGTACGTGATGCAGGTTAAGTCGCCGCGGGAGTCCAAGTACCCCTGAGACTATTACAAGGTGGTGAAGCGCATGAGCGGTGAGGAAGCTTTTGGTCCTGTCACCGGTCTTTGCCCGCTCGCGTCGAAGTACGTAGTGCTCTGCCGGCGCTCGTCTGCCATCCGCGGGTTGAAGTCACGTGTCGCCGAACAGCAAGCCACGAGATGACGTTACGGCGACCATTGCGGAGGAGGCCGCGGCTACGTGAAACGCTTTACTGTTTTGGTACACATCTGGCTCCTGTCTTTCATGGTTTGCGTCGTGGTAGTGGCTCTTTCGTTTGCGCACATAGACGTGCCGATAGCTCTACATTTCTGGGAAGCCGGTCGTTTCCTCAGCCCCTTGAAGACGGCTTTCGGCACTGCTGTCATTTTGTCTTCGGAATCGGTAGTGGCCCTAGGTCTGATTCTCGCCCGCATAATGCGCGGACATATCTCGCGATTCGGGGAGGCCTTGGCGATAGCCTGCTTGGCCTCGATATGTACCTATGGCATCAACAGCGGGGTATTGAAGCCATTTTTTGGGGTTCCGATCCCTGCTGAAGTAATGGAAGGCGCAAGACATTCCTTCAATTTTCTGAATGGTTCCGGAAATAGCAGCTTTCCCTCCGGCCATATGGTGCTGGCAGGCGCGTTTGCGGGGGTTTTCATTAGCCTCTACAGAACCAGTGTCTGGTTACTTTCCGCACTGCTGGTACTCGCCGCGGGTCTGCTGGTTGTCGGAGACTGGCATTTTATCAGCGATGTGATCGCAGGGACTTTTGCTGGCGTGTCCGCCGGAATTCTGGCCGGAGAAGCGTGGACCGTTCACTCCAAGCTGCCGGTATAGTCACTTCATAATATTAGCAGCCTTGAAAAACGCGCACTTTCGGCCAGAAGCTGCCACCGAGTCGATTTCCGAGCATCTGGTCCCGATGCGGCTGCGCCCGCGCCAACTCGACATTTGCGAACCCCACCAAGGCGCGCCTGATCGCGGCCCGACGACGCGCTGCGGCACATGCTCGCCGGCGTGACCGCCTCTAGTTTAGGATCGGCCCTCGAAAGCAATGTAGCGCATCGTGCGGCAACCAAGTTTCGCGATCGCCAGCTGTTGGTGCGCGTCGATTGCAGTTACCCGAGTCATGGCGTATTGGCTGCGCTCGGAATGATTCCCGGGAACAGGTATTGCTGCGCGAGCACCAGCGCGGCAAGCAGCAGCGTCAATACAATGCTGTGCACGAACGTGCGGGCGAAAATCGTTCCTTCCTGACCCTTCAGCTAGGTCACAGCGGCACCAGTGGCGATATTCTGCGGCGATATCATCTTACTTATGACACCACCGGACGAGTTCGTCGCGGCAAGGAGTACCGGGTTGAAGTTGAGCTGCTTTGCGGCGACCACCTGCAGATTTCCGAACAACGCATTGCCGGACGTGTCGCTACCCGACAGTGCCACTGCGATCCAGCCGAGGAACGGCGAGTGTAAGCCAGACCAGAATAATTCATCAGGTACGCGAGCGCGATGATGAGCATCACTGTGATCACCGACACCCACGTCTGACGCACGTCTGACGCAAGGTTTGCGCTACGCAGCCCACGAATGCTGGAGGCGACACTCTGAACAGCACGCAGCTTATCAGGCTGGCAACAAGGACTGCAGTCCCGGTAGCGAGCGGCTGGAAGGTCCAAATGGCAGCGTAGGGCTGGTCGTGGTAGCGCGTCATAGCGATTGCATTGTGTAGGCTTGGCCAGGAAATGTTAACTGCGCACCGAGCGCCAGCCATCGTAGAGCAATGTGACATAGAAGGGCAGAATGAGACCGATAAAGGGCAACTGTCGGCCGATCATTGCCGCTAGCGTTGGTGCGGGTAGGTCCGTCACGGCACTGAGTACCGTAACTGGAAGCCCAAGTGCGCCGAATGCCACTGGCGTCGTGTTGAAGAGCAGCGCGAACACCAGCGCCTCGATCGCCGGGAACCCCACCAGGATCAACAAGGAGCTCGTGATGGCGACCGGACATCCGAATCCGGCAACGCCCTCCAACAAGGCGCCAAAGCAAAAGCCAACCACGACCAACACAATTAGGCGGTCATTCGGTAGATTGGAAAGCATCCAGAAGCGAAAAGCGTCGAAGCGGCTTGAACGGACGGAAGTGTTATAGAGCAACAGCTCATTGAGTACGAGCCACATCACTGGCCAGAGTGCGAAGATGGCCCCATTCAGGACCGATTGAACCGCGAGTTGGAATGGCATCTGCCAAGGTCCGAGTGCAACGACGCCGCCGACGACCAGACCAGCCAACGCTGCCTGCCACGCGGGTCGCCGCAGCAACCCCTGTAAGAGCACGACGCTCAGGACAGGTAGCGCTGCAACCAGAAAAGACAGCCGTAGACTGTTGCCTACCGGTGTCAACAGTTGGTGGAACATGGCGGTCTGATTATTGATGAGGAAAGCGGTGCCGGCCCAGGCTCTGAAGTCTCTTAACGCTCAGGGAGGTTCTTCTTCAAGAACCCCCAACCCTCACGGCAGGAGGCCCGGGTTACCTGACAAGGTCAAGACCCGGAAATCCGGCTCCACCTCATGAAACGAAGACGCCGCGCAAGGACCCACTGTTTGATGTCCGCTCCTTCGAGCATGACCGGCCGCTTTGGCTTAGCGCCGATATCCCACAGGGGTCGATAGCGCCATCCGGCTCGAGCCGGCCAATCGGGACCATTCGACCGCGCCTCTCAATTTCCCTGGAAGCCGACATTCGCGGATACGCAGTCTCCGGGAAAGCCGAAGCGATTCACTCCCACGGATGCCGAGCAGTGCGGGCACGCCTCCTGTACCGGTGCGCGAGTGGTGGCCGGCGTGGGCGCAGATATGGTTATCGCGAGGGGGGGCGCTACCGGCTGCGATGCCTGCGTATTTCAACCTGATCGAACTGCGGTAGATTGTCGGTTATCTCGAACCACGACGATTTGACATCGACATAGATATGTTTGTCGGGCCGAAGCTGCGGATCATCGTCAAGAGCTCCGGCAGGAATTTCAACTACCGGCGATTTAGCCGACGGGTCTGGCAGCGAAGACCCACATTGAGCACAAAAGCTGGAACGGTATGGCGGAGGAGCGCGCAGAATTGGCGCCTCGTAAGTTTTGATAGATTCTAACCCTTTGGTGAAACGAAGATCCTCACGGTTGACGTACATTCCTGCCGCAAAGGCGGAGCCACTGACTTTGCGACAGCGACTGCAATGGCACAATTCAAACGGACCAGCGACGCGATCGACCTCGAAACGAACAGCTCCACATAGACAGCTACCGCGGATCATGTAAGTGTCACCCTTAGAGACGGCAAAGCGGGGCGCAGAGAACAAACCTACCACCAAAACCACACCAGCGGGTGACGCCTTTCCCAGAGGGCAACCCGCACACTCCTTCGGC
>Ga0187778_10001334_pt1 | contig 17297 bp, 13 predicted proteins | sample 1015_Q2_SP5_20_M_FD_132418 | JGI IMG/M metagenome (GOLD analysis project Ga0187778, IMG submission 132418) | Tropical peat soil microbial communities from peatlands in Department of Meta, Colombia - 1015_Q2_SP5_20_MG | ecosystem: Environmental > Terrestrial > Soil > Wetlands > Peat | place...
CGCTCGAGCAGCTGCCCCGGCAGCTGCGCGACGAGGCAACGCGCGAAATCGATCTGGCCGGAGCCCTGGTTACGCCGGGTCTGATCGACTGCCATACGCACATCGTCTATGCGGGCGACCGTGTACATGAATTCGAGATGCGTCTGCAGGGTGCAAGCTACGAGGAAATCGCGCGCGCAGGCGGGGGAATCCGCGCCACGGTGACGGCAACGCGCCAGGCCGACGAGCAGCGACTGTATGCACAGTCCTCCAAGCGTCTGCACGCCCTGCTGGAGCAGGGCGTAACAGCCATCGAAATCAAATCCGGCTACGGCTTGAGCTGCGCGCACGAGGCGCGCATGCTGCGCGTCGCGCGCCGCCTCGGCCAGGACCACGCCGTGAGCGTGCGCACCAGTTATCTCGCTGCTCACACGGTGCCGCCCGAATTCGACGGTCGGGCCGACGAGTACGTGGACGCACTCTGCCAGTGGCTGCCGCAGCTCCATGCCGAGGGGCTGGTCGACGCGGTCGACGCGTTTTGTGACACGGTCGGCTTTACGCTGGCGCAAACGCGCCGGGTTTTCGAGGCGGCGCGCGCCCTGCACTTGCCGCTGCATCTGCACGCCGAACAGCTCGGCAACCAACACGGCGCCGCCCTTGCTGCGCGCTTCGGCGCCCTATCTTGCGACCACCTGGAGTATCTTGACGCCGATGGCATACAGGCGATGGCCGCGCACGGCACGGTCGCGGTCTTGCTACCGGGTGCGTATTATTTTCTGGGGGCGCCGCAACCGCCGCCCGTCGCCCAGTTGCGCACGGCCGGAGTGCCCATTGCAATTGCGACCGACCACAACCCGGGCAGCTCACCCGTTCTCTCGCCACTACTCGTGCTCAACATGGCTTGTGTCCTGTTCGGGCTCACCTCCTGGGAGGCCCTGCGAGGATTCACGGCAAATGCGGCCCGTGCCCTCGGGCTCAATTCCACCCACGGGGCGCTCACCGCGGGCCGGCGTGCCGATTTTGTCGTCTGGGACGCTGCCCACCCGGGCGAGTTGGCGTATTACGTTGGACGCAATCCTTGCCAACACCGGATCTACGGTGGTGAGGAGTGCGACGCCGGCACTTCGCTAGGACACACACCGCTATGAACTCGGAGGTTTTCGAACTGCGTCGCGGCAGCACGCCGCTGCTCGTCAGTCTTCCGCACGTGGGCACGCAAATTCCCGACGCACTGCGAACGGCCTTCGTCGAGCGCGCCTTGTGGTTGGAGGACACGGACTGGCATCTGGAATCGCTCTATGATTTCGTCGGCGAGCTCGGGGGCACTCTGATCGTCCCGCAATTTAGCCGCTATGTGATCGATCTGAATCGCCCGCCGCACGATGCGCCGCTGTACGACGGCGGCAACAATACCGAATTGTGTCCGACACGCTTTTTCACGGGCGAACCTCTGTACCGTCCCGGTCGCGCGCCGGGTCCGGAGGAAATCGAGACGCGGCGCAGGCAGTACTGGCAGCCTTACCATGACGCGCTTGACCAGGAGTTGGGCCGTTTGCAGGCGACCCACGGCCACGCGCTGTTGCTCGATGCGCACAGCATTCGCTCGGAGCTTCCTTGGCTCTTCGAGGGCAAACTCCCCGACCTGAACCTGGGAACGGCAAATGGCAAGAGCTGCGCCGCCACCCTGCGCGACACCCTCGCACAGGTGCTGGCCAACGGCTCGCGCTACTCGCACGCCGTCGACGGTCGCTTTCGTGGAGGGTACATAACCCGGCACTACGGTCGCCCGGAGACCGGAATTCATGCGGTGCAACTCGAAGTGTGCTGGAGCTGCTACATGGAGGAATTGCCGCCCTACAGCCTGGACGAATCCCGAGCCGTCTATCTGCGGCCGCTGCTGCGCGAATTTGCCGCTTCGATGCTGTATTGGGCGGCACAGCATGGCTGAGCTCCCGTTGACCGGCTCGAAGCAAATGGGCAACGAGGCGCCGCACGAGCCCCCCGAGCTGCTTTGGGCGCCGCGGGCGTGGATAGGAGGCAAGTGGCAAGACGCTGTGCTTCTGCGCGTCGGCGCCGACGGCAACTGGGCCGAAATTCAAATTGGCGCTGACGCCGCGCCACAGGCCGTTGTTCTGGGTGGTCCAGCGCTCCCGGGGCTTGTCAATGCCCACAGCCATTGCTTTCAGCGCGCCTTCGCAGCCATGGCCGAGCGCCGCAGCCTGGAAGAAGACGATTTCTGGACTTGGCGCGAGCGCATGTATCAGGTGGCCTTGCGCATTGATCCGCAACAGCAGCGTGCGATCGCGGCCCAACTGTTTCTCGAAATGGTGCGCGGCGGCTATACGCAGGTCTGCGAATTTCACTACCTGCACAACGACACGGACGGACGCGATTACACGGAGGACCGGGTGCGCATGGCTCGAGGCATTGTCGAGGCGGCGCACGAGGTCGGCATTGGTCTGACACTGTTGCCGGCGCTCTATGAGCGCGCGGGCTTCTCCCAGCCCTCGCTGCGCGAGGACCAGCGACGCTTTCGCGCCGATGCGGACGCGGTCGTGGCGATGCGCGATGCGCTGCGCGCTTCGCCGCCGTACGACGCCCAAGTAGCGGCCAAGCCATCGCCCCTGAACGTCGGTCTCGCAGTGCATTCGCTGCGCACGGCTACACCCGCGGGGCTCAATCGGCTGCTTGCCCAAGGCGATGACGCACCCATTCACATTCACGTCGCAGAGCAATTCCAGGAAGTCGACGATTGCCTGTCTGCAACAGGGCTGCGACCCATCGAGTGGCTGTGCCGGCACACCGCGCTCGACCGCCGCTGGCAACTGGTGCACGCAACCCACAGCTCTCCTGGCGAAATCGAGGCCATTGCGCGAAGCGGTGCCGGCGTCGTACTTTGTCCCAGCACGGAGGCCAACCTGGCCGACGGGGTCACCGATTTGACCGGATGGCTAAAGCAAGGCGTGCCGCTGTCGGTCGGCTCCGACAGTCAGGTCACGCGATCGGCCATGGAGGAGCTGCGCCTGCTCGAGTACGCGCAGCGGCTCACCAAGCGTGTGCGCTGCGTGGCTGCGGCCCCGCAGCAGCAGCAGCCGTCGACGGCCGAGCGTCTGTGGTCACGCGCTCTCGAAGGCGGCGCGCAGGCCGCGGGCTTTGCGCGCTGGGGATTGCAAGTCGGGGCGCGCGCCGATTTGTTGGTCGTGGATACGAACACACCCGCACTGCTTGGCGTACCCGCCTCGTACACATTGGACGCGCTGGTTTTCAGCAGTCCGATCCGTCCGTTTCGCGATACGTTGGTCGCGGGGCGCTGGGTCACACGCAACCACCACTGTAGCGCGGCCGATCGCATCGGAGCGCGTTTCGTCGATGCGATGCAGCAGATCTGGCAAGGCAAGGTGGACTGACGGCGGGAGCCGCGTACGGGGCGCTCGGTACGTTTTCGCTCTCGCAACGCCTACGTCAACGCGACGGCAACGCTCAGGGTGACGGACAAAAGCACGACGAGCAGCGCCGACGTACGCCAGCGAGCCAGGACCAGGACCCCCAGGGCAGCGATGACGACGTCGCTCGGGGCGCGTACCGCACTGACCCACAGCGGATCGTAAAGCGCCGCGGCCAGCATCCCCACGACCGCGGCACACACGCCCGCGATGGCGCGCGCCGCCACCGGATGCAAGGCCAACGCCCCCCAGAGCGGCAATATGCCGGCAGCCAGCAAGAAACCGGGAAGAAAGGTCGCGACGAGTGCCACGGCCGCGCCCAGCAGACCGCCATCGCCGCCGGGAAGCCGCGCACCAAGATACGCGGAGAGCGCGAACATCGGGCCCGGCACCGCCTGCGCAGCGCCGTAGCCGGCCAGAAAATCTTCGGAGGAAATCCAGCCGGGCTTGACCAAGGCATCCTGCAGCAAGGGCAACACGACGTGGCCCCCGCCAAAGGCCAGGGCGCCCGTGCGAAAAAACGCATCGGCGTAGACGAGCAATCCGATGTGCGTGCGCGCGGCCAGCGGCAGGCATAGCAGCAAAGCCCCAAAGCCCGCGAGCAGCAGCCAAGCCGTGCCTGCTCCAAAAGGCACACCGAAGTCCCCGGCAAACGCGGGCCGAACCTTGCGACACACGACTGCGCCACAGGCCGCGCCCAGCCCAACGACGAGCAACTGGGCCCAAGCCTGCCCGATGCTGAGCAAGATGATGGCGGAGGCAACCGCGATCAGCCGACGCTCGAGGTCCGGACAAAGCGCTCGGGCCATACCGACAAGACCGAACGCAACCACGGAAAGAGCGACGAGCTTCAGACCATGCACCGCGGCCTGGCCGACGACACCCGAGAGCAAGGGCAGCAGCGAAGCAAAAGCAAACAGCAGCAGCGCCGAGGGCGCAGTGAAGGCAACGAAAGCGGCCAATGCCCCGGGCCAGCCCGCACGCAAAAGACCCAGCGTGAACCCGAGCTTGCTGCTGCCCGGGCCGGGCAAGAATTGGCAAAGCGTCAGCAGATGCCCGAACTGTGTCTCGCTAAGCCAGGCGCGCCGCTCGACAAACTGCTGGCGAAAATACGCAAAATGCGCAATCGGGCCTCCGAAACAAGTGAACCCCAAGTGCAAGAACGCCCAGAATACTTCGCCGACGGTTCCCTTGACCATGGACCTACGGAACATCCCGCAATTCGAAGGCCGCAATGCGGCTTACATCGCGCACTGCGCTCTCGCAAGTATCGCGTCGCAGCGGGCCGTGGCCGCATTCGGGCGGCCTGGCGCACGATGCGGCGCGCCGACCATCGCCTGCAATGTGCGTCGATGCGAAGCCGGCCGGCGCCTCGGACGCAGGCAGCCGCACCAGAGGATGCACAGGCAACCCTGCGCTTTGCGATGGCATGCGTGGCCCCAGCGATCGCGATCGCGCAAAAGGAAAAAGACCTGTGCAACCGCATTCATTGGAGGTTTTCGAGGAGCTGCGTCGCCGACGTCACGGGTGGCAAACAGGTTTGATTGCGGCACACGTATGCCGCGGCTTGCCCGTCGACCGGATCGCGGCCCTCTCCTAGGGGGCTGTGCGCCGACAAGCTCAGGACCCGAGAGGGAAGGTACGTTCGGTGCACGGCCTCGATGAGCGCGGCGGCCCGCTCGTGGCCGCCCGCAAAGACGATGCTGGCCGCGCCCGCGCGCTCAAAATCGTGGGCCGCGAGCAGGTGGGCAAATCCAAAGGCGTTGCCCGCGGCGGCTCCTCGGTAGCGCGTCAGAACATGCTCGGCGCACTCCTTGTAGCTCTTTCGCCCAGACAGCTCATGGGCTCGCAGAAGCGCCAGCACGGTCTCCGAGGTTCCCGAAGGCCACGCGCTGTCAAACGGCGCCAGCGGCCGATGGATCAGCGGCGAAGTGCTGCGGCTCGTGAAAAACAGATCTCCATCCCAAAACTGCTCCAGGACGCAATCGAGCAGATCCAAAGCGCGGTCCAGATCGCATTTGTCAAACGCCGACTCATATAGATCGATCCGTGCATTGGCCAGAAAGCCGTAGTCATCGAGAAATCCCGGGACCTTGGCAACGCCATCGCGCCAAACCCGGTACACGCCGGCTTTGGGCATCGAGAGGTGCTTCTGCAGAAAGTCGGCAGCCTGTCGGCCCGCCTCCAGGTATTCGGCATTGCCGGCGGCCTGGTAGGCCGAGCACAGACCCTGAATCATGAGTGCGTTCCATGCCGTCAGGACGTTTTCATCGCGACCTGGTCGCACACGTGCGGCACGGGCAGCAAAAAGGCGCGCCCGTATTGCGTCGAGACGAGCCTGCTCCTCGTCGTTGAGGGTCACGCGTCGCTGCAATACCGAGCGGCCGTGCTCGAAGTTCCCCGGATCTTCGACGCCATAGGCCCGGGCCGCGAATGCGCCGTCCTCGGGGCCTAGCGCCTGCTGCAGCTCCTGCGGACTCCAGGCGTAGAAGCGCCCTTCCTCGCCCTCGCTATCGGCGTCCTCGCTCGCATAAAAGCCGCCTTCGGGATGCCGCAGATCCCGCAGCACGTACCCGATGCTGTCCTCAAAGACGCGTCGCCACGACGCGCGCCGGGTCAGCCGGTAGGCATCGGCGTAGAGCTTGACCAGCAGCCCGTTGTCGTAGAGCATTTTCTCGAAATGCGGAACCGTCCAGTGCGCATCGACGCTATAGCGTGCGAATCCGCCCCCGAGCTGATCGTAGATTCCACCGCTGGCCATGCCGTCGAGCGTGCACGCCACGGCCGCGAGCAGCTGCGGCTCTTGGGTGCGCGCATAGACACGTAGCATCAAGTCGAGGCAGCTTACGTTGGGAAACTTTGGCGCACGACCCAATCCCCCGTTTACCGGATCGGTATTGCGCGCAAAGGCCTGCGCCGCCTGCGCCGGCATATCAGGCGGCGGTGTGCCGGCAGAGGCAAAGAGCTGTTCGTCGTGGAGCCGAAAGCCCTGCAGAAACTGCCGGCAGTTTTCCCGAATCTCGTCCTGGCGTGAGCGCCAGGCTTCGATCAAACCCTGCAGCAGCCGGCGAAAGCCGGGTCGGCCGTAGCGCTCCTCGGGCGGAAAGTACGTGCCCGCGAAGAACGGCTCCTGATCGGGCGTGAGAAAAACCGTCAGCGGCCAACCGCCCGACTGCCCCATCATCTGCACGACACGCTGGTACAGATCATCGACGTCGGGTCGCTCCTGGCGATCGACCTTGATGTTCACAAAGTGTTCGTTGAGCAGCTGCGCGATTTGGGGGTTCTCAAAACTTTCGTGCGCCATCACGTGGCACCAATGGCAGGCAAAATATCCGACCGACAGGTGCACAGGTTTGTTCTCGGCGCGCGCGCGCGCAAATGCCGCCTCGCCCCAGGGATACCAGTCGACGGGGTTATCGGCGTGCTGCAGCAGATAGGGAGAGGATTCTTTCGCTAGTCGATTTGGCATCTGACGCTTCCCCCGGCAGTCCAAGCGCGCCCCAGCTTCTGCGTCGCCTTCGTTCCCACCCGGCGCGCTTGCGCCGGGCACTGCACACCCGGTTAACCCAAAGCACAGGGGTTCACGTGCGCGCAACGAGTGCGACGACCCCGCGGCTCACCAGCAACCGTCTTGCGACGGGCGGCGCGGTGTCCGCGGAGGCGCACGGTTCCGAGAGTCGTTGCGCGACCCACCTGCGAACCACGTACAGATAATAGAATGCCGCCGGCTTGGCATGCGGGGCGGCGCGCGCGACGAAGTGGGTCGCTGGGCGGCGCACCACCCCCGCCTCGAACAGGGATCTCAAAGCGCGTTCCAAAAATGGTTATCACCCCGGAGGACTGGAGCGCGATCCGATTAACGCTGACGCTGGCGTTTGTCGTCACCGCTGTGCTGCTGCTGGCTGGCACCCCGATCGCCTGGTGGCTGGCCAACAGCAAGTCGCGCTGGCGCGGGCCTGTGTCCGCATTGATTACGCTGCCGCTCGTGTTGCCGCCGACGGTTCTGGGCTTTTATTTGCTTGTTGCGATGGGTTCCGGCGGCCCGGTCGGCCACCTGACCCAGGCCCTGGGATTGGGCTTGCTGCCTTTTCATTTTTCCGGGCTGGTCGTCGCTTCTGTCCTTTACTCAATGCCTTTTGTGGTTCAACCCATTCGCAACGCCTTTGAGGCCAGTGGCAAGCGACCGCTCGAGGTCGCGTCCTGTCTTCATGCCCGGCCCCTGGATGCATTTTTCAGTGTTGCTCTGCCGTTGGCGCGGCCGGGATTGATGGTCGGCGCAATTCTGGGGTTCGCGCACACGCTGGGCGAATTCGGCGTCGTGCTCATGATCGGCGGAAACATTCCGGGCGAGACCCAGGTGCTCTCGATTCAGATCTACAACCATGTCGAAGCGCTCGAATACACCCAAGCCCATTGGTTAGCCGGGAGCCTGCTCGTCATTTCCTTTGTCGTACTAATGGTCGTCTACCTCTACGACCCGAAACGTCGTGTGTTCTGAGATGATCCGCGCGCAATTCGACCTGGCGCTTACCAATTTCGTGCTGCGAGCACGGATGGAGGTACCTGCGCGCGGGGTCACCGCTTTGTTTGGTCCGTCGGGTTGCGGCAAGACGACTTTGTTGCGTTGCATTGCCGGCTTGGAGCCAAGGGCCCGCGGTTATCTGCAGATCGAATCAGAGACCTGGCAGGACGATGCGCAGAGAATTTTCTTGCCCACGTTCCGGCGATTGCTTGGCTTCGTCTTTCAGGAGCCGAGCTTATTTGAGCACCTCGACGTGCGCGGCAACTTGGAGTTCGGCTACGTGCGCACGCCGGCGGCGCAGCGCAAAATCACCTGGGAGCGCACCGTCGAGCTCCTCGACATCGGCCCGCTCTTGCACCGAATGCCGGGCCGCCTTTCAGGCGGAGAAAGGCAGCGGGTGGCAATTGCGCGCGCAGTCTTGGCGGGGCCCCGACTGCTGTTGATGGATGAGCCGCTTGCCGCCCTGGATGCGCAGCGCAAGCGCGAAATCTTGCCCTTCCTAGAGCGGCTGCAGCAGGAACTGTCGATCCCTGTTTTATACGTAAGCCACCAAGTCGACGAAGTGACGCAACTGGTTGATTACCTTGTCTTGATTCGCGCCGGAGAGGTCGTTGCCAGCGGTCCGTTGGTGCAAATACTCGCCCGCGTGGACCTGCCGACGGCACAGGACGAGGAGGCGGGGGTCGTGATCGAGGCGCAAGCCGTAGCGCATGAAACGCGCCACCACCTCCTGCGACTGGAATTTCCTGGGGGGCAGTTGTACGTCCCGAGCGAGAAAATTGCGCTCGGACAGCGCGTACGCCTGCGAATCCAGGCACGCGACGTGAGCCTCGCGCTCTCGGAGCACCACGACAGCAGCATTTTGAACCGCTTCCCGGCGACCATCGTCGAACTTGCCCAAGCAGCCAATGCCGCGAACGTCATGGTTCGACTGGACGTGGGCGGAACGGCATTGCTTGCGCGAGTTACCCACCGGTCGCTCGAGCAGTTGCAAGTGCAAGTGGGCAGTAAGGTCTGGGCTCAGGTCAAGTCGGTGGCCTTGACGTCGTAGAAGTCGCGGGGTGTCGGCCCGGCCAATCCGGAAACCGCGACGGGGCGCAATGTCGCCCAATGGGCCGGGCGCACCATCGCAACACGCGCACGGTCATTAAACGGCAATACCTCCCCAGTAGGTTGTCTGTGTGCACCGGCGAAAGGGGCACCGGCCGCGAAATGCGCCCGACCGAACGAGGCGAAGGACGGTTGGCACGTACAAGGGGGGAAACGATGAAAAAACTGCGAACCAGAGTATTGGTCGGCGCTCTCATTTGTTGTCTTGCGGGTTTTACCGATATCGCAGCCGCGGGCGGCTCGCGGCCCGAGACGTTGGGCACGTCATTTCCGTCGGATTTTCCGGTCATCCAGAACTACTACCTCGGCGTGCCCGCCATCGGGTTTGGCGCACGCGGGCGGGTCGAACGCGTTCCGGTGATTTTTCTGCACGGCAATAACGACACGCCGTTTCCAACCCCGTGCAATCCTTTCGGTTACATCCACAATGCGGCTCAGTACTTCCTAAACCAGGGCTACCGCCCCTCGGAACTCTGGGGCGTGGGCTACCAAGGCGACCAATGTGATCTGGCCGAGGAACTCCCGCGCAAGTCTGGCGTCAGCCACAGCACCGCGGCCGCCGTACCGATCATCCGCGCGTTTGTGCACGCGGTACTGGAATACACGGGAGCAGAACGCGTCGACATCGTCGCCCATAGCCTCGGCGTCACGGCGGCTCGCGAATGGATGCTGCAGGACAACGCCTACGCACTGGTGCGCTCGCTCGTTGCAATCGACGGACCCAATCATGGAATCATCGACTGCTCGCCGGCGGCGGGCAATTACTTCCAGTTGCCATCGAACGGGGGTTTCGTGCCCAACAGTGCGATATGCGAGGAATACGGCTCCGATCACACCCAACTGCTGACGGTACTCAACGCCGCCGGGGAGACCCCGGGACCTACCCGCTATCTCGTCATTCGCAATGTGTTTAGCCCGGAACCCGAAAGTGGCGACTTTGTCTATCTCTCAGCGCAAGACGGCATATTTCCACCGGTGCCGGCCGAAGATCGGGATGGCAATCCGCACGACTTCTCCGATAGCGCCTTGCTAGCGGGGGCGCCGTCGTTGGATCTTACGAGCCAGGGTCAATACGACACGATTCTGGGCACGGCGCACCTGGGGATTCTGAATTCGCCGCAGGCCTGGCAGGCGGCGCTAAATTTTCTGAAAAAGGACGCTGGCGAGCATTGAACACCGGCGCTTGACCAACAACTTTCGACTGCTGCCCGTCACCGCTGGCGGGCAGCAGTGCCTCGCATCGGCCCGCACGGCGATCGCCGATCGACGGTTTCCGCGGTGCGAAATCCCATTGTTGCCGAGCCGCGACCTTCTGGATCCCGCGGGGACCTCACGCGAACGATTGTTGGCATGGCGCATCCATCGGACGGCGGCCGGTATCATGCTATGCGCCGGGGGCACAGCGGGCGATGGACCGCGGTCACGCGGTCAGACGTGCCCGCGGGCACCGGCAAGCACAGCGAATCGGGAGAACGCACGATGGCACGCACTGCGCAAGAAATCTTCCGCCATCATGGCGAGGCCATGGATGCGCAAAACATCGATGCCATTGTCGAGGACTACACGGAGCGTTCGGTACTTATCGTCGGGCCGCGGATCTTCCGGGGGAAATCCGAGATCCGGGCATTCTTTAAGTCGTTCCTCGATACCCTGCCCGAGGCCGAATGGTCGGTCCCGATCGCTACGTTTGAAGGCAACGTCCTGTACATCGAGTGGGCGGTGAAGTCCCGGGGCCGCCTCGTTGCCGAAGGCGCCGATACGTTCGTATTTGCTGACGGAATGATCGCGGTGCAAACCGCACATCCTTCACCCACGAATGCCCGCTCCAACGGTGCTTGACCGCAACGCAGACACTGACTTATAGAGTCATCGGTCGCGCTGGATCCGGGCGCGGGCCGCAGGTCGAAGCAAAACGAGGGGCCTCTCGGACTCGAAGTGACACAGACTCAGCATCGTGAGCGGTTAACCGGAGAGTGACTCTGACTTTCGCGAGCTATCTTAACCCTTCGGTACGTATGCCTGACGTGGGTCAACAACCAATGTCCCCGTCGCGTCCAAAATTCTCTCAGCAAGTGGGTGGCCTACGACGATCGCGCGGGCTGCGCGGTACGCCGAAACGAGATTTGCAATGCAAATTGGGGAGAGCAATCGTGGCCGAAAAATCAGACAAGGAAATCACTGTCACTAAGGCCGAAGGGGCGAGCAGCCCTGCGGTGTACAACCCGTTTCAGGACATGGAGCGTTTGTTCGAAGATTTTATGGGGCGAGGCTGGATGAGGCCCATGCGCTGGGATCGTCCGTTGTTTTCGGATTTTCCGTCGGGGTGGATGCCCAGCTTTGACTTCAAGGGGATGGCCAAAGTCGACGTCATCGATCGCGACGAGGAAATTACGGTGCGGGCCGAGCTGCCAGGGGTAGAGAAGGAGAACGTCAAGGTAACGCTGAGCGGCAACCTCATTACGATCAAGGGCGAGGCTAAGCGGCAAAGCGAGGAAGAAAAGGGCGAAGTGCGCCGCTCCGAAATCTATCGCGGGTCGTACCAGCGAACATTTACTTTGCCCTCGGCGGTGGACGAGTCCAGAACGAAGGCGACGATGAAGGACGGCATCTTGGAGATCGTAATGCCCAAGACCGGCTCCACAAAGCGACATTCGATCAAGGTTGAGTAAGTGGGCTATTTCGCGGTTTCGGGCCGCAGCCTGCTGCGGCCCCGTGTCGCTCCGAGCCGCGGCCGCCGGGGTGTTTGAACGCTCCACCGCGGATCGCGAAGGTTGCCTTGGCTCGGGCGTGATCTGCGGGGGAAGATCCGCGATCGCGGTCATGGAGTATCGGTCCCGCGCACTGCGGCGTTCGGTGGCGGGGCGCTGGCGCAATTTGCAGATACGCCTCACCCATTTTCACCAAGACCGCCTGGTCCGCGCGGATCAAAAGGGGATCGGGCGGGCTCCTCGAGCGAGGAACCCGCAATCGCTGAGAGCGCCCACCCCACAATCCGCAAAAAAGGATCCACAGCCATGACGCACCCGGATGAGGAAAAAATGATGACGCGACGGCAAATCAATGCGGGGCTTCTCGCGGCCGCGGCACTCTCGGCGGCACCGGGCGTCGCGCTTGCGCAGACGGCAAAACCGCGCAAGCTGCCGCCTCCTCGGCAGGAAGGCGGTACGCCGCTTTTTACTGCGCTCATGCACCGAAAATCGACACGCGAGTATTCGGACCGCCAACTGCCCGAGCAGACCCTGTCGGATCTGCTTTGGGCCGCCTTCGGCGTCAATCGCCCCAGTGGTGACCGCACGGCACCCTATTGGCGTCACATCATGGTAATCGACATCATGGCGGCAATGGCCGACGGGGTGTGGCTCTACGAACCCCGGACGCACGGCCTCGTTGCCCATTTGCCGAGCGATATCCGCGCACAGACGGGACTTCAGGATTTCGTCGGCTCAGCCCCCCTTAATCTCGTCTACATCGCCCACGGGGAGCGCATGACGGACATTTCGGACGAGGAGCGGCGCCTCTACGCGTCCGTCGACAGTGCATTCATCGGCCAGAATGTGTATTTGTTTTGCGCATCGGAGGGTCTGGCAACGGTGTTCCGCGGCGCGGTGGATCACCCCAAGCTCGAGCGCGCGTTGCAGCTGCCCGAGCAGCAGTTCGTCACCTTTGCGCAGAGCGTGGGATACCCCCGCACATGAAGCCCTTGCGCAAGAACGCCCTAACGGGCAAGCCGGCCTCGGGCGCAGAGGCAGACGCATCGACCATGACCATGTCGAAGGCATTGGGACGAGCAGACACTCTGTGCGTTCGTTCACGAAGGCCGAATCGCGGTAGCGCCGCTTTGTTTCGTGGCGCCGCAAGACCTCGGTAGCGAACCGGTTGGAGTGCGCGGTGCCTCAGACCGGATCCGGTGCACAAGTCGCAGCATCACGATCGGTGCAAGCCGCCCGGCAGTACATGTCGCAGCCGGAGCGCTTTTTTTGCGCGCGCACCACTTGACGTAGATCACCCTCGTCTTCCAGCCCGGTGACACCATACGGTGCGCCATGTCGAGAAAACTGTCGCGCCGTTCGTTTTTGCTGGGCTCTGCCCTCACGACGGCGGGTGCGACCATGATCAACGCCACCCCTTCGTTCGCCGCGGCCCCTAGCGAGCGCGAAGTGCCGCAATCGGTCGGTCCGGGTGAGGTCGTGATCGATCTGCATGTCAACGGTGAAGTGCACAGGCTCACCGTCGAACCGCGCATGACGCTGGCCGAAGCTCTGCGCGGGCCACTGGGTTTGACAGGCACGAAGATCGGCTGTGATCGCGGGGCCTGTTCCGCGTGCACGGTGTGGCTCGACGCAAAGCCGGTTTGCTCGTGCATGCTGCTCGCCGTCGAAGTCGGCAGCCAAAAGGTGACCACCATCGAAGGCCTGGCCCATGGCGAGAAGCTGCACCCCGTGCAGGCGGCTTTTGTCGAACACGATGCCTTGCAATGTGGCTATTGCACACCCGGCATGGTAATGAGCTGCGCGGCTCTTCTGGAACGCAATGCCAATCCCACGGCGGCACAGGTGCAATCCGCTATAAGCGGTCACGCCTGTCGCTGCGGCACGTATCCGCATGCGATTGCCGCAACCCTGGCCGCGGCAAAAGTGCGACGGGGCTGATCGTGTCAGCAGACGGCACGACGCGTACCGAGCGGCTTCCCCAGGGCATCGCCAGTGTTGGCGTAGGCGAGGTCGAGCGGCAGGTACCGATCGACGAGCCGCCGCCGCTTGGGCCAAACGCCACGCTAAACGTGATTGGCACGTCGGCTGCAAGACAAAACGGCCGCGGCAAAGTCACCGGTGCAACCCCGTTCACGGTGGACGTGCGTCTCGCGGGGATGTTGCATGCAAGGATCTTGCGCTCACCGCTGGCGCACGCACGGATTCGTCGCATCGACCTATCGGCCGCCGCGCGCTATCCGGGCGTGCGCACCGCAATCATTGTGGCGCACCCGGAGGATGCGACGAGCGCCACGGTGCGCTACGTCGGCGCACCGGTGGCGGCCGTGGCTGCCGATTCCGCGGCAGCCGCCGACGAGGCGCTGCGTCTGATCCAGGTCGACTATCAAGCGCTGCCGTTCGTGGTGGACATGGACAAGGCACGCGAGACGGACGCGCCCCGACTCTACGACGCCGCTTCCGCTCCCGAGGGCACGCTCTATGGGTATCCGGCGCGACGGGGTCTGCCGCTTGCAGGCAACGTGCGCGGCCCAGCGACCGACACCGTCGGCGATACCGCTCAGGGTTTCGCGCAAGCCGAGGTGGTCGTCGAAGGCGAGTACCGTACGCAGGTGCAGACTCATTGCTGTCTGGAGCCGCACGCAATCGTCGCCCACTGGCGGGCGGACGGTCTGACGGTTTACATGTCAACCCAGTTCACGTCCGGGGTGCGCCATGAGCTTGCCGAAGCTTTCGCCCTGCCACTCAATCGCATTCGGGTGGTCGTGGACGGAATGGGAGGGGGGTTTGGCTCCAAGTCCTCCTTGGGCAACTACGGGCGCATCGCCGTAGAGCTCTCGCGTCACGCGCAGGCGCCGGTGCGCCTCGTTCTTACCCGGGCGGAGGAACAGATGGATTCCGGAAATCGCCCCGGTACCTGGCAGCGGCTGAGGATCGGAGCGCGACGCGATGGATCACTGACCGCGATCTCGCTGCAAAGTTACGGCACCGCGGGCGTGGCTCTGGGAGCGGGCGTGGGCAACATTGCGCAAGCGATGTACCGCTGTCCCAACTTTGAAGGCGCACAGTACGACGTCTTTACCAACGCCGGGCCCGGATGTGCAATGCGCGCACCCGGCAATACGCCAGGCGCGTGGGGCCTGGAGCAGACGATCGACGAGTTGGCCGAACGCCTCTCGCTCGACCCGCTTGCGCTACGGGACCGGATCGACCCCAGCGCGGTACGGCGCGAGGAGCGGCGCATTGGTGCCGAACGGATCGATTGGCATCGCAGGCACGCTACGGGCGCAGATCCGGGGCCGGTCAAACGCGGTCTGGGCGTGGCGCAGTCGCTCTGGGGCGCCAATGTGCAGCTTAACTCCTCTTGCGAAGTGCGCGTGCTGCGCGATGGTTCTGTCGAAATCCTATCGAGTGTGCAAGACATTGGCACGGGCATCGGCACGGTCATGGCGCAAGTCGTCGCCGAGGTCCTGGGCCTTCGGCCCGAGGCAATCACCGTGCGCATCGGTGATACCGATTTTCCTTCGGGACCACCGTCCTACGGAAGCCGGACTACGGCTTCGATCACCCCGCCCGCGCGCACCGCCGCTTGGCGCGTTTTGCTAAAGCTTCTGGCGGTTGCCGCCGAGCCGCTGAAGGCTGCACCGGCGGACCTGATTGCACACGACGGTCGCATTTCTGTGCGAGACGATCCCTCCCGATCGATGCAATTTGCCGAAGTCGCGGCAATGCTGCGCACCGATCAGATCAGCGCCCAGGCCTCCCGCAGCGACGACTACGGGGGGTTTCGCCGGCACATGGGAGATGCGGCTATCGCCCACCAAGACCTCGGTGGGGTGCAGTTTGCCCAGGTCGCGGTCGATACCGAGACCGGGCGCATTCGCGTCGAGCGCGTCGTTGCCGTCCAAGATTGCGGTCGGCCCATGAACCCGCTGCAGATCGAAAGCCAGGTGCACGGTGGGGTACTCATGGGAGTGTCCTACGCCCTGTTTGAAGACCGGGTCTTGGATCAGCATACCGGTCGTATGGTCAATCCGAACCTCGAGCAGTACAAGCTCGTGGGCGCGTGCGACATTCCCGAAATCGAAGTGGTGCTACTGCAAAACTACCAGGGCAATAGCGCCACCGATGCCTACGGGATTGCGGAGCCTTCAAACATCGCGACTGCGGCTGCCATTGCCAACGCGGTCTATAACGCCATCGGTGTACGGATTCGTTCGGCACCCATGACGCCCGCGACGGTGCTGGGGGCGCTGGGCAGGGTTCCCGAGAGGAGCAGCCGAGCGTGAAGCGTTTTGCATGGGCTAACGCGCAGTCGGTTCCGCAAGCGGCTGCATCTGCGGCGAGCGTGGCAGCTGCAATGGCGCTGCCGCTCGACGTTATGGCTCGGACCGAGTTCTCGGTCGTGAAGGCCGGCGGCGTCGACCTGCTCGACTTGTTGAAAGAGCGGATGCTGGAGCCGTCGCAGATCGTGAGTCTGGCCCAGATACCCGGGCTCGACGCGGTCGTCGAGTTGCCCGCCGGCGCTCTGCGCCTTGGCGCAACGGCGACGCTGGCGTCGCTGGCCGACCACCAACTGCTGCGGCAGCGCTATCCGGCTTTGGCCGAGTCGCTGCAAAACGCGGCAAGTCCGCAAATTCGCAATGTCGCGACTCTGGGAGGCAATCTGCTGCAGCGGCCTCGCTGTTGGTACTTTCGAGCACGAGAGTTGCGTTGCTTGAGAAAAGGCGGAGGCCACTGTTTTGCGCTGGCCGGAGAAAACCGCTATCACGCGATCTTTGAAAACGGCGTTTGCGCCATCGTTCATCCGTCGACCGCCGCGACAGCCTTGGTCGCCCTGGGCGCAACCGTCGAGCTTGCCAATGCGGATGGCGGCGTGCGCCGCATGCCGCTCGAAGAGTTCTTTGTGGGCCCCGACGTCGACGTCCAAGGGGAAAACGACCTGAAGGCGCACGAAATTCTCACCGCAGTCGACCTGCCGGCGCCGGCGCCGGGCACGCGTATGGCGCATTGCAAGCAATCGGAACGGGACGCTTTCGACTGGCCCCTTGCCGAAGTGACCGTCGTGTTGCAAATGGCTGCCGGACAGCAGTGCCGCCACGCCTCGGTTGTTCTTGGCGCCGCGGCGCCGGTACCGCACCGGGCAAAGGCGGCGGAGGCGGTCTTAGCCGGTCGGCACATCGACGCGGAGAGCGCAGGCCGGGCGGGGCGCGCAGCGCTGGAGGGTGCGACACCCCTGCACCAAAACGCGTACAAGCTGCCGCTCTTCGAAGTGCTGGTGCGCCGCGCGATCCTTCAAGCCGTCGGCACCTAGCAACGCCGCTCGCGGCGCCGGTTGCCGTCTGCGCATACTCGAAGGCGCATCACCTTTGCCCCGGGGCCGCACGATCGCCTGGAACTTGGCAGGGATCAACCGACGGCCCTTCGATATGCATCGGTGCTCACAAGGCGTCTGCTCGCGCGCGCCAGCCCTGCCAGCAGCGAAGTCGAGCGCTTCCTCCTCGCACAAAACCGCGTCTACGCCGCAAAAAA
>Ga0187778_10001335_pt1 | contig 17290 bp, 15 predicted proteins | sample 1015_Q2_SP5_20_M_FD_132418 | JGI IMG/M metagenome (GOLD analysis project Ga0187778, IMG submission 132418) | Tropical peat soil microbial communities from peatlands in Department of Meta, Colombia - 1015_Q2_SP5_20_MG | ecosystem: Environmental > Terrestrial > Soil > Wetlands > Peat | place...
ATCTACCAGAAGATTGACGAAATGCTCGAGCTCGGCGGAACGGGCATACTTCTTCAGGGCGGCTTGCATCCCGATTTGCAAATCGGCTACTACGAAAATCTGTTGCGGTCGCTCAAATCGCGCTATCCGCAAGTTCATCTGCACTGCTTTTCGGCGCCGGAGATTCTGTGCATCGCGGAAGTATCGGAAATCACGATTCGCGAGACCATTCAGCGCTTGATGGACGCGGGCTTGCAATCCATTCCCGGCGGCGGCGCGGAAATTCTCGACGATGAAATTCGCGCGAAAATCGCCCGGCTCAAGTGCACCAGCGACGACTGGGAAGAAGTCCACCGCGTCGCGCATTCTCTCGGACTGCGCACCACGGCCACCATGATGTTCGGCTGCGGCGAAGAATTGCGCCACCGCGTGAATCATCTCGACCGCATTCGCCGGATTCAGGAAGATACCGGCGGCTTCACCGCCTTCATTCCCTGGATGTTCGCCGCGGAAAACACCGCGCTCGGCAAAAAAGTCCAGGAAACCACTGCCGTCGATTATCTGAAAACGCTGGCCGTCAGCCGCCTCTATCTCGACAACATCGATCACATCCAGTCGAGTTGGCTCACTCCCGGAATCAAAGTCTGTCAAATAGGTTTGCAGTTTGGCGCCGACGACGTCGGCAGCATCCTCATCGAAGAAAATGTGGTCTTTGCCGCCGGAGTAAAAAACCGCACCAACGAAGGCGAGCTGCGCCGCATCATTTCCGACGCAGGCTTCATCCCCGCCCAGCGCGACACCCTCTACCGCAGCTACGCCCTGAAATAGAGTTGGGAGTTCGTCGAAGGATGCCTTCGCTTGCCATTCTGAACACAGCAAAGAATCTCTCTTGTCGCTGCGACAAACAGTCGAGAGAAACTCAAGGTTTCTGGATCGGAAAAATCGAAACGTGGACGACGGTGCCATCGGGCAAGCCCACGTCTTCGAGAAGATAGAGAATACCGCCGCGGTAGCGCGCGGCGATTTTCCGCGGGCCCGAATTTTGAGCCGGAGTCGCTTTCGATTCGCCGGCAGCGGGCTTCGCAGGCTTGCCCTCGGTTTCGTCTAGCGCTTCGTTGACCAGCGCGTCGGCTTCGCGGTTCTGTTCGCGGTACACGTGCTCGATGCGGAACGACTCGAAGCCTTGCGACATTTTGCGTGCTCGTTCGTAGAGCGGTTGCAGGTCCGCGCTCTTCACTTTGTAGAGGCCGCGCATCTGCTTGACGAGCAGCTCGGAGTCGCTTTCGACGCGCAGCGCGCGAACGCCGTGCGATTGTGCATAATCCATCGCCGCGATCAGGCCGTAGTATTCCGCAACGTTGTTGGTCGAACGCCCGATGTACTTCTTCAGTTTTGCGGCGATTTCGCCGCGCGCATCGCGAATCACCACTCCATACGCGGCCGGGCCGGGATTGCCCCGCGAGCCGCCGTCAATGTTCGCGCGGTGCGCCGCAGCGGCAGCCGGCTTCGGCTCGGCAGCTGCTTCGCCGAAGAGGCTCTTTCCTTTGGGAGGTGACGGGCGGCGCGGCATCAGTGGGTTGGCGCCGTGGACGCAGCGTTCGCGGAGCCGTTCGCGGATTTGGCGTAGGGAATCGGCTCCAGCGTGTACAGAATCAAGCCGCAGCTTTCGCAGCGGTACACTTCTTCGCTGGTTTCCGAGCGCAAATCCTGCACCGTGTGCGGCAGGACGCGCAAACCGCACCCGCGGCACTGATCGTCGCGGACCAGGGCCATGGCGATGCCGTTGTGGCGTTTGGCGATGCGCGAATACAGGTCGCGCATTTCTTCCGAAACCGGCGCGATGATTTTTTCGCGCTCCGCCGTAGACGCATCGAGCTGCTTCTTTTTTTCCGCGCTTTGCGCCTCGATGGCTTTGCGCTCCGCCGCGAGGGCTTGCTCGGCTTCTTTCAGGCGAGATTCGGCGATCTTCAGGCGGCGCTCGGCGTCTTCGGCGCTGACCATCACTTCGAGCTGGCGGTCTTCAGCTTTCGCCACTTCGGCTTCGGCATTCGCGATTTCGTGCTGGAGCGCGCGGTAGGCGTCGTTGGTTTTCACGGCGCCGCTTTGATCGCGATATTTCTTCGCGCGGTCTCTCCATTCCTGCGCTTCAAACTCGAATTTCTTGCGCTGCGAAACGATTTGCGCGAGGGCATCCTTTGCCGCGGCTACTTCCGTCCGCGCGCCTGCTAGTTTCGAGTCGGCATCCCGGATGCGCTTGGGGAGCGATTCCAGCTCCGTACGAAGCGCAGCGATCTGGCTATCGACGCGCTGCAGTTCGACCAGATGAGGAATAGCAGGATGCATGGGGAAGCGATTCTATCACATTGGACCGGCGGCTCTTGTAGGGAGCGAGCCTCAGGATAGAATGCGTGGGACTTGCGTTCGGAAGATTAGAATTCGCCGTTTCTAGGAGGAGTGGCATGCCACACGTGCAAATAACTTGGGTCGAAGGGCGCACACCGGAACAAAAGCGAAAGATCGCGGAGCGCGTCACGGCGGTGCTCATCGAGGATGGCAAGGCGAAGCGGGAGAACATTCACGTGTCGTTTCATGACGTGCCGGCGACGAATTACGCCGAAGCAGGAGTGCTGGTTGCGGACCAGAAGCGCACGCCGTGAGGTCGCAGAACACACCGGAACAGAAAGGCGGGAGTCCCGAACAACTGTTGGGACTCCCGCCTTGAAGCTGACACTCGCCTGGTGGTCCTTACGCGCGGGCGTCGCGGTGAATAAGTCTCCAGTCGAGGAAATAGCCGATGCCCACGGCCAGCGGAATAATGCCGAAGGCCGCGGCGGTCCAAATGTCCCGGTCCGCCTGAATTTGTGCAATCAAACCAAACGTCAAGATGTAGCCAATCGCGCCGCTGACCAAAAGGATGCCCGCGCGACGGGAACGCGCCGCCTGATTCAATTCGGGCTCCATGGGGATGTTCACGCCACGCGCAATGGCCGCGAGCCGCTCTTCGCTGCGCAGCTTGCGAACCCGGTAATACGTGTAGAGGATGCCCAGGGGAATGCCCAAAGACATGATGACTGCCACCAATCCGATGATATCTCCGCCCATACCACACTCCTTCAAATTGTTCATGCACCTCTGGGGGCGCATTCGTTGTAGGAACCGCTTGCACTGGAAGATACGCGGGGGCGTCGCGGAAAGTTCCGGGGATTTCAGGGGTTGAACTTGACGGGCTCAGCGGCTCTGAAACAAGGCGAGGGGAATCGCGTTGCCCTGGGCGAGGTTTCCGGCGTCGTTGACGTGCAGATGGTCTCCGCTGTCGTAAGCGGGCAGCAGTTGCGCAGGATGGTCCGGGTCGCGCACAGCCTGGTCGAAATCGATCACGCCATCGAATTCGCCGCTCGTGCGGATCCAGGCATTAAGTTCCTGGCGGACTTTGTCGTTCTCAGGAGTGTAAAAGCGGTCAAAGAAAGGGCTACGAAAGATGGCATGCTCGAAGGGTGGGATGGTCGTGCCGATGATTCGGATTCCCTTTTTGTGTGCCCGCGCAATGAGCCGCCGATAGCCGGATATGAGGCTCGGAGAATTCACGGCCTCGGTGGCTGGTATGAACGAGCCCGGGAAAAGGATGTCATTGGCGCCGAGAGCAAGGATGACGTACTTGACGCCGGATTGAGCAAGTACGTCGCGTTCGAAACGAACTATGCCCGATTGGCCCAGGGCTGGGCCCAACTGCGCAAAAACGGCTCCAAGCGGAGGTGGGCCCCCTGCCTGCCGCGGACTGTCGGTGTCGCTCAGCAGGCGGTTGCCGATGATGCCTTCATTCAGGACACCCAGTTCCGCCGCCGGGCCGCCTGCTTTTTGCAGCAGTTCCGCAAGGATATCGGGCCAGCGCTTGTTGGCGTCCTGAGTGGAACCGTCTCCATCGGTTAGCGAAGAGCCAAGGGCTACGATGGTTGCTCCGCGAGGCGAAGCCGCGACGTCCAGTCCCGTAAGGAAGGGCCAGGAATCGATAGTTTTGGAGACTGGAAATTTCTCCGATGCAGTGGAGTCGCCAGACTCGGCGGAGGCGTAATTTGTCTGCAATGCCAAAATGTGCATGGTTGTGGCAGCGGTGGTCTCAGGAAGAAAAAGGCTGATGGCCAGATCCGAGAGCGCAGGCACTTCCAAATCGACCGGATCGCTGATCGCCATGGAGCGGGCAGGGATTGTCGTGGACCTGTTTGCGGCAAACGTCAGAGTCCGGTCGGAGGCAGGATCAATGTCCGCGCCTGACAAACGGCGGGCAATGTGCGCGGCGCCGATAACCAACGGCTGGTTACCAAACGTGTTCGAGATTTTGATCCTGACTTTCGACCCACCAGCGCTGGTGTGGACGATGAGGCGCAGGGTTTGACCGTGAAAGGTCTGAGAGCGCCCCGGCACGGATGACTGTGCGGCGGTGGCCCAAGTGCCAATCCAATGCTGGCTCTTCCGGCTGTTGCCGGCACCCAAAGCGCGCGGCAAATGGGCCGAGAGCAAAAGCGCGAGGGCGGCCACGAGGAGCGCCCAACCGCAGGTCCGACGGGCCCGATAGCTATTTCCCGCGTGGTTCTTCATCGCCCGCCTCCTTGCGCTCTAATAGTCAGTTGACTGACTTACAGGATAGCCCCGAGAAGAGAGTTTCGTCAACGCTCGAAGTTGGGTTGACCCGCCTCTCGCGTCTTTGTACCATGTGAGTCAGTCAACTGACTCTTGGACGAGCAAATGACAAAAGGGAAAGCCGACAGCCGGTTGCGGCTGCTCCTGGCGGCCACAAACGTGACTCATCGCCTGGGCTACGGCAACGCCGCGCTTGCGGACATCGCCAAAGAAGCCCGGGTTCCCCTGGGCAACGTCTACTACTATTTCAAAACGAAGGACGAGATGGGCGGAGCCATCATCGACTTGCGGGTTTCGCGATTCCGGAAGCTGCTCGAAGAGCTGGACAAGGCAGGTTCTCCGAAGGAACGGCTGTGCGCGTTCGTTCAGATCAAGATCAAAAATCGCCAAGAGCTGGCGCGGGACGGGTGCCCCGTGGGGACATTGTGCTCGGAACTGCAAAAGCATGGCGGTTCGGTGGCGAAGAAGTCGAGGGTCTTGTTTGCGGCGGCACTGGAGTGGATGGAGACGCAGTTTCAGGCCCTTGGGAAAGGGGAGGATTCACGGGAACTCGCCGTGCACCTTTTGTCCGCGACACAGGGGGTATCGGTGCTGGCTCATACGTTTCACGACCCCAGCCTGATTGAGATGGAGGCGGCGCGACTCACGGAGTGGATTCGCACCCTCTGAATGACGTCTGGCGTCGCGCTATAATGCCCTCGCTATTGCCATGAACAAACAGCATTTCTTTTTCAAGTTAATTCCGCCCCGCCCAACCTTCCTGCAGGACATAACCGACGAAGAGAAAGTCTTGATGAACGAACACGGCGCCTATTTCCAGGAGCAGTTTGACGCGGGCAAGCTTCTTCTCTACGGCCCAGTGATGGCGCCTGGGGGAGCTTTCGGTGTGGGGATCCTGGAAGTCGCAGACGAGGCCGAGGCCCGCCAATTCGGGGAGAACGATCCCTCCGTCCGCGCCGGGCTGAACCGTTGGGAGATCTATCCCATGCGGGTGACGGGTTCCCGAGCGAAGGGTTAGATAGCGCGGGATAGGGAAGGGCCAGCCGGCCCTCGTAGAAAAAACTTAGGTACGTTCGCACCCTGCTATTCAAAGCGACCGAAGGTGTCTCACTAGGAGTCGTGCTCCTCGACGGCACCCTGCTGTTCCGGGTATGCGACCAAATGCGCTAGACCATAGGTACTGGCGGGGCATGGTTCAATTTGGTACCGACAAGCTATTCCCACGAAAAGCCCAAAATTCCAAGCTGGTCCCAGCGAAAGACGCGGCCCTAGCGGCCGCAAGCCGGTAGAAGACGGAGCGCCCGGCGGGAGATTGCAGGAAGCGCCGAAGTTGGACCCGGCTTGAAACGAGCAGCGAGACCCCGGGAATTCTAAAAAAAGAGGTCCCCTTTCAAAATGTCTACCCTTCATTTTCGCCGCGTAGAAAGACGCCGAACAGCGCGAGTGGCGGTATTCGCGGATTTGACGGTTCAAGGGTTCAACGACAACAACGAGAAGTTCAAGGTGCAAACGCGTTCGCTTTCGGTAAACGGGCACGGGGGCCTGACGGTGATGGACGTGCCGGTGTCGGTGGGACAGACGCTGTTCCTGGTGAACGAAAACAGCCGGCAAAAGGCGGAATGCAAGGTCGTTTCGTTAAGGCCTGGAGACGACGGCAAAACGATCGTGGCGTTTGAATTTACCTCGCCACATACGAATTTCTGGAAGGTGTTCTTCCCCCCCGCCGGAGCGAAGCCGCTTCGCCGCACGTTGCCAAACGCGGCAACGGCATAGCGATTCGTTCAGGCCATCCCCCACCCCCTTCAGGCGGTACCGCGCATTTGCGGCGGAAAGGCAGCCTCCTGGACGCGCGGCGGGCCGCGGCGCGTTTGAGCGCGCAATCTCGCTTGATAGAAATGGAGCCTAGTTGATTTCGCCGACCTGCATGTTTGCGTCAATGGCGAGGTTGGGATAGCGGATGGGGGAGCCAGCGGGCGCGGGGAGATGCCGGGCGGTGGCGGTGAAATCATTGCCGGAGCAGTCGACCGAGTAGGTGTACCCGTCGCGCTCGGTTCGGGGAATGGAAAGACTGTTGGAGGAAATCAGCTCGCTCAAGGAAGCGCAGTGGCCGTTGAGAGCGATGTAGCTGCGCTCGGCCTGGGCAATTTGCAGCAGATCGCTGCGGACCCCGGTCAGACTAATCGCCTGGGTGGGAGCTGTGCCCTGGTCCGTGGTGGGCATGCTCTTGAAATAATAGTGATAGATGCCGAACACAGCCGCGGCAGAAACCAGGAGTGCAACCAGGAATCGCATAGTTAAATTTTCGAGCCTAACGGGTGGCGGCGCAAGAAAATCGCGGGCGGGCTTGCATTAGGAAACAACAGGGTGTTTCGTTCCCGCGGACAGAAGTGTGTCCACGGAGTCATGTAGAGAGTGGGCAAAAGCCGCGGGTTTGTAATTGACAGAGGAATAGCCCTCCAGTAACAAGTAAAGGTACACGCAAACTTCCTGAGGAGAGTCCATGATGAAGAAGAAGTCCCCGTACGTCCTGGCGATGGCGATGCTGACGACGCTTTTACTGGTCAACCCGCCCGAAAATTGGGCCGAGCCGCAAGCCGCCGGGCAACGCGCCGGCGAAGTTTCACGCGTGATTCCCGCGGTGAACATCGCGCGAAGCGGAAAGACCATTAACGCCGCGGCGAAAACAGCGGTGGATTGGCAGGACGTGGTGAACACCCAGGCGAACGCGCGGGCGCGCATCGCGCTAGATGATGGTTCGGTGCTGAACGTGGGCTCGGATGCGTCGCTGAAGATTGTGAAGCACGACGCCGGAGCGCAACAAACGGAACTGGAACTGACCTACGGGAAGCTGCGGACGCAGGCGCAGAAAATCGCCAAACCCGACGGAAAATTTGAAGTGCACACGCCCGCGGGAGTGGCCGGCGTGGTGGGCACGGACTTTTTTGTGGAATACACGAACGGCACGATGAACGTGATCGTGTTTGAAGGGCTGGTGAAAGTTTGCAACCTTGCCGGGGTTTGCGTGCTCATAAAGGCGGGACAGATGACTAGTGTGCGCAGTGGAGATAATTCCGGGCCACTGCCGCCGCAGCAGGCTACGCTCGATTTGCTGGTAACCGCGGGTAACGATACGAATCCTGGGGCGCCCTCGGGCGGACCCGGTGTCGGGCCGCACCTGGGCATTTGGGGGACGGTCGGAATCGTTGCAGGAGCGGTAGGGATTGGATTGGGAGTTGGATTGACCAGGCCTGGCAGACCGGCCCTAAAGGGTTGCAATCCGAATAATCCTGTTGCGGGTTGCGGATAATTGGAGAATCCAAACAAAACGCCCAGTTGAGGCCCCGGCGAAGCGAATTTGCCTGGGCCTCTTGTTTATTGCGGTGGGTGAGACCTAAACGTGCAACGGTTCCACGGTAAAAACCGTCGTACTCATGTTGCCTGAAGCGCGAAGAGCTCTGTGATGCCAGTTTGGAGCGCGCCTCGGCATAGCGTAAACTGAATGTTTGGCAGCCCCGTCTAAACGCAAGTGAGGCACTCTTTGACCAATTCCAATAAAAGCAGATTGTTTAGCTACCTTGCTGGACTGATTTTCGCGCTGAGCCTCGCTGTGCCGCTCGCGCCGCGTGCGCAGGCGATGCCGCCCGACACGCAAGCGAAGCGCTCGCCGCTGCTGGCCGCACTGCAAGCGGAGCTGGACCGCTCGATGAAAGCACTGAGCAAGCAGGATCCGCCCGCGTACTACATCGGGTACACGGTGACGGACACGCAGCGAGTGGATGTATCCGGCTCGAATGGGGCGCTGCTGAACAGCAGCGAAACGCGGAACCGCTGGTTGGAGGTTTCGGTCCGCACCGGCAGTTACGACCTGGACAACACGCACAAGGTGGGGGAACGGCAGATGCAGGGCGGGAGCCCGGGCGAGGCGGTTCCCCTGGACGATGATCCGGAAATTCTGCGGCGAGCGGTGTGGCTGGAAACCGACCGGCAGTATCGAACGGCCGAAGAGGCGCTCATCAAGATCAAGACGGGCAAGGAAGTACAAGTGGAAACGGCGGAAGGGCGAGCGCCTGATTTTTCGCGGGAAGAACCGCACACCTCCATCGGCCCACAGGTATCGATGGCGGTGGACCGCAAACCGTGGGAAGCGAAAGTACGGGCGTACACGAAAGCGTTCCGCGAATCAGCGGCGATTATCAATTCGATTGTGACGTTCAGCGCGCAGGCGCAAAACGTACTGCAAACGACGACCGAAGGAACGCAACTGCAGTTCGGACAAATTCGTTACCGGCTGGAACTTTTCATCCAGGGCAAGGCGCCCGATGGGATGGACATCGACCGCTACTACAACTTCGACTGGGTGGATGCGAAAGACGCGCCGGATGACAAAGCCGTGTACGCAGCGGAAACCACTATGCGCAAAGAACTGGAAGGGCTGGTGGCGGCGCCGATCAACGATCCCACGGTGGGCCCGGCGCTGCTGACCGGGCGCGCAGCGGCGGTATTTTTCCACGAAGTGTTCGGGCACCGCGCCGAAGGGCACCGGCAAAAAGACGTGACCGAGGGGCAGACGTTTTCAAAGAAAGTAGGCGAGCAGATTTTGCCGGAGTTCTTAAGCATCGTCGACGACACAACGATGAAGAAGCTGGGCAACGAGGATTTGCTGGGCTACTACCAGTTCGATGATGAAGGCGTGCCGGCGCAGCGCGTGATGCTGGTGGATCACGGTGTGCTGAAGAATTTCGAGATGTCGCGTTCGCCGCTGGTGGGCTTTCCGCACTCGAACGGGCACGGGCGGAGGCAGCTGGGAGCGACGCCGGTTTCGAGGCAAGGCAATTTGATCGTGCAGAGCAGCAAGAGTGTAAGTAACGCGCAGCTTCGCGCGAAGCTGATCGAATTGATCAAGCAACAAGGCAAACCGTATGGCCTGCTGATTGACGACATTGCGGGCGGGTTCACGTTCACGGGGCGCGGGCAGCCGCAAGCGTTCCAAGTACTGCCCCTTGTCGTGTACAAGGTTTTCCCCGATGGACGCCCTGACGAACTGGTGCGTGGAGTGGACATTGTCGGCACGCCATTGGCAGCGCTGACCAAGATCGTAGCCACGGGCGATACGCCGGAAGTTTTCAACGGTTACTGCGGAGCGGAATCCGGCTCGGTGCCGGTTTCCGCGGCGTCACCTGCGATTTTGACTTCCGAATTGGAAGTGCAGAAAAAAGAAAGCTCGACGGACCGGCCGCCAATTTTGCCGCCGCCCGCGCATGACGCGATCAAGACGGGAGGCCAGCCGTGAGGCGCGCAGGTGGATTTGCCGGATTAGCTTTGCTTTTTGCGGTTTTGATTTGCGTGACGCCGGACCGGGCGCTGGCCCAGCAGGACAACGATCACACGCTGCAAGCGATGCGCGATGAAATGGCGCGCTCGAAAGCGCGTCTGGAATTGAAAATTCCCAACATCGACCAGCCAGTTCGTCCCTTCTACATCGAATACCGCTTGCTTGACCTTGATGTGCGGGAGATCGTCGGGGAATTCGGGACGCTGCTTTCGAGCAACCACACGCGAAACCGTTTCATGAACGTGGAAGCAAGAGTCGGCGACTACAAGCTGGACAGCTCGAATTTCGTCAGCGATGACGGCTTTCGCGGGTTCATCGGGCCGACCGGCTCGGTGGGCATCGATCGCGATTACGATTCGCTGCGCCAGGATCTCTGGATTGCCACGGATCAGGCCTTCAAGGAAGCAGTCGAAACCTATTCGCGAAAGCAGGCCTACCTGAGCAGCCTGGCGCGGCAATCCGATATCGACGATTTCGCAAAAGCCGAACCGGTGCAATTGATCGAACCGCTCGAAACTCCCGATTGGAGCAACAGGAACTGGGAACAGGAAGCGCGCGAGAGCTCGGCCACGCTCCGAGGCTTCTCGGACATGCAAGAAGCGCGCGTTACGTACTACCTGGTTTACGCCACGGAGTACCTTCTCACCAGCGAAGGAACGGAAATTCGCCAGAACCACCGGTTCGCCGCCATCGAAGCTGGCATGAGCGCACTGGCGGACGATGGCGTGCCTGTAAATCACTACTATTCGAGTTACGCCACGCGGCCCGCGGAATTGCCCAGTGTGGATGCGGTGCGAAAAGGCCTGAGCGTCGCGGCCACGGAATTGATGGCGCTGCGAACTGCACCGCCGGCGCAAGACTATACCGGCCCGGTCCTGTTTGAAGCTCGAGCTGCAACTTCGTTGCTGGCGCAGGTGCTGGGTCCAGCGATCAGCGGAGCACGCCCACCGATATCGTTCAGCCCGGTGATGGAGCAAATGCTGAGCGGGTTGGGCGGCAAGAGTGACTGGGTGGGAAGGCTAGGCGCGCGCGTGCTCCCAACAAGCGTGAGCCTGGTAGACGATCCAAGCGCAAAAGAGTTCAAAGGAACGCCGCTCATCGGCGGCTACAACGTGGATGATGAGGGAGTTCGCGAGCAAAAAGTCACGTTGGTGGAAAACGGCAACCTGAAGGGAGAGCTGATGTCACGCCGTCCCGGCCCGGATTTCGAGCAGTCAAACGGACACGGGCGTGCTGCGTTTCTCAATGATGCCAAGCCGACGATGACCAATTTGTTCTTCACTTCGACGGAGACGCTCTCTGCGGCCGACTTGAAGAAGAAATTTCTGGATGCCTGCCGCGCGGAAAAACTCAGCTACTGCCTGATCGTGCGGGAAATGGACAATCCCGCGCTGAGCCTGCTGCATCAGGATGATTTCTCGGAATTGCTGGCCAGCTTCGCCGGAGGCGCCGGGACGGGCGACCGTTTGCCGCTGGTGGTTTACCGTATCTATCCCGAGAGCGGGCGGGAGGAATTGATTCGCGGTTCGCGCATCACCGGATTGAATACGCGGGCGCTGCGCAACATCGCAGGCATCGGCGATGACAGCTTTGTGTTCAACTACATGCAGAGCCAGGTGAACGGCTTTGCGGGCACGGCGCTGGGCGCGTTTGGCTCGGCGCAGAGCGGATTGCCCGCTTCGGTGGTGGCGCCTTCGTTGCTTTTCGAAGAGCTAGACGTCCGGGGCGCGCGTGGAGAAGCGAAGCGGTTGCCGTTGCTTCCCGCTCCGCCGATGACACCCGCGCAATAATCATTTTCCAGCCCTAGGAATCGTCCGGCATGAACGATCTCACACGCAGAGCGCTTATTTTCGGCGGGGCTACTGTTGCCGCTGCCGGATTACTCGTGGGCGTCGAGCGTTTGTGCCTCGCGGCGTTTGCCGACAACGAAGAGCCGGAGGACAATTCCGGCCCTGTTAGAATCGCCAGGTTCGCGGATGACGGGCGGGCTCTTGGCTTTGTGACAGCCGCGAAAGTGCACAAGAGCAAAGCCGAGTGGAAGAGGCAGCTAACCGAACTTCAGTACGACGTGACGCGGCGCGCCGCCACGGAGTTTCCTTTTTCCGGCGCGCTTTACGACCAACATAATCCCGGGCTGTATCGCTGCGTCGATTGCGGCAACGCACTGTTCGATTCGAAAACGAAATTCGATTCCGGTACCGGATGGCCCAGCTTCTGGGAGCCGATTGCCAGAGAAAATGTACGGGACAAAAAGGATTTCAGCATCGGGGTGATGCGCACGGAAGTGAATTGCGCGCTGTGTGACGCACATCTCGGGCACGTCTTCACCGATGGCCCTGAACCTACGGGCCTTCGCTACTGCATGAATTCGGCCGCACTTCGCTTTGTCCAAAGAAAGGCGTAAGTCAATATTTCCGTCCAGGCTTCCTGAGCTGTGGGCGCGTGGATTCCCACCAGGACGTATTCGCTAAGAGTATCAACGGAAGAAACGGCAATCTAAGGTAGTCTAGGCGGACGATGGAATTGCTGAATCATCTCGAAGAAGGGAGGGAGAAGAAGCGCGCGGCGCTCTTGAGCGTAGCCTCGGCGCTGCTGCTGGTTTCTTTAAAGACTTTTCTCGTCATTCGAACGGGCAGCTTGGGCGTACTTTCGGAAGCCTTGCACTCCGGCCTGGATTTGATTGCCGCGATTATCACCTTTCTTTCGGTTCGTCTGGCGGATCAGCCTGCGGACGAGCGGCATCCCTACGGACACGGTAAGTTCGAGAATTTTTCCGCGTTCGTCGAGACGGGCCTGCTGGCACTGACCGCGCTCTACATCATCTACGAAGCGTTCGCGCGCTTGTTTTTCCGCACCGTGCACATCCAACCGAGTGTCACGGCGATTTTGGTGCTGCTTCTGGCCCTGGCCATTGATTTGACCCGCGCCCGCGCTCTCCGGCGTGTTGCCAGAAAATATTCGAGCGAAGCGCTGGAGGCCGACGCTCTGCATTTTTCAACGGACGTTTGGAGCACGCTCGTGGTGATTGCGGGAATCGGCTTGGTATGGGCCGGTGAAACCTGGAACCTCGCGGGGCTGATCTACGCCGATGCTTTGGCGGCCTTGACCGTGGCCGCCGTGATTTTGTGGGTGGGCTCACAGCTTGGCCGCCGCACTCTTGACGCACTGCTGGACGCCGCTCCCCTTGGCTTACAGCAGGAAATCACACGAGCCGTTTCTCGCATGGACGGCGTGCTGGACGTGGATCGCGTGCGTGTGCGGCGCGCCGGCAACCGCCATTTCGTGGATGCCACGGTCAGCGTGGCGCGCACAGCCAGCATCGAACAGGTGCACGCGCTGACCGACGCCATCGAAAAACGCATTGGGGAGATTGTTCCCTCCGACGTGATGGTGCACGCCGAGCCGCGCGCCCCCCAGGGTGAAAATCTCTTCGAGGCGATTCGCGCCGTGGCACAGCGCATGGGATTGGCGATTCACGACGTTCACGCCCTCCAGCAGGATGGCCAACTTTTCGTCGAGTTGCACTTGGAGGTCGATGAGAATCTGAGCCTGCGTGACGCACACCGCCAGGCCAGCGAACTGGAGGATAGAATCCGCGAGCTGCGCGACGGCCCCACCGAAGTCAACATTCACATCGAGCCGCTCGGCCGGCGCATCGCCACACCTGATACGGGCATTGGAGAGATGAAGCAGCTTTCCACGGCTATCGAGGAATTCGTCAATCAACTGCGATCGGAGTTCGATGAGTTGGTGAACTGCCACGAGGTTCACGTGCGCCAGGTGGAGCACCGCCTGCTGGTCTCCTGCCATTGCACCATGAAGAGCGCGCTTCCGATAACGCAGGTGCATGACGTGACCGCGGCCCTGGAAGATCGCGTGAAAGAAAAGTTTCAACAAATTTACCGCGTCACGATTCATCCCGAGCCAGTTGAGGAGCGATAAACATCAGCTGGCCGATGGCGCATCGCCCGTGACATACTTGCGCCCAGAAAGCGCCACGGCTCCAAGAGCAATCAGCGCCGGAAAGCATTCGAGCACGTAGCGCGGTTCGGGAGTTTCGAGAGTGGTCAAGAAAGCGGTGCGAAGAAGGAAAAACAAGAGGAGCAGCAACACTGCCGAGCGCGCCGCCACGCTCCACTTCCACAGCTTGATCACGCCCCAGATGCCCAGGGCCACATAAAGCATGTTGAGCAAAAAGAGCCCCGAGGTGACTTCCTGATCGACAGGATCGTCCTCGCGCATCTGCGCCAGGGGAAACACATGTCCAGACACGGGAAGCAGTTCGATGCGCGGAGTGAACCACAGGACTCCCGCGCGCAATAAAGGCAGCCAAACATACGTGCGAAGAGGGTGCCCCGCGGTCCGCTCGCGCGCCAACTGCGCGAAGGCAGCGTCTTCGTCCGCCGTCAGTGTCAGATCGGTGTTGTATTGCTCGAGGATGTCTGCCACCTTCTGTTTCTCTTCGGGAGAATCGAATGCGCGTGCTGGCAATGCGTCCACGTCAATCGATTCTCCATTCAGCTTCCACGGCACCAGATAGCAGTCTTTCATGCGGAACAACCAAGTCTTCTCCCAAGCCATGAATCCATAGGGAACGAGTTCGCCGGGAAGATTCGAATTTTTCGGCGCAAGAAACTGCACTTCATGGAGCGTGATGAAATTTCGAACCGCCCAAGGCACGAGCGGCACGATACAAGCGATTGCGCTGTAGGCCACAATCCGAAGCCAGTCGCCCGCGCGGCGCCGCCAGAGCAATGGTCGGGCCGTCGCCAACCACGCAGCGATCAAGAGCAGCGGCGACTCCGGGCGAAACAGCGTGGCGATTCCAATAACGAAGCCTGCCGGGATAGCCCAGTACCGATAGTTGTTTTCCCACTCCCAAGGTTTTCGCGCTTTGGGAAAGATCAATTCATCGGCGGATGCGGAAAGTCCCACGGCGAACCCAAGCCCGATGGCAGTGAGGGCGATTGCAAAGGATTCGGTCAACGCCACGGCAGTATAGTTGGCGGTAAACGGGCACAGCATCGCGAGCCACCACGCGGTCTTAAGGACGGGCCTCTGCCGCGCGTGCTCGTCACCCAAAACCAACAACAGTCCGGCCAGCCACACGACGAATACACAGCCCAAAATATCTACGGCAATTTGACCCAGCATCACGAACAAATGCGCCGCGTCTCCTGTCTTGCCGATCAGCCAATATACGATGGCGAGATACGCCGGATAGCCCGGCATGCGCAAATCCACCGGCTGAATCGCTCCGTTCACCTCCATCGCATACACACCATGTTTCAGCCAGTTCGTGGCCATTTGTTCGTAGAGGACGGTGTCGTCGGAACTGGCTGGAAATCTCAGAACAAAGAGAAGCCGCAGGCAGAGGCCCGCCACTAACCCGGTAAATGGGCTCAAGAAAATTCGCTTCATCGATGGAACGCATCTTACAATAGAGCGGACGGAATCGCGCAGACAGCCTCAGCCCGGCCTGAAGTTGATTTGCCTGCCGGACCGCCAGGTTCCAGAAATTCATGAAAGAACGCAGGCCGATTTTCTATGACGCGCAGCGTGTGCGGTGGCGCTTTACGCGCCGCACCCTGGAAGTCACGGGAGCATTGCTCACCGTGCTGCTGGCGTATTTTTTCGTAACGATCGCGGTGAGTGTGGATTTGCCCGCGGGCCTGTTGCCCGACACCAAACCCGGCTACCACGCCTTGAAAGCGAAAAGAAAACCGGTACCGGTCCGCGAAGGGCGCCGCCGCCGCGTAGCCAACCTGGGAACCGTGCCCGCAAGCTATGATCCGCTGCGCGCGGCATTTTATGTCAGTTGGGATCCCAACAGCCTAGCGTCGCTAAAAAAACACTACAAAGATATCGACCTGCTCATCCCCGAACAACTTCACGCCGTTTCCCCCGATGGCGCGCTGACCGTCGTGGACTACAACCCGCTCGGACAGAGAACCGTCAAAGCCTCGCCCGGGGAAGCTATCACTATTCTCAAGTCCGACAGCCTCCACCAGTGGATGAAATCTCTGAACCCGCCGATTGAACTGCCCATGATGGGGCTGCTCAACAATTACGACGGAGCCGAGTGGCGCATTCCGGAAATGGCGCAGCTATTGGATAGCGCGGATGCGCGCGGCAATCTAGTACGCGACGTCGTGCAGTTCGCGGTGCAGGCGCATGAGTCCGGAATCGTCGTCGATTTCGAAGAAGTACCGGATACCAGCCAGGCGCATTTCCGGCAATTTGCCTCGGAGCTTGGGGCCGCGTTGCACTCGGTTGGGCTGAAATTAATGATTGCTTTGCCTGCGCGCGACGACGCCTACGACTACCAATATTTCAGCAAGCAGGCCGACGCCATCATGCTCATGAATTATGACGAGCACTGGCTGACTTCGCCGCCGGGCCCCATCGCCTCTCAGGATTGGTACGTTGAGAATCTCCGCCAGGTTCTCGAGGACGTTCCTCCTGGAAAAGTCGTGGTGACGGTAGGCAGCTATGCCTATGACTGGTCGGAAGGCGGGAAGAAAGCCAATGAGCCGGCGCAGTCGCTTACCATCCAGGAAGCGCTTCTGCACGCCTACGAATCCGAAACACAAGTCGAATTTGATACGCCTTCCCTCAATCCCCACTATTCCTATTATGACGAGCACGATCACGTGCACCAGGTTTGGATGCTGGATGCGGTGACCGCTTACAACGAACTGCGTGCCAGCGAACGTTTGGGCGTACAGGGCACGGCGCTGTGGCGCTTTGGATCGGCTGATACTTCGCTGTGGCCAATCTGGGACGCCACGCGCCCGGACGACGGCATTCGGCAGAAATTGTCGGACGTCTCGCCAGGCCCGGATTTGATTCTCGATGGCGACGGCGACGTCTGGCACTTCATCGACACGCCCAAGCACGGTAAGCGCGACTTCACCTATGACCCCGCCACCGACTTGATCACCAGTGAAAAGTACGAATCCTATCCGCTCTCCTACCACATCGACCAAATCGGAGCCGCCAAGAAGAAGCTGGCTATCACATTCGACGACGGACCCGATCCTACTTGGACTCCGAAGATTCTGGACATTCTCAAGCAGAAAAATGTTTCAGCGACTTTTTTTGTGATTGGCTGGGACGCCAGCAGGTGGCCGCAACTTCTCCGCCGCGAATATAGCGAAGGGCACGAAATTGGCAATCACACGTATACGCACCCGGACTGGGAGAGCCCCAATCTCACGACCACCCAAATTCGTTGGGAACTCAACCTAACCGAGCGCCTCATCGAAAGCATCGTCGGCGTCAAGCCGCTGCTGTTCCGGCCTCCGTACGGCATCGACCACCAGCCCGAGTCCGCAGAGGAAG